>Ga0209492_1000782_pt1 | contig 9795 bp, 6 predicted proteins | sample PPLLak12cMay2015_FD_187253 | JGI IMG/M metagenome (GOLD analysis project Ga0209492, IMG submission 187253) | Freshwater sediment microbial communities from Prairie Pothole Lake near Jamestown, North Dakota, USA - PPLs Lake P7 Core (1) Depth... | ecosystem: Environmental > Aquatic > Freshwater >... | reverse complement strand
ACTCATTTTCTGAGATAAAAAATAACTCTAATAAAGGTCGTAAAATACATTCGTTTTCAGGGTCTGTGATAATTTCGTAGTCGTTTAGATTTTCTCTAATAACTCGCTTCATTTCTCGATTGTCGTAGATAATATTATCTATTGCCATGTTTGGTTGTCTATTTCCTAAATAACCGTAAAATCTATGTGTGCTTTCCACGTTGCTATTAGTGAAATCTATACCGTCAATGGTTTGTTTACCGTTGAATATAGCACGCACACGAGCCGTTTTAAGAGCATTATGTATGCTATAAGGTAATAGTTTATAATCGCCCCATAATAACGTCCCTGACAAGCCCGAAATACTATATTCAATAGCAAGTGTATAGTTACCTTGACCGAATGTATTTAATATTTCATTCCAATCGCAAGTTGCATAATAAGCACTGATTTCATTTGGGAAAGTATTTATTTCAAAAGTGCCTAAAACATTAGCATCACAGTCTAATATCTGAAATTCTGCGGTATCTGCATCCGAAGCTAATTTTATCCAAAAAGAGGTTAAATCATTTTTCCAACTTTCCGCTGAAGAGCCTAATACAAGTTGTTCGCAACAACAATCTTTTATTCCACGGTCTTGTTCAGTGAATGATTGCGGAAGTTTAATAGCGATGTATTCTCTAAATATACGGTCTTCAATACCACAATTTAAAATGATAGGTATACAATCAGCTGTAGTAAACTCGTCAAATATTGCTCCCATCTGAGTCCATACCGGCATACTTCCTAAAGGCGGACAAGGCGGCTCAGAAGATTTCCAAGCCGTAGCAACTGGAAAAGCAGGAGAACCAAGACCTCCATAAGTAACTTCCCATTGACCGCCTCCCGATGGATTATAATACAGATAATAATCTACACCTAGATAAGTCCAAGTGTAGTAATTCTCGCTGTTGTAAGTGCCTGCAATGTCTAACTCTACAACTGTAGATGAAAGCTCGTCACGGAGTCGGAATTCAATACGTATACATTCGCACGCCATAATTATAGTATTTTAGTTGTTTCTTTTGGTAAATATTCTATTCTTGGAAGGTCTTTTACCCAATTAATAGTGCATTGTTCTTGTTCTTCAAGTGAAATTATCCAAACATCGTTTAAATCTTGAATAGGATTAAAAAAAGAATCTTGTGTAAATTCAACTCCTTGCAGTTGTTCCGCTTGTTCTGGTGTTAGTTGTGCTACTATCATACTTGTCTAGATAAACTTGTGTTAAATAATTGTACGGCTGTATAAAAGTTAGCTGCTTCAGTATCACTTAATCCGTCACCAATTGAAGCAAAAGCATAATTTCTGTTAGAATAATTTCCGGAAGAATTTCGTCCAATTGTGTAAAAATTATTTACACCAGTAGATACTTTGTTTTCAGTAATCACAATATTGCCATTTTTATACCCTTTAATATTTATTGTGTTGTAATTCATCGAATACAAGCCTCTAGCGTCTGCATTAACAAAATTAGGATAAGTCTGAGTTCCTGAGTTTATGTAATATTTATTATCAATCCATTTTATTAAAATTGTTTGCTCATTAGCACCGGCTAAATTAGAAAAGTCATAATATTGTCCAGCATTATTTGTTCGGTTATAAATTGAAATGTTACCATTTGATAAATTATTTGTAAAAGCATAAAAAAATGTTAATACAAATCCATTTACTCCATTTAGTGTTATTCCATTTGAATCGTGTATTATTCCACCGTTAAATACTAGCCTAAATGCAGCATCCGTATCTAAAGGATTTTTTAAGTTATATTTATGAGTCGTTGCTGTACCTCCAACAAAGGGATATAATGCTTTCATCTTAGTCCAAATAGAATAACCTTTTAAATCTAAAACAAGTTGATTAATGGCGTTTTGTTGGATAAAGTCAGTAATTCCTGCTGCTGTTATAAACGCTTGCGCATCGGGGTCGAATGAAGAAAAAGACCAAACTAAAATACTGCCTATTCTAACCTCGTTAACTTGAACGCTGCCAATCTTACAATTTGTTATTGCTGTGCTGCCTATCTTCATTATACGATAAAATAGATTGTATTTGCATTTGGAGTTAATGCTGCATACTCAACCGCTGTAACCGTTCTAACAGCATTTGTTGTATAAGTTGCGCTAATATTTTTTGCTATTCTATTATCAAAACTACTCCAATCTGTTGAACTTAAAGCACCTCTATTCGTTGCGCTCGCTGTTGGTAAATTGAAAGTATGCGTATCTGTTGCCGAATTAATTGCGAAGTCCGTTCCGCTTGTTCCAACGGCTAAATATTGCGTTTGCTCGGTCAAGCCATTGATTGAAGATACACCACTTGAAAAAGTCGTTATTACTTGGCAAAGGTGTGAATTCTGAGTGTGGTTAATTATTGTTCGTCCAATAACAGAATCGACTATGTACACTCTTAACGCTATTCTATCAGTAGTCAACATAGCTGTCAAAGGTACTGCCACACTAGACAAATATAAATCAATAGCCGTTCCACTGGTTATGCTTTCGGGAGCCGCTGAGTTATTCGCTATCGTTGTAAATGTTGCCCCGTCATATTTAAGAATTTCAATGTAAAATTTAGGCACTCCACCTCCTGAACTAGCACTAAAATACATCTCAAAATTCCAATTTCCTGCAGGAATTTCCGTAACATTTGGGTCTGAAACATCTGTAAGCCATTGACTAATTAAGCCGTTACCTGCAAGCGAGAAATCTACACCCGTACCAATAACAGCTATTTTACTCATTTGGTAGTAAGTTGCTACACTAGCAGCCGTCCCACCATTTAGATAATAATTTACACTATTTCCGCCACCTCCACTCGTTGGGAATGTTGCCAGTGTTCCGTCACCTCGAATGTATTGATTAGCAAGTCCCGCAGCCGTTAAAGTAAGCGTTCCCGTTCCATCGGTTGGACTTCCACCAACGATAAACGCACTCGGAGCCGTCAAACTTATCGCAATGCCTGACAACATCGCAGCCTTGATTGTTGAGCCTAATATCTTCGCTGTTTGATAGACTAAGCCGTCCCAATAGTCAATGTCATAATAGTCGTCGTCACCGTAAACGAAGCGTTCAAGTGGATATTCGTGTATTTTTTGATTTGCCATAGTTAAGCTATTATTTTATTATCGTCATCTGTAGTTAATTTGTCTAAATCAGTAGTTGTGATTTTAAACATTGGAGATTCAAGCGAACAACCTTTGATTTTAGTTGTGAATTTCACACCGTTTGAAAGGTTAATTAAATCGGGGTTGAAAAAACACTCCATTTTCGCAAGTGTTGGAGTTGGAAAAGTAAGTTTACATTTTGTTTCACCAACTAAAGGAATAAGCGGATTTGAAGGGTTGTTATCATAATCAATAACCGTACTCGAAATAAATCGAGGGTTGCTTTCAGTAGGTTCGACTGTTATCATTCCCCAAGTGACTGCATCGTCCCAAACCTCGCCACTAATCAAAGAATGAGTTGCAATAACACGCATTAATTGACCCTCTGTAACTATGCCTACGTTCGTATTTGTTGCATCGATATACAATTCTATGTTTTGAACAATTAAAGGCTCTGAATCGTAGTCTTTATCGAGTACCGTATCTTCAAAAATGTACGCAAGTCCGTCTTTTACAAGCTCTATATTTAGCCTTAATTCCCAATCACCAAGATTATTGAAGTTAAACCAATTTTTAGTCTGTTCGTTAGGGTAAAAATCTGCATCAGCATTCAACTGTTGTAGCCAATACTCCCAACGCAATAAGAAAGGAAAATATACCTTAATACCGTACTCAGTTAAAGTGTCGATTGTAGGCTCTAGAACAAGTGTAGCAATACGTTTGTTGCTTGTCGTTGGTAACGTATTCTGAACGGTGTTAGATTGATTAATAATATATTGACCGCCAACAAAAGGAATAGTTGATATGTTAAAGAAACAAGTATTTAAATCAAAACTTTCCAACGTTGTAGGGTTGTAAGCCACTATTCGATATTCCATTGAGTCGTAATTTGCTCCCTTTTCAAGTAAGAATTTACCACAAAATGCGAGGTCATCTTCCGTGTTTGCCTCATAAGTCAAAGCAGAATCAACTGACTCCATTGAGTTATCTGAATGGTCAATAAAGATGTTTTGTACAGGAATTAATGGACCTCCAACGGGCGGCGATTTACTCAGTTGGTCGTTAAAAACTAATAAGTTAAGATTTCCAAATTTTACCCATAACTTAAATAGCCTATCTCCATCTTCTAAGCCATCAAAGAACGTTGTAAATAAAGCTGTTGGAGTGAAAGTAATATTTAAAGTATTGACCGTTCCAACCGTTGTAATTGAGTTTAAAGTAAGCGTATAATTTGCGCCAAATTCATTCGTTTCAGATGTATAAGCTGTTGCAATAGTAGGAATAGTTGACCCTAAAACCATTGATATTTCACCTTGTGAGTAAGGTCTATTTTTATAATAGTCAACATTTACTGAATCATAAGCCGCCCCGAAACCATAATCAGAACTTGTCGAATCAATAATTACATCAAAGGTAGTTGGTGCTGACCAATCCAAAACCGTCACGCCTTGAACAAGTGTAGCGTCAACAATTCCAGTGTTATAAGGTTGGTCGAAATAACCCGTATTTCCTGACTCATTAAGTAGACTAATTGACTTTGCAAACGGCTCATCTGCTAAACTTGCCCACTCCAAACGTACGTAAGATTTCAAACATTCAGCAGTGAAAAACCAATCAGAATTTCTTATACCACTTTGTAAAAATTCTAATTCAAGTAAAAAAGAACTTTCATAAGTGCCATAATCAGCTTGTCTTGTGAGCTTACTACTTGTCAAATATTGACCTGATTTGTTAATTAATTCGGCACCATTAATAATACCAGTAGGAGCAAGCGTATCAGTTCCATCAAACTTTATTCTTGTGCTTTCACCGTCAATTAATGAGCTTTGTGTTCCTGCTGTTGAGTTTAAAACGTGATTTAATAGTACTTCTAACGTTGCTCTTCTTCGTGAAGTTACCGAAATAACGATGTATTGTTGGTCAGTTGTTGAAATCCAAAAGGCAACCGCATCTAAAGTAAGTAAAGTGTCATCAACAAACAGAATGTTAGCAGTCCAACCACCCGCAAAAGTTCCGTTAGGGTTGTAAACTTGGCATAAAACAGAGTCACCTTGTCGAAATCCTTCTTCAATCCAACTACTCGAACTTGAAGTAATCGTTAATGTTGTCCAATCTAAAAACAAAGGGTTTGTAAGCGAAGTAAATCTAATTGTTGTATGCAAAGTTAGCGCAAGTTTTACTTTATCACCTGCATTCATTCTGTAATATCCAAGCGAATTTCCGAATATATCAGTGTAAGATTTATTAAATATTTGTACTGGCATATTTTGTTTGAATTTCGTTTAGTGCTAATATATTTCCGTCTTTTGCTGCTTTTAATGCCGCGTTTATATCATTTTGAATAGGTAATACAGCCTTTTGCTGCTCTTCTGTTAAATCTTTCAATAAATTTTTGTTTAAATCAAGAAGTTTTTTAAGCGAATCACTCAAATTTTTATTCAATTCTTTAAATTGTTCTTCCATATTAAGCGTTTATTGTTAGTGTTGTTACCTTACCACTAGCATAATTATCAGGTATTCTATACGTAATCGTTGCAAGGCTCTTTTCATCTATCCACTCTAGTTGAAGAATCTCACAATTTACGCCGTCAATCTCTGCATAATTATTATTTAGCAAAGTTACGAAATCTTCCTCCATTATTCTTAGTCTGACCGAACTTTTAATTTTCCAACTGTTTAATTGAATTTGATTTATGTAGTGGTATTTGTCCCATAACGATTTTGCACTTACAAAAGTCTTGAAATTAGCGGGCTGTTTTCCTGCAACCGTATAAAGTAATTTAGTAACCGAAAAGAAGTTTTGACTAATAACCATAACGCCAACTCTCGCATCAATTTTAGGTGCTAAATTAGTACCTCCTCCGAATACTCCGCTCACTTCATCAATTAATTCAAAGAGTTTCTTTGCCTGCTTTTCAAGCCAGTTAAGCTCGTCTTTTCGTTGTCCTAAAGAAAATGGAGGTGATACGTCTTGAAGTCCCTTAATCGTTACCAAATCGGCATTAACAATGTTTACGGGTTCAGTACTAAATTCTGCATCGTGAATATCATACAATTCATCCATCGTGTTTAAATCCATTGAATCCAAAGAATAATGAATGTAATATCTTTTCCAAACGTCTTCCGCATTATAGCTAAATTCGTCTTGTCTATCTGCTTGAATAACCATCGCAGGGATAACGTTCATAGAGGTTGTATCCTGCCAAAAATCCCTACGCTCAATCTGAACAACACCATCAACAACCTTTGTACGTGCGTTAAATGTAGTTTCAACAGCCGTTATAAGACTTCCTAACGTGCTTACACTGTCACTTGAACTCGGAACACCTTTGTTAAATGGAGCGACAAGGTCATCTGAAACGAACTTAAATATACCTTTACGCCCTCGAACCAATGGAACAGGAACAATAGTGAAATTTGTACTTGATAATAGAGTTGAATCTAACGTAAATCCTAAATATTGACAACCTTTTTCTATTAAATCCTTTACTTTGCACGCTCCCAAATAACGAATTTTAGGGAAAATTAAGTTGAACATTTGAAGCCCGAGATTAGTAACTGCAACCAATAACGCTGCAATGTAGATAACTTGCGCTAATATGTTTAAAACGTAGCTTATAATGTCACCAAGTCCAATCACGGGACCAGTAGCACCAACGGAAGGAGTGCCTGCTTGAACGCCTTGCGAAATCGTTGTGGCTAAATCTTTGATTGCAGAAATTAACGCCTGAGTCATTGTGTAAAGTCCCAACGCTAAACTAATAGCCAACTCCGCTTGATTATCTTTTATAACTAAATACGGCACTTGAAAACGAGGAAAAACAACGCCTTTTTTAAGCATCAATTCAAAAGAAGTACCATTTGCATCTTCAAAGAATTTATCAGCTGATTGTCTACGTAGTATCTTAAGCTCACATTCGTAACTGCGGAAAATTGGCGCACTAGTCAAGTCAACATAATAGTTCAAACTTATACCGTTTGCCATTTGAACACGGTAAGGAATCCCCTCAAAAAGTCCAAGCGTTGCGATATGGTCTTTTACGATTCCGTACGCTTCACGGGGCAAAATTATAGTATCTACATTTATTTTAAGCACCTCGGGGTTATCTGTAAAGTCAGAAATTACTCCGATTTCTTCACGGTTGCGAGGTGTTATTTCAATCTCATTTAAAAAGTGTCTCATCTTCTAACTTTATAACGGTTGTAAGTTGTTGTGTTTCCTTGTTTTGTACTCTTTACGATTTCCATAACTGACTGCGTTATTTCGCCTATACCTATATTTGTTTCGGGCTTCATTTTAATAGCGTTTGTAAGTTCGTCAATTTTACCAACAAGTATTGCAGTGTCAAATGAACTACCTATCTGACTGTTTGAGCGTATAATTTTACCGTTTTGATATTCATTCGCCATCTTCGCAAGTGCCTCATTCGATAATCCACCTATTTGTTCGTTTAAACTCTTCGGAACTACTCGCTCATTAGGGTGTAATATTGCGTGAAACCCGCCTTTGCCATCTATACCGTTACCGTTCTTTCCAGTGTCCTCTGTACCATCGTGAAAAGTAGGCAAACTTGCGATAAATTGCTGTAAAAGCATTGTATCTTTAATAGTATCCATCAAAGGATGTTCAGAATTTGCCGCCACTTTAGCATTATAAGTTGAATAAACGCTTTCCGCTAACTTAATTCTTTGTTGTTTCTTTAACTCTTTTGCCTTTTGTGCATTCGCTTCATTTATGATTTTCTGCTGTTCTGCGAGACTTTCTTTTGCGTTAATGTTACCATTTGCTGCGAGCGTTTGCAAGGTCGTATATTGCGTATTTGCCGCTGCTATCTCCTTATCAATTTGTTCTATCTTGCGATTTGATTGTGCAATAAAGAAATCTGCTGCTGCTTTTGTCAAATCATTTTTAACCTTTAAATCTTTTTCCGTTTTAGCTGCTAACTCCGCCTCTTCTTTTGCGCGCTTTTGTGCTAAATTATATTCTTGACGTTGCTCATCAATGATTTCTTCTTCTAATTTTAAGGCTTCCGCATCCTTTTCAATCTGTAAATCAATAGCATCTAACGCCTCTTTTTCGCTTACTCTTCTTGCGTATTCTTGTTCGGCTCTTAATTCTTGAAGTGCAATTTCATCTTCAATAGATTTGTTTAATTCTTTTTGAGCATCTGAATTATTATTAATTGCTGTTGAACTACTTGCTACAGCAGGAACATATTTATTTTTCGTTTGTTCACCTAAAATAAATTGTTGTTTAGTGTAATATTTCATTCTGTCATCAGCGTCTTTTAATGCAGAAGTTACAGCCTTCATTTCGTCATCAAATTTTTGAAGTCCCGATTTTTCCATTGCTAAAGGTTGTGAGACACCTGCTGCAATTAATGAATTATATTTTTCTTGTAAAATAATACGTTCATTAAATGTTCTTTTTTGTAAATCTTTTAATTTAGTTTGTAATTCATCTTGAACTTTTAAATTTATTTCTTCTGCTGTTTTGAATTTTTGTAACTTATATTTATCTTTTTGAAATTTAATATAATCTTGAACAGCTGTATTTAATGCTGATTGAAATGCTGTTTCATCACTAATATTCTTTAAAGTAGTTCCGTATTCTGAATTAATTTGTTTAATTAAACCTACCCTTTCTTTACTATTTATATTTGTTTGTTTTAATTGGTAAATAAGGCTTACAAATTCAACAGATTCTTTTGCTACAAATTCACGCGCTCTTTTAGATTCTTCATTTGCTAATTTCTCCGCTTGTTCACGCTTTTTAATAGCCTCCTCCGCTTTTGTATTACTTGTTACAAGTGAATAAATACCGTATGCAAGTGCTGCTATTCCTGCTATAATAGCCACTATTGGAAGTGCTTTCATTGCCTTACCGAGTCCACTTGTAGCCACCGTTGCCGCCTCAGTAGCTACCGTTTGAGTAGTTGTGACCGTTGTATCCACAACCTTAGCACTTGTAAATAAGCCTAATTTTGAAGCAGCCGCCACAAATGAAGCTCTAACCTCCGTCATAGTGTCACCAAGCGCTCCTAAACTTTGCAAAGCCTCTGACATTGCAGCAAGTTGTTGAAGTTTAAGCATTGCAGCCATTGCGCTTTCCGATTCAATACCGAACAATCCCATTGCTCCCGTCATTCCTGCGAAGGCATCAATACCAACTTTTCCTGCTTTGGCTATACCGTTACCTAAGTTCTCAACAGCCGAACCCGCAGTGGATTTAATAACGGCATTTGTGTCCATTATCGTATCTTTTAAGTTACCAGCATCGATTGACATTTGTCTAAAACGTGGGTCGCTTGTCTCCATGTTTTGAAGAGCCTCAGTCATTTCACGCAATTGTAGTTTCAAACTCTTGGTTGCCTCTTCGTAATTACCAACGTTTCGGAAATTGTCCCCTACTGTTTTATCAATAGATTTTAGTTCTGCATCTGCAATATTTACAGCTGCTGCAACCTCTTTGTATTGTGTTTCAAGTGCTGCATAAGCTGCCGTATTTTTTTTTCCTGCTTTTTCGGACGCTAACATCTGAGCAAGTAATTCTTTAGCTTGAATCTTAATAACTCTTGTACTTGCTTCAAGTTGTTTGTAAGCACTGGCTTCATTAATAGCCGCTTGCGCTGCTTTCTGAGTTGCTTTAGCTTTATCGTTTTCGCTTTTTG
>Ga0209492_1000775_pt1 | contig 9837 bp, 3 predicted proteins | sample PPLLak12cMay2015_FD_187253 | JGI IMG/M metagenome (GOLD analysis project Ga0209492, IMG submission 187253) | Freshwater sediment microbial communities from Prairie Pothole Lake near Jamestown, North Dakota, USA - PPLs Lake P7 Core (1) Depth... | ecosystem: Environmental > Aquatic > Freshwater >... | reverse complement strand
GGGGATGTTCCTGACCTGCTCCCAAATTTCCGGATCGTCGATGTGCTCCAGCCACTCCGGCCCCAGGTAGCGATCGTACAGGTAACCCAGTCGACGCGCCATCCAGGTCTCGGTATGGATACCGTTGGTGACATGGGCGATGGGTATGTCGGCTTCAGCGCGTTCCGGCCACAGGAAGTTCCACATTTTTCGGGTGACCTGCCCGTGTAGCTCGGAGACGCCGTTGCGCCCCTGAGATAGGCGCAGCGCCAGTACGGGCATGCTGAAGGTGTCGCCCCAGCTTACCGTATGCCGCGCCAGGTCGATGAACTGCTCGCGAGTCAGTCCCAGCTGAGGCCACATGTGGGCAAAGTATTTGTCCATCAGCCACAGAGCAAACTCGTCGTTGCCTGCCGGAACAGGGGTATGGGTGGTGAACACGTTGCTGTCGCGCACCATCTCGGCCGCGGTATCAAATGGGGTTCCTGCAGCGATCAGCTCACGGATGCGCTCCAGCACCAGGAAGGCCGAGTGACCCTCATTCATGTGCCAGGCGCTGGGTGTGATGCCTAGCTTGCGCAGCAAGCGTACGCCACCGATGCCGAGCAGGATTTCCTGGCTGATGCGCAGGTCCAGGTCGCTACTGTAAAGCCGCGCCGTCAGGTTGCGATCCGCCGGGATGTTTTGCTCGATATTGGTATCCATCAGGTAAAGAGGCACCCGGCCAACATTCATCTGCCAGATGCGCGCATGCAAGTCGCGCCCGGGGAGCTCTACGGAGATGGTTAAAGGGCTGCCCTGGCTGTCTACCAGCGGGATCACGGGCAAGTTGTCAAAATCGTGACGGCTATAACGCGCTTCCTGCCAGCCATCTTCGGTGATGCGTTGGGTAAAATAGCCCTCAGAATAAAACAAGCCAACAGCGATGAACGGCAGGCCCAGGTCGCTGGCTTCTTTAGTATGGTCGCCGGAAAGCACACCCAGGCCGCCGGCGTATAACGGCAGGCATTGATGCAGGCCGTATTCCATCGAAAAATAGGCGATGACCTGATCCTTGTTTTGGGGGTACTGCTGGTTAAACCAGGTATCCGTGCGCGTCATGTACTGGTCGAATGCCTTCATGATCCGGTCGTAAAACTCGAGGTAGTAGCGGTTGTTGGTGACCGAGTTCAGGCGCGAGCGTTCGACCTTGCGTAAGAACAATACCGGGTTATGCCCTGCCAGCTCCCAGAGCTCAGGGTCAATTCTCATAAACAGCCGCGAGGCATCCGGATGCCAGGTCCACCACATGTTATAGGCCAACTCTCCTAGCTGGCTGATCCGCCGAGGCAGGCTGAAATGGTTCGGTGTAGTATTGCGAAAAGGTTCCATATTTTTTATTTCCTTTGTTTTGCTAAAGCCATATCCATAAAGTGTACGGTTCTCGAATTTTTAGGCGGATATCGCTTTAATCATATTTTATAAAATTAGGGTCGCCTGGATATTTTAGTTGATGTCCATCGAGCCAGGAAAGAATCTTACCACACGAAACACGCCTCAAATGGCGAAGGTTTATTTTATATTAAGCTTGTAGCCCCCTGATTTTGGAGATACAATAAAACAACATATTCATTGAGAGTCACAGCCTGAGGTAATATGGAGAATCCCCGCCTGGCAACGCAGATTCATCAAGGCCGGCAAATACCATGACCGAAACCATTCAGCTATTCGCTACCTGCATCATCGATACGCTTTACCCCGAGATCGGAAAATCCGTCGTGCGTGTCCTGGAGAAGGCGGGGGTGCGCGTGGAATTTCCAAGTGCCCAGACCTGCTGCGGACAACCGGCATTTAACGCCGGGCAGCGCGACCAGGCTCGCCCGCTGGCGATGTATAACATTCAGGTGTTTGAGAAGGCGCCGGGGCCGGTTGTCATACCTTCCGGGTCATGCACCGCCATGATCCGCCATGGCTACCTCGAGTTATTTGCCGATGACCCGCAATGGCTGATGCGCGCCAAATCCCTGGCCGACCGCAGCTTTGAGTTTACCGAGTTCCTGGTCGATTACCTGGGGGTGGTCGATGTGGGGGCGCGTTTTTCCGGGCGGCTCACCTACCATTCGTCCTGTCACCTGCTGCGCGGCATTGGCGTCAGCCGGCAGCCGCGCCTGCTGCTGCAGGCCGTGCAGGGCGCCGAGTTTGTCGAGCTGCCCTACTCGGAGGAATGCTGCGGTTATGGAGGAGTTTTCTCGGTCGAGCAGGCTGAGATTTCGTCTGCCATGTTGCAGCGCAAACTGGATAATATTGCTGCCAGTGGCGCACCAACGGTAGTCTCTTGTGATGGGGGCTGCCTGACCAACATCAACGGCGGCTTGCACCGAGGCGGCATGCCGCAGCGCGTGCGGCATATTGCTGAAATCCTGGCCAATCAGGCGGGCTGAGCTATGAGCACACCCTTCGAAACTCGCATTCACAGTTCCCTGTCTGACCCTGCCCTGCAGACTGCCTTGGATGGCAACGCCGAGCGCCGGCTGAAAGCCCGCCAGTCGGCTTATGCTTCCCTGCCGGACGACTTGCAGACTTTTCGCCGCCGCGCTCACGCTGTGCGGGCCGACGTGATCGCTAATCTGGAGCGCTACCAGGAACAGTTTATCGCCAATGCGCGCACCAATGGCCTGGTGGTGCACCTTGCGGTTGACGCCGCACAGGCGGTGGAAATCGTGCTCCAGATTGCCCATGCCCACCAGGCGCGCTTGATTGCTAAATCCAAGACGATGGTGGGTGAGGAGATCGAGATCAACCATGCCCTGGAAGCTGCTGGGATTTTGGCGGTTGAGACGGATCTGGGGGAGTATATCGTCCAGCTGCGCCACGAGCCCCCGGCCCACATCATCACCCCGGCAGTTCATTTGAGCCGCGCCCAGGTTGGCCAGACTTTCCAGGAAAACCTTGGCGTGCCGTTCACCGACGATATCCCTACCCTGACGGCCATCGCCCGCGGCGTGCTGCGCCAGACCTTCCTGACCGCTGATATAGGCCTGTCGGGAGTCAATTTTGGTGTGGTAGAGAACGGCGCATTGTGCATACTGACCAATGAAGGTAACGGCCGCATGGTCACCACCCTGCCCCCGGTGCATATCGCTCTGATGGGCATCGAGCGCCTGGTGCCAACGCTGGAAGACCTGGACTTGATGCTGGCATTACTGCCGCGCTCTGCCACCGGTCAAAAACTGACTGTGTATACCAGCCTGATGCGCGAGCCGCGCCGCCCGGACGAGCCGGATGGCCCGCTGCAGCGGCATATCGTGCTGGTCGATAATGGGCGCAGCGCTCTGCGCCGCTCACCGTTGGCCGAATCTTTATATTGCATTCGCTGCGGCGCGTGCTTAAATGCCTGCCCTGTGTTTCGCGAGCTGGGCGGGCACGCCTATGTTGGGGCAACCGGCCAAACCACAGCTTACCCCGGGCCGATCGGCTCCGTCATCTCTGCAGGATTGTTTGGCGAGCCGGAGTTTGGCCTGCTGGCGCGCGCCACCAGCCTGTGCGGCGCCTGCCAGGAAGCCTGCCCGGTGGATATTGACCTGCCTAAGCTGCTGCTGCGTGTGCGTGCCGGGATGGTAGCCTCAGACGAGCCGGCCGACCCAGATAAACCCAAACCGGCGCCGGCAAAAACTGCCGCCCGGCAAGGCTCGCACGTGCCTCGTTTTGAGGATTTTGGGCTGCGGGTGTTTACCTGGTTTGCCCTCTCCCCGCGTCGCTATCGCTTTGCCCAGCGCAGTCTGGGTTTCGTAGGGCGCATTCTGGCGCCCCGTTCAGCCTGGATGCACCTGCCGGCCGCTACCGGATGGGGCTTGAGCCGGGATATCGTCCGCCCGCCGTCCAGCCCCTTCCGGGATTGGATGGCAAATGAGCACCCCAATACCCCTGTGGATCAACTTCCCCCTGACCCGGCGGACAACAACAAGCAGGCAATATGGGCTGCTTCTCGACACGCGTTTGAAGGTGAGCCGGTTGCGCCTAAAGCGGCGGAAATCCCCTCCGAACTTTTGCTCGAGCGCTTCGAGCTCGAGCTTACTGCTCTGGGTGGACAGGTAATCCACTGCCAGGGTATGCTCGACCTGGTAGACCGGATCGTTGCTCTGCTGAAGGAAAACGAGATTGACTCCGTGATGAGCTGGGAGGCAGCAGAGCTGCCGGATGGCTTGCCGGCAGCTCTGCAGGCACAGGGAATCCAGCTGAGCCACCAACCCGATCCTCAGCTGCGGGCCGGCCTGACCGGCGTGATCGCCGCAGCGGCGGAAACCGGCACTTTGGCGCTGGCTGCCGGGCCAGGCCGGCTCCAGTCCGCCTCCTTGTTGCCCGAGCTGCACCTGGCCGTTCTGCATGCGAGAGATGTCCGCCCCACGCTGCTGGAGGTTCTGAAGCTGGATGCGATCCGGCAGGCTTCGGCTGCGGTCCTGGTGACCGGGCCTTCCCGCACCGCCGATATCGAGATGACGCTGACTATTGGCGTTCACGGTCCTAAAGAGGTGTATGTCTTCCTCCTTGATTCCGATTGACAGCCTGGTACTGTATAAAAACCGCCCGGCGCGCGTGCTGCGCGTAGCATCGCCCCGCGATGCGCTGGGGGCTGGCCGAACGAACGCCAGCGGGGGTGACCGGGTGGAGATCGAGCTGGAGAGCGGTGAGAGCCACAAAGTGCGCCTCAAGGATTTGCAGCTGCTGCATCCTGGGCCATTGGATGGGTCTGCCGGGCTGCGCCGCCTGGCAGAACTGAGTCCACAATCCGGAGATGTGCAAACTGCCTGGGAGATCCTGTGTGAGCTGCCCGGCGAGCATACCCTGGCCGAGCTGGCCGAGTTGATTTTCGGCGCATTCACCCCGGCCACGGCCTGGGCTGCCTGGTGGTGGCTGGCGGATAATGTGTATTTCCGCGGCACAGCGGACGCCCTTTCGGCCTGCTCGTTGCAGGAAGTGCAGGCGGTGCAGGCTGTCCGTCAGGCAAAAGCCGACGAAGCGCTTGCCTGGCTGGGGTTCCTGGACCGGGCGCGCCAGGGGAAGATTAGCCCTCAGGATCGCCCGTTTCTGCGCGAAGTGGAAGACCTGGCCCTGGGAAGACGAGCGGACAGCCGGGTGCTGCGCGACCTGGGACATGCCGAGACGCCGCAGGCAGCCCATACCCTGCTGCTGAGTGCGGGAATCTGGGATGAGCGGGTCAACCCGCACCCTGTGCGGCTAGGGATGATTTTATCTGCTCCCGGCCCAGAGCTGATCGACGGGCTCTTTGTTCCAGTATTGGATGAAACTCGCCTGGACCTGACCGACCTGCCGGCATATGCCATTGATGACCCGGGCAACCAGGATCCGGATGATGCCATCAGCCTGGATGGCGATCGCCTATGGGTGCATGTGGCCGATGTGGCGGCGCTGGCACCCTCCGGCAGCCCGGCGGACCTGGAAGCACGCAGCCGGGGTGGTACGCTGTATCTGCCCGAAGGTCCGATTCCTATGCTGCCTGTCGCAATCGTCTCGCAGCTGGGCATGGGCCTGGCGGAGATATCCCCGGCCTTGTCTTTTGGCCTGCGACTGGCGCCAGATGGCAGCCTGGCAGAGATCGAAATTCATCCCAGCCGGGTGCGCGTGCAGCGGCTGACTTACGAACAGGCCGAGCTGCGCATCGAAGAAGAACCTTTTCGGGGATTGTACTCTCTGGCCATGCGCTGCCGGGAGTTCCGCAGGTCCGCCGGAGCGTTGTTTATCGATCTCCCAGAGGTCAGGATCCGGGTGCTGGAAGGGGTACCGGAAATCCACCCGATACCCGCGCTACGCATGCGGGAATGCGTGCAGGAGGCGATGCTGCTGACGGGAGCGGCGGCGGCGCGCTACGCGATGGAACACGGACTGCCATTGCCTTTTGTTTCCCAGGACGGGCCCGATCCACGCCTTAAGGCAGAAATCATAACAGATGATCCCTGGCGCGAGCTAAGCCTGTCCGAGATGTACGCTTTACGCCGCCTGCAGCGTCCCGGCCGCGTGGGCGTCCAGCCTGGGGTACACGCCGGCCTGGGTCTGCCGGCATACACGCGTGTCACCAGCCCGCTGCGTCGCTACCTGGACCTGGTGGCGCACCAGCAGCTGCGCCTGCACCTGAGAGGTGAGCAACCACTCGATGTGCAAGAAATCCTGGAACGGGTGGGAACTTCAGAGGCAGCGCAAGGCGGCTTGAACCAGGCGGAGACGCTCTCCGAGCGCCACTGGACCCTGGTTTACCTGCTGCAGCACCCGGAATGGCAAGGAGAAGGCGTGTTGGTGGAGAAAAAGGGGCTGCGCGGGCGGTTTGTCTTGCCGGCGCTGGCGCTGGAGACGCAAGTTCACCTGCGCCAGGATTTGCCGATGGACAGCAGCGTGGTACTTAAAGTTAAGGAGATCAGCCTGGCCGAACTGGAGGCGTATTTCCAGGTCCAGGCTGCCTGAAACCACAGTTAATCCTTTTCCCCAAACCTGGCCTGCCATTCGGCAATGATTTCCCGGTTGTAGCGTACGTTTTCCAGCCAGGCGCGCTGCAGTTTTTCGCTGGTCAACCCGGCGGCGGCCTGTCGAACGCGTTCATAAGCCCGACGCAAATACTCATCCGCCTCTTCAGATCGTCCAACTGCCCGCAGAGCACAGGCATGGGTGAAATACATCTGCTCCTGGCTGGTGAAACCTGCCAGGCGATCGGCGAGTGCGACGGCATCGGTAGTGCGCTCGGCAGCCAGAGCCGGTTCACCCAGGGCCAACATCAAACGCGCTTCCATATCAAGCGAAAAGGTTAATGGATATTCGGCGTCTAAATCTCTCCACCGAGCGCTTACCTGGCTGGAATATGCCAGTCCCTGGCGCCATTCGGCGGGGTCGTTGCCCAGCCAGGCGGTATAAGCGAGGTTGAAAAACACATCCGGATAGGACTCGGGATCGTCGCTGGCCTGGGCCATCTCCAGGGCTGCATCCATCTGTGTGTGGCCGATACCGAAGTTACCCAGGATGGCATGCAACCGGCCGCACCAGGCCAGTAAGTCGATCTGAGCACGCTTCAGGTCGCGCTGTTCGGCGATCTGCAGGGCAGTTTCGGCTTTGACCAGGGCTTCTTCATACAGGCCTATACTGGCGTACATCTCGGTGACGCTGCGGCTGAGAGCGAAGATCAGGCCCTGATCGGCCTGGCTGCGAGCGCGTTCGAGCTGGCGTTCGAGCAGGTCCAGAGCGCCCTGGTAATCGCCCTGGGCCTGGTAGCAGTAGAAAGCCATATTGGCAACGATCATCCCGACCGCCATATCCTGTCCAATTGACTCCGCCAGCTCCAGGCCTTCGTCGAAATACTGGCGCGCCTCGTCCAATCGTCCCATGCTGGCCAGCACTCCGGCCATGGCATTGAGCGCATTGCACTCCTCCGCCCGATCCCCCACTTCCCTGTGCAGGATTAAAGCGGATTGATAAAGCTCCAGCGCCTCGGTTTTCCGGTCCCGGGCATCCATGGCGATGCCCAGGCGGCGCAGGCTGGTGGCCTCCTGGCGGCGGTCCTTGATCTCACGGCTGAGCTGAACGGCCTGCTCGGCTGCCTGCTGCCCCGCTTCATCCTCACCCTTATTGATGTGGGCCAGCGACAGCAGGTATAGGCAGGGGATGACATCCGATACCTGGCCTGCCGCCTGGAATTTTTCCTTTGCTTGGTCCAGGAAGCGGATGCAGCGTCGTTGATCGCCATTGAAATTGGCCACGAAAGCCAGGATATACAGGGCACGGGCCTGGCGAACGGGGTCGTTCATATTGACTGCTAATGCCAGTGCCTGCTCTGCTGGCTGTGTGGCTTGAACGAAATCTGTGTGGGCGGCGTAGTTCGCGCGGGCCAGCAGGGCATCAAAGCGCAACCGGTTATCATCCAGGCTGTTGGCCAGCGCATACATCCGCTGCAGGTCGGCCAGCTCTTCCGGGCGGCGTGCTGTGTGGTGATAGACTTGCTCGCGCGAGCGAAGCAGGTCGAAGCAGTCGTTTTCTTCCTCGCAGAACTCCAGCGCGGCGCTATAGTAGCGGATGGCATCGTCGTTGGCATACCGCGCCTGGGCGCGGCGACCCGCTTGACTCAGGTACTGCAGGGCTTTTTCTGGCACCTCTGCCTGGGCGTACTGGTACGCCAGCGTTTCCAGGTCATCCGGGCGGTACTTCTCCAGCGCCTCAGCCGCCAGGCGGTGCAGCTTACGGCGGCGCAGGCCGATCAACCCTTCCTTGAGCGTGGTCGGGATCAAGGCATGCACAAAGCGGAAAGTGCCGCCGTTCTGGCTGCCGGTCTCTTCAATTAACTGGGCGTGCTCGGCTTGTTCCAGCGCCTCGATCAGGTGTTCTTCGTCCAATTCGACAGCCTGGGCGAGCACCTCGTAATCGAAATCGCGGCCCAGGATGGCTGCCATGCGTAGTATGTCCTGGTATTCGGCCGGCAGCTTGCCGAGCCGGGCCTGGATGGCGACGCGTACAGATTGCGGGATTTGCAGCTCGTTTAGAGCGGGGTGCTGCCAGCGTCCATCGACGTAGGACAGGCGCCCGCTTTCGACCAGGGATTTGCAGACTTCCTCGATGAAAAAGGGGTTGCCTTCCGTCTCGTGATAGATACCCTGCACAAAGGCTTCCGGCACCTGCTCGTTGAGCAGGGCAGCCAGCAAGCGGCGGGTATCGTCGGGCTGCAGGCGGGCCAGCTTAAGGCGGCTGGCCAGCCGTTCGCGTTGGATCGAGAGCAGCACTTCCTGGAAGGGTAAGGCCTCATCCAGCTCCACTTCCCGGTATGTAGTGATCATCATTATCGGTTGTCGGCGCAGGCGGCGCGCCAGGTGCCGCAGCAGGAACAGGGAGGCTTGGTCGGCCCAGTGAGCGTCTTCCAGCACCAGCAGGGTGGGCTGGCGCCGGCAAAGAGTAGTAAAGAACGCAACGATATTCTCAAACAATCGCTGCTGTTCGGACTGAGGGTCCAGGCGCGGGTTGGCGGAAATGCCTGGGAAGCGTAGTTGCAGATCGGGGGCGATGGATAAAAGATCCGCCAGGATGAAAGCCGGCAGGTCGAGATCTGGTACCGCGCCGTTGGATAAAGCCCGGCGGAAAACCTGCGCGAACGGCGCGTAGGGCGCGCTGATCTCCGGGTAGCATTCACCCACCAGCACCTTGCCACCTGAGATTTCCGCCAGCGTAATGGCTTCCCTTGACAGGCGCGTCTTTCCGATTCCCGGCTCGCCGCTGATCAGCAGCATCTGGCCTTCGCCGGAGACGGCGCGCTCCCACAAGGAGCGAACCTCGGCCAGCTCTCGGCTGCGCCCGATGATTCTGCCGCGTGTAATACGTTCCAACAGGTCCGGTTCCTCAACAATTGCAAGGGCCGGCCAGGTCAAAGCCACCGGCTCCAGGCGACGGATTACCTCGGTTGCTGAGGCCGGGCGTTCGTCGGGAGTCTTGTTCATCAGCTGGATGATCAGTGCATCCAGAGCCGGATTGAGCTGCGGGTTGTGTACTTTGGGCGGCGTGACGGGCGCATACAGGTGCTGGGTAATCACAGCCAACGGCTCTTCGGCCGTGAAGGGCAGCTGGCCGGTAGTGAATTCATACAACATCACCCCCAGGGCGTACAGGTCGGCACGCCCATCGACTTCGCGCCCCAGCGCCTGCTCGGGGGAGAGGTAATAGACTGTGCCCACGATCGCCCCTTCGGAAGTCAGGCGTGAGGCGACCGGCCGCGCCAGACCGAAGTCGGTCAGCTTGACGGTACCATCGGGGGTCACCAGCACGTTTTCAGGCTTCAGATCGCGGTGTACAATCTGGTGTTGGTGGGCATGATCCAGCGCCAGGCAGATCTGGCGGAGA
>Ga0209492_1000769_pt1 | contig 9866 bp, 4 predicted proteins | sample PPLLak12cMay2015_FD_187253 | JGI IMG/M metagenome (GOLD analysis project Ga0209492, IMG submission 187253) | Freshwater sediment microbial communities from Prairie Pothole Lake near Jamestown, North Dakota, USA - PPLs Lake P7 Core (1) Depth... | ecosystem: Environmental > Aquatic > Freshwater >... | reverse complement strand
CAGGGGGATCTGCAACAGCAGCTAACGCTGACACGACGACTATTGCTACTGGGTTGGATGTTTTGATTACCGCTGGAACAGCCACGGCTCCCGCTGTATCAACCCCTGTCGTACACCAGAACTATGACCACACGGTACTAGGGAACACCATTAAGTTCACCCATAAACTTGGAGAAACCTTCTACCTTGCAAGTACCGATGGGTTAGCCAACACTGCTATTGGTGTTGTCTTTAAGACTGTTGATGACCTCAGTGATCTCCCAGTAACATCCTTTAATAACTTCAGGGTGGCCGTAAGAGGAGCTATCGACAGCAAGGAGGATGACTACTTTGTTAAGTTCAAGACGAACGATGAGGGATCATTTGGTGCTGGTGGTTGGATTGAGGATGTTGGCTCTGAGATCTCCTATAAGATTGATCCAGAAACGATGCCACAACGACTTGTGAACGCAGGTCTTAACGCCTTTGAGTTCACGGAAATTGCTTGGGGTGATCGTGTTGTTGGTAACGATGACTCTAATCCACTTCCGTCGTTCATCGGGAAACCAGTAAACAACCTGTTCTTCTTCAAGAATCGCCTTGGGTTCCTTACGGACGACACGGTGATCTTCAGTGAAGCTGGACAGTTCTTTAACTTCTTCAGGACCACCGTGAGAACCTTGTTGGATTCAGACCTCATTGATGTCTCTGCTGCTTCCACCAAGATTTCCAAGTTGTTCTCAGCCGTGGGATTCCAAGAGAACCTTATTCTGTTTGCTGACCGTGGACAGTTCGTTGTTAAGAGTGGTGACACCTTGACCTCTAAGAACATCTCGATCACCGCAGTAACCAACTACGACGTTGATACCTCTGCGGAACCTACTGAGCTTGGAGCCTATGTTTACTTCTCGTTCACTCGGGGTAAATACCTTGGTATCCGTGAGTTTCGATTGGATGCTTCTAGTATGACCTACGACTCCGCTGACATCACTTCACAGATTCCTTCGTACATCGAAGCAGGATCAAGCGTGAAGATCGCAGCGTCCTCTACCGAAAGCCTTATCGCAGTACTTTCACGCACCTCTACAACGAACACCCTGTACATCTACAAGTACTATTGGAGTGGTAACGAGAAGGTCATCTCAAGTTGGTCTAAGTTCCAAATGTCGATGGACATCCACGGGATTGAGTTCATGAACAGCACCTTGTACATCCTTGGAAACAAGGAAAACAAAGCGATGCTTACGTACATCAACATGGAGGAACAACGACGTGAAACGGATACCTTGGGTAACTTCTCGTATCACCTAGATCTCCTTGAGAAGGTCACAAGTGGCCCTACGGATCACATTGATCTTTCCTATGATGTCAGCGAAGGGGACGTTATTGAAGCCTACGATGAAAAGGGTATCAGTGTTAAGGTAAGTCATACCATTGGTAACGCGGTGTACCTAGAGCGACCTGCGACGTGCTTCATAGGCATCAGGTACGCCATGGAGTACACCTTCAGTGAGCCGGTGTTTAAGCAGCAGGGAGGACCACAGGGTACTCCTTCGGGTCTTACTAGGTTCATCCTTCGTAATGGTGTTGTCTTCTTCTCCAATGCAGCTCACTTTAAAATCGAAGTGACACCTGTGGCTCGCGATACGATGACCGTGGATTTCACTCCGAGTATCGTTGATGTGTCCCGTGCTGGTACCATGATCTTCAAGGATGGATCGCTTAGGTTTTCAATCTTTACAGAAGCCAAAGACTCAGTTATTAAGATCGTCAATGACAGCGCATTCTCCAGCAACTTCCAGTCAGCAGAATTTGAAGCCAATGCCCACACAAGGTCTTCACGATACGCTTAGGAGTTACCAAAGGTGCATCATTAGGTCTGCTGTGGTTGACGACATAGGTCCACTTGCGGAGGCCATGAGACCCTTTGATGTTCTTGAGTGTCGTTGTGGGGGCCACAGCCCTGAGGATGCACTGATGATTGGCCTTACACTCGACCTGTGTACCTTTACGATCTGCTGTAGGTTCGATGGGACACCATTGGCTATGTTTGGTTGTGGCGGTGAGGATACCGATGAGCCTTACATCTGGGCGCTTGCGAGTGACTTATTGGTTCCTAGAGCTGGTAGAGACTTCATAAGGCACAGCCCTGAGTGGATCAAAGCCATGTTAAAGGCTGTGGGTGGTAAGGCTTGTAACTTCGTACACGCTGAGAATACCGATGCAACCCGATGGTTGCTTTATTGTGGCGCTGAGTTCTCTGATGAAATCTTTCTTAAAAATAATCAACTTTTCTTAAAATTTACAATTACAAATTATGTGTGAAGCTGTAACTATTACCGCAACTACAATGGCGTACATTAGCGCGGCGACTGCTGCTGCTAGTATTGCTTCATCTCTCGTAGGCCAAAAGCAACAAGCGGACGCTCAGGAGCAACAACAGAAACTAGCGTCTCAACAAGAACGCCAACGGTATCTTGAGGAGGTTACTTCATTACGTTCACAGGAAGCTCAAGAACAAGTAGCTCGCTCACAGCGTCTTCAAGAAGCCGAGGTAAAGGGCAAAGAAGCTAAGGCATCCGCTGTTGTGGCCGCTGGTGAGGGAGGTGTTGCAGGTCTCAGCGTGGAAGCACTTGTTGCTAATATCTCCCGTAAAGAGGCAACCTATGCGTTTTCTGAGCGTAAGCAAGCGGAGATGATTGGTGTTGGTCGTAAGCTAGAACTTCAATCGGCTGGAGCTGGTTATCAAAGGAATCTTCTTAGCATCAACAAACCCATTCAACCCCCAGACTATGTTGGATCAGCTCTTAAGGGCATTCAAACTGGAATGAGTGTTTACTCCGCAGGACAGACTGCTGGACTCACGACTCCTAAAGCTAAACCAATCGTATAATTTTTATGACACAAGAAGAACTTCTTAAAGCACTCAAGGGTAGCAGCGGACGCAAGGAAACTAACTTAGATCTAGGTCAAGTTCAGTTGCGTCCCACGATTCAACGAGGTGGACAGTATAACGTACAGGTTCAACAAGCACCTCAAACAAACCCAGCACTCCAGCTTGCGGATGCACTTAAGGGCGGCTCTCAGTTACTTGGGCAGTTCGTTGACATCCAATCGAAACAAGGGGAGATCGAAGCAAATGCTTTGAGTCCTCAAGAGGTTATCAAGCGTGTTGAAAGCGGCGACCCTGAGGCTGTTAGCTTCCTTGATAAGCTTGGTAAGGAAAAGGCTTTTGTAGAGACCTCGTATAAACGCTATTTCAACTCCACGGTTCAACCACAGCTCACAGCACTTGCTCAAGAGCTTCAATCAAAACCTGTTCATGAATACGCTGACCAAGGGATTACCACGGCTGAAGACTTTAAGGTATACACCGATACACGGGTCAAGGAGTTGACGGATAAGTTTGGGGAGTACACCGACAAAAGTCCGTATGCTAAAGTTCTTCACAACCAGTTAATCGAAGAGGTTGTTCCAGATCTTGTGCAAAGACAAGTAAGCTCATTCGATCAAAACGTCACTAAGCACAACAGAGATTACACCATCGGTAACTTGATTCCTCAGAACGCCGATAACGGGATTTCTTTGAACCCTCGTCCCGCTTCAGGTAATGTTCCACTAAATGTTCCTAATGGCACTGTTATTACCGACTTCGGACAACGCGGTGATCTAAAAACTGGAAAAGGAAAAGATCCATATCTTGATACTAACTCCGCTTTTGCGATTGGTTTTAAGGTTCCAGAACAAGCCCAAGCGGACATCAAAGCAGGTAAACCAAGTGTTCACAAGATGGTAAATGGGGACATTGGGTTGTCTCCGGATATGCGTAAAATTGTTGAAGGCGAAGGCGCTCAATACATGGATACCATTTCTGTTACGCTCGATGATGGGACAGTTCACACAGGTCGGTGGATGGATGTTACTTCTACTACCCTTACGGGGCGCGTTGATGTGTATACGGATAAGGGACCAAATCCACTTAGAGGTCGTAAAGTTGCTCAAGTTAATGTTGATGCTCAAACATCTTCAAAAAACCGTGTGAATCGCATGAATTCCATCATGGAAGCTAACGATCAAAAGCTCGCGGCTGTTAAAGTTTCCCCAACAGAACGCGCAGAGATCCTTCGTAGAGACTCGTTGTTGCAAGTGCAAACATTGAGTACCCAAGGGAAAATCACCGAAAGCCGTATTCTTCTTGAAAGCCTTAAGGAAGCTAAGGTAGCTAATCAAGCGTTGTTTGGATCAACCGTCGGGGCTTTAGAATACGCCAAGATGGAAGAAGCGGTGGACCGAGAAGAGGAACGACTTTCTTTTGAAAACGAAAAAACAGCCAAAAAGAAGGTAGAAGAAGCCGTTGCTGGTCCGTCTCTTCGTCTACTAAACTCGCTTCCAGAAAACTTAGAAAATGATTACAAAGAAAGCCAAGCGGAGCTTAATGATCGTACAGATTTAACGGATTCCGAAAAGGTCGCTGGATTGAAAGAGCTTTCTCAACTGTATCAAAACAAAGCGGCGGCAGAATACACCAAAGCTACGCGGTCAGACAACATGTTGAACAAACTAAACACTGAGGGAGGATCTACAGGAGCCTTTGCAAACTTCAGTAATAGCACAGCTTCAGATGACCGTATTAGTGGGGTTATCGCTGGTTCAGCACTCTTACGAGAAAAAGCTGTTCTTAATGATCCTATTACTGGAAAACAAGTAATCAATCCTGCGTTTACTCAGCAAATGAGGGATTCGATAACCGTTTTGGGAGCACAAAAGAATTTCCTTAATCAAACTCAAACGGAAATGATTGAGCGAGGCGAAGGATTCACCTACAACGTAAATGGCAAGTCGGTAGTCTTTGAAGGAACAAATGATCCTGTAGGAAAGAAACAATTACACATGCGCCTTGGTGAAGCCTTCCAAGAGGATCTTAATTCCTCCCTTATTAAGAAACTCGAAACCGACGTACAAGCTAACCCGTTGTTCTTGTCGGCTCCATCAGATAAGCCCTTGACCAAATACGAGCAAGCGTATCAGAGTTTTATAAAACAAGGAGTACCTGTAGAACAGGCAAAAACCCTTGCTACTACTGAATCACAAAAAGGAATTGAACCAGTAATTGTTAAGGGACAAGTTCGTATCAACAGAGCGTTTGGAGAAAGTCCAGAGGAGTATGTTGCTGCTGCGGTAACGGCTTTAGGTGATGTACAGGTTACTCCAGAACAATCAGAGGCTTTGTTGAACTCTGCTGTGTTTAACGGCAAACGCGGCATCCAAGAAAACGTTATGAGCTTCAATAAAAATCCACTTAAAAACCTTAACTCTCTCACTAAACTTGAGAAAGCGTTTACGGATATTGGGATTCCTTGGGAGTCAGTGAAAAGCGGTCGTATAAATTACATGGCAATGGAGCACGCTACTGCGTTTGGTCAAACGGCGATGAGTCTTCCGGCACAAACTTTGGTTGAGAATTACTTCTCTATTGACCAGTACCTTAAAAGACCTGAAGCTACCACAAAGTACAAAATACTTCCCCTTAACGTACTGCGTAACAAGGACACTCCTGATGTTAAGAAAGCTATCGAAAATGTAGCTGCAAAATACAATATGAATTACAATGATCTGGTAAAAGGTCAAGAAGCTTGGTACGCATTACGCAACATTAAAACCTCAAAATAAATATCATGTCTCTTATTTCAAGTATTTTACAAGAAAACGTAACTAACGCCGCCGCAGAAGCAGCCACTCGTGGTCTTACTGATGCTCCCTTTGTTGAAGCTGAGCAAATGGAAACGGAGGGAAGTGAATTCTTCGACCTTAAAGATGTCGCTATGGCACCCCTTAGAGGTGTTGAGGGTTTTGCTCAGAGCCTTTATAATCTCGGAGACTTTGTTGTTGGAGATGCGCTTCCGAATTGGGACCGCCGTTTCTTGGGTAAATCTGAGTCCACTGTGGGTGGCTTTGTCGAAGGTGCTACCCAGTTCCTTACAGCGTTCATTCCCGTTGGAGGACTTCTAGGTAAAGCTGGACAAGGTCTTGGGTTAATCCAAAAGGGAGCCAAGGGGATGGAGTTCGCGGGCGCGCTGGCTAACGCTGGATCTAAAATTCAAACCACAGCAAAGATCGGTAAGGAGGTACTTCGCGGTGGTATCGCTGACTTCGTTGCCTTTGATGGACAAGACCAACGCTTGTCGAATCTTATCGAATCCGTACCCGCACTGAAGAACCCTGTAACAGAGTACCTTCAAGCCAGTCCAGATGACAATGAAATCGAAGGACGATTCAAGAACGTCATTGAAGGATTGTTTCTTGAAGCAGGCCAACAAGCCTTGGCTCCTTTGTTTACTCGTGGAGTTAAAGCGATCAAGGATTACAAATCCCAAGTGAATGCGGGTGTTGATCCTGATGTTGCTGCAAAGGAAGTTGATCAAATTTTTCAAAACGAAGTTGGTGGAGAGATTAAAAACCTTGTGGATTTTCCGCTGTTTGAGCGAGCCGAGGCCGTCACAAAGGCTCCTAGTGAGCTGCCTGTCCCTAGTAACCCTGAGATCAGCCTAGAAACCGGATTGCCTATTGAAGTCGTCAGGGGCGGCCCACAAGCTATTAAGACTCCGGTGGCGGATTTACTTTCTAAAGCCAACAGTACGCGAGAATTGGCGGATGCTGTAGTCGAGTTGTCGGAAACAATCCCATACGAAAAGATCGACCTAGAAGACCCTAAGTACTCCTATGAGCAAGTTCGTAGTAACTTCGTAGCAGCGGGGATGCCAGCGGATTATGTGGATCGCTTGTGGGCCAACCCAGATCCTGCGGTATTTAAACGACTCATCGTACAGCAGGATATTCTTAAAACTGAACTTCAGCGTTCTGGACAAGCCTTTATCGACCTTTCGGCTAAGACCGAAGGATTAAGCGGTTTTGAACTGAAAGAGGCTGAAGAACGTATGCTTGATTCTGGTGTTAAATTCCAACGTTCCTTAGCATTGTATTCGTCGTACGGAACAGGGTTTTCCAAGGGGCTTTCTGATCGTAAGACTGGTGTTCGTAAAGTTAATCCGAAAGAGCTTGTGGATGACGCAGAAAAAACCGTTTTTGATAACTACGACACTACTCTTGAGGCTATTATCCAAGATCTTGATGAGGGAATTCCTGCTGTTTCCGCACGAACACCTTCAATTACTACTGGTAAAGGTAAGGCAACAAAACCGTCTACAAAGGCTAAAACTGCCGAGGACATCGACGCTAAATACGCTTCTCATATCGAATCTCTTCAACAGAAACTTGATAACCTTAGAGCTACAACCCTTCAAGATCCTGCTGTTAAGACACCTACAGACCCTACGAAGATCCCTCAAAAAACTACGGTTCAAAAAGATCTTGAAGATAAAATTAAATTCTATGAGAAAGCTAAAGTAGATCACGTTGAGCTTAAAAAAGCCGAGGCTGAATTAGAGCGTCTTTCTAACGCGACTCCTCAACAACTTCGTAAAGAAGCTTTTGTTGCTAAAGCTAAAAAGGATCTCCTTCCTAAGGAACCCGTGAGATCCGTTAATGAACTCAAAGCGAAAATAGCTACCCTTAAAGCTAACTTAGTAAAAGCCGGTAAGGAACAAATGACAGCCGACACAATTCTCCGTCGCGAGGATTTATTGGAATTCGCTAAACAACGTCTTGGTTCGGCGACGATTAAAGAACTGAAGCAAACCTTGGCATTAGCTAAGAACACCGACGATATTGAAAAAAGGATGGCTATACTGGCGTATTCCCAGAATACCACCATGGGTCGTAAGATGCTCAATGCTACCCACGAATTCTGGCTTAACAACCTTTTCAGCCCTGCAACACATGTGGTAAACGCCCTTGGGGGAATTAGTACTACTTTGCTCAAGAACTTTGAGATGGCGGTTGGTAATGCGGTCGCTGGTAACTTCGATCAAATCAAAGGGCAATTTAACGCTCTTACAACCTTTCAAGGTTTCCAAGAAATTCTTGATGCCTCTGTGTTAGCAATGAAAACCAACGACAGTGTGCTTAATGCCAGCTCCGTGTCTGCTGGTAAAATTACAAGTTCATCCCAGTTCGATGGTCGTATCTACGGAGGAGCCATTTCCTCCAACGCATTTGGATTGAACCCAGACTCACCATTTGGTACGGCTGTTGATTGGCTAGGAAAGATCTCAAGAATCCACTCTACGTTGCTTGTGGGCGGTGATGAGATCATGAAGCAGACGCTTTATCGTCAATTTCTTCGTACGGAGTTCTACGCGGAAGGACTTCAGAAGGGCATTAAGCAAGGCGATCAACTGTCTAAGTACGTTGAAAACAAACTTAGCGGGATGATTATCGAAGGCGGCAGGATGTATAACGAGAAAAACCTGTTTCAGTTGTACAATTCCAAAGCCAAAAAAGAAGGGTTGACTCCTGATACTACGGAGTACGCTCAGTTCATTGCAAGGGAATACGAAAAGAATCCCTTCAGCAAGAACAAGGGTGTGTTGGCGGATGCGGCACACGAGTATGCTCTTAAGCTAACTTTCGCGAACGAAGCTGGCGATGCTTTTACCAAGAGCGTTATGAAAGTTCTTGAGGCATATCCTGCCCTTAAGTTTGTTCTTCCGTTCGTTAAGACTCCTACAAACATCCTTAAGTTTGGTTTGGATCGTTCTCCGCTTGGTCTCGCCAAGGACACTGTGCTGACTCTTACAAGCGCTAAATATCGGGAGGCATTCGTAAATGGAACTCCAGCGTACAAGGCAGAACTTATTGGACGCATGACAACAGCAGCAACTGCCACTTCTGGAATCATGTTCTACATGGTCAACAACGAAGGAGTAATTACTGGCGGCGGGCCGCAGAACAAAGAGGAACGAGATGCTCTTAAGATGTCCGGTTGGCAACCCTATTCCATCCGTATCGGAGACAAGTATGTCAGCTACAACCGTCTTGACCCTATTGCAACACCCTTGGGTATCCTTGCGGACATCTGTGAATTCAACAAGGTTAATGCACCTACGGACGATAGCGGCGCTTCTGTAGCCCTTTCAGCATTCCTTGTATCGATGACGTACAACCTTACCGACAAGAGTTACCTGCGAGGACTCAACAACCTTATGAATACCGTTCGTGATCCTGAGACTTACGGTCCTAAGTTCTTTCAGGATATTGCGGGTGGTCTTGTTCCGAATACTTTGAACCAACTTCAAAACACCGAATCAAAAGTACTGCTTAGAGAAAGTCGTAGTGTTGTGGATGCTATAATGAAAAGAACTCCCGGAGTTAGTGAGAACCTTCCGCCACAACGAAACTTCTTAGGGGACGCTCTTTACAAAAACAATCCACTTGGGTTGCTTAATATTGTAAGTCCGGTTTACATCTCTAGCCCTAATAACGATATTGTAGACAAGGAGGTTGGAGCATTGCTTCACGGGTTCACTATGCCTCCTGCAAAGATTAACGGCATTGATGATTTGGACATGAGGAAATTTACTAACAACCAAGGAGTACAAGCGTATGATCGCTACCTTGAACTTTCAGGAACTACTTCGATCAACGGTAAGAACCTACGACAATCCTTATCAACCATGTTGAAGTCCGCTGAATATAAGGCACTTCCTAAGGATAACGTCCAAGATCAAATTGGTAAGTCCTCTCCACGTATTACGGCAATTAACCGCATTGTTAAACGCTTCCGAAACAAAGCGCAACATGAAATGCTTGGTGAGTTTCCTGAACTCTACAATAAAATCGGAGAAATGACCCAGAAACAACAAGCCTACCGCTTGGGTAAATTTGAGAATCAACAATAAATAACAACAGAAATGGCTACTACTTACGAACTTTCATACTTTGAAACAACCACGGGACTCACCAATACGTCCTTTGTGTACGGCTTTGAT
>Ga0209492_1000767_pt1 | contig 9886 bp, 8 predicted proteins | sample PPLLak12cMay2015_FD_187253 | JGI IMG/M metagenome (GOLD analysis project Ga0209492, IMG submission 187253) | Freshwater sediment microbial communities from Prairie Pothole Lake near Jamestown, North Dakota, USA - PPLs Lake P7 Core (1) Depth... | ecosystem: Environmental > Aquatic > Freshwater >... | reverse complement strand
GGGTCGGCACCTTGACGATGGGCGAAAGCTCCATCGACTGCGTGCCAGCAGCGCCGGTGCGGAAGAGCGAGATCCGCTGAAGTACGCCGGGGCGAAGGGCGCCGGTATTGACACCAACTGACGGGAACGCGAATGCCATGATCTATCTCCGGTCGAAGAGCGCCCGCGAAGGCGCGGGTTGTGTTATGCTACGTTTGCGGGTTGGAAGCGAATCAGGCACTGCTCGGACGGCCCGGCGTTCGTCAGGGCAAGGCCCCAGATCCAGTCGCCACTCGCCACGGTGACGTTGTACTGCGACACGAAGGTGCCGGGTTCCGTGATGTCGATCAGCACGAACTCGCCCGCCCCGACGCCACCGTTGGCGCTGACCTGCACCTGCACCGTGCAGCCGAGCATGTCGACGAACTCGACCGACGACCCGCCGATCAAGCCTGCGTAGGTGCCGTCTTCAGAAGGCCCGCCGACCGTGACGATGCCGTACGGGATGTTCTGCGTTGACGGCGCAATCGCGACAGCGCCTTGACCCGTCAGCGTGACGCCGCAGCCTTCCTTGCCGGTCAGGTCGCTGCCGATCGTGAAGATCGCGTTCGGCGTCTTGTAGGTGGTGTAGCCTAGTGCCATCGTCGACCCCTTCCGTTAGGCGGCGATGAAGGGCGCGAAGCGAAGCACGAACTGGCCGGACGCGGCGCAGTCGGTCAGGGCCATGCCCCAAACGAACGTCGTCGATGTCGGCGTGTTGTCCGCCTTGAACCGACCGTCAGCCGTTGCCGCGTCGACCTGAATGTAGTCGCCAGCAGCGATCGCACCGGTCGCCGAAGCAGAGGCCTGCACAACGCAGCCGAGCGCGTCGACAATCTCAAGTGCCGACTGCGCGACGACGCCCTGCGCCTTCGTGGTCGAGTTCGTCGAAGCCCAGTAGAGGCCATCGACAGATGCGCTGCCGACGACGACGACGCCGTAGGGTACCGAGCCCTGCGTCACCGCCAGGCTGACGACGCCCTGCGCGTCAAGCTTCAGCGCGCAGCCTTCGCTGCCGGAAAGGTCTTGTGCGATCTTGTTGATCGCGTTCGGGGTCTTGTAGGTCAGATTACCAAGTGCCATGATCGATCTCCGGTAGGGTTCCGCAGGTGCGGGGTGTGGTTACTTGCCGAGGCCAGAAGCGCGACGCTCGCGAACGCTGTCAGGCATCCGGCTGTAGCGGATCCACGAAGCGGCCTGCCAGTGCGCGATGTTCTCCTTGTCTGCCAACTCGCAGATCCGATCCCACTGCTGGTCGTCGGTCAGCGCGTCGAACTTCGCGTAGTTCGTCAGGCACTCGGTCAGGTTGGCGTCGGCAGACGTGCGGGCGATGGGCGCCACCGTGCGAGCAGCGACAGGCGCGGCAGCAGCGGGTGCAGCCTTCGACCCGCCGAGGTCGGCAAGCAGGGCTTCGAACTTCGTGCCGCCCTGCAGGAAGGCGTCGGCAAGCATCGCCTCGGTCGCAGCAGACACCTTGCGGGCGCCGAGCCGCTGGCGAACCGACGACGCAGCGAAGGCGCGCTTGGCAGCCGCCAGTTCGCGCTTCAGCCTGCCGTTCTCCGACAGCAGCGCCTCGTCTTCCTTCTTCTCCATCTCGGCAGCCTTCTCCAGCTCCGCAGCCGCTTCGGCGTCGGGCGCGTCGGCAAGGTCGGGGTCGGCCTCGTGCTCTGCCTTGTGCATGTCAGGGAACAGCTTCGCCAGCAGAGCCTCGATCGCCGCAGCGTCAAGCCCGGCGTCGGCGCAGTAGGCCGCACAATCTTCCATCGTCATTCCAGTCATCTTGCCACCTTCGGAAAGGGCGACCCCCCGCATCTCTGCGACAGGCACCTGTTGAGACTTGATCTGCGGGATGGTCACGAATGACACCTCACCGATCGCGAACGGGTAGCCGGGCGCACTGTCGCGCTCCGTGCTTGCCCATGCCCGGATGTTCGGGCTGACGTACGGCACTTCGCCAGCGTCGAACGCTTCGGCCCATCGCGGCGACGTCAGGTCTAGACCACCGTAGATCATGCGCGGCGCAGGCTGCTTGATGCCGTAGCCTGCCGCCTCCGATGCCGTCAGCACCCGAATGCGTCGCAGGTAGCCTGCAGCCGTGCCGTTCTTGTCGTGCTCGATTGCAACAGCCGGCGCGAAGTCCGCAAGCCACCGCTCCAGCGATTCGACGGCGTCGTCGAACGTGAAGCGCAGGTTGTCGGGGTCGGTCGCGTCAGCGTCGAAGCGCCACTCCATCCCATGCGCGAAGATCGCCCCTTCGGGGATCATCGACACCCATCGCAGGTCGCTGTCGTCGCCGAGGGCAACCGACTGCGTGCGGACTTTGTAGCGTGCAGATCTCATGCACCCACTTCTGCACCGCTCCGATCCCCTTGCCTAGCCCCCTGCAGTGCGGTAGCGTGCCGCTAGCGGGCGAAGCAGCCCCCTACTAGCACCCGAACGGATCCCCTATGCTGACGCGCCGACAACGCATGATCCTTGACGCCATCCGTGCAGCACACGCGGCAGGGTTTCACCCGTCACCCGCACGCCTTGCCGAACGTATCGAACTCGGCGGACGCCAGGCGATGCGCGCCGACGTCGGGCGCCTCATCGTCGACGGCGAAATCGTCGGCGTCGTCGAAGGGCGCGGCAGTGCGCCGACGCAGTACCGCCTCCGCGACTGCAGCTGCCGCGACTGCAGCCCCGCCTAGTCGATCTTGCCGTAGATCACGAACCACCCGCACCGGCAACGCGACGCGCCACCCTCACAGTCGGGGTCGGGCAAGGGCGGGATCTCCACCGGGTCGCCGTCTTCGCTGACCAGGTTGATCCGAATGCCGTCGCGCTCGGCGCAGATGCTGCACCGCTTGCCGTCAGGGATCGACGACCGCACCGCTTCAGTCGGCATCAAGCCAAGCGCCGCCGGTGTGTTCGCGTACTCGGCGACACGTGCCGCACCTTCGACCGTGTTGCGGGATTCCAACCCCGACGACAGCAGGCCTAGCGGCGTGATGCGCGATTCAAAGGCCTCCATCGCAGCGCCGCCGAGGATCGCACTCTCGACCTCGCCCTGCACGCGGTCCGCCATCACTTCGCCCGCCTTCTGCGTCATCGCCGCCGCCCGTGCGAACTGCTCGTCTGCACGTGCCGCCAGCGCCGCCTGCCCTGCCGCCACGTTGTCGATGCTGATCGTCGCGATAGCACCCCCGCGCGCAGCCCGCCGCGCCTCGTCTAGCACCGTCGCCGCAACGTCAGCGCGAAGGGCGCCTGCAGCCTCTGTCAGCGCCGTCTGGTACTCGGCGACGAACTGCGACCAGATCCGATCGCGCTCCCCCGACTGCCAACCGTCCGCCAGACCTTCGATGACCGCTTCCCGGTGCCGAGCGCTGATCGCCTCCAGCTTCTGCGACAGCTCTAGGTCAAGGTCGCGCCGACCCTCTGCCAGCGTCACCCACGCCACGACCTGCTCTTCGGGCCGCAGCGTGCGGTACGTCACGAACTCGCGCCCGTCAGCACCGACCACTAGCACCCCTTCGGGTTCGCCGTCGCCGAGGTCGCCGCCCGTGCCGGTACCCATCGCTGCAAGCCGTGCCGCCCGCTGATGCGCCCCGCTCGCGTACGACGTCAGCAGCGACCGCACCCACGCCCGCGCAGCATCGCCGCCGCGCAACTGGTAGGCGTGCCACGACGGACCGTGTGCCAAGTAGGCCTTCGTCGTTGACGCCGCCGGGTGCTGCTTCAGGAAGTACTCGGCAAGCCGCATGACGCGGCCCCATGCCAGGCGCTTGCCTGCCGCCAAGTCGCGGGCGTAGAGCAGGGCGCCGCTGTCGCTGGTCTTCGCCTTCGACGCCCGATGCGCCGCAAGCGCCGCTGCAGCTGCAGCCTTCACGTTGTCAGGCACCACCACGTCAGGCTGATCTGCCAGCGCCGCCGACAGCAGCCCCGCCGTGTCGGCAAGGTCGCCCGCCAACCGATCGAACTCTTCGACCTTGCGCGCCGACCACGCTGCACCCGCGTCGCCGCCCCACAGATCCCACGCGATGCGACCCGCCGAGGGGTAGCCTTCGCCGCCGCTGTCGAACCCCTTGCCCTTCTTGTCGACTTCGTGCCGGGCAAAGTAGGACGCCATCCGCCGCACCGTCTGCTCTGACAGCGCCTTGCGATTCTTGATGTCACGCGCACGCGCCACCCCGACAGCCGTGCCGCCCCGACCGTGTTCTGCACGCCAGGTCAGCGCCCGCTCGGCGACCGTTGCCATCTCCGCAGTCGGCTGCGTGTCGACTTCGTCAGACAGGTCTGACATCTCCCCCGCGACCTTGACCGGGGCGAACGCTGCCGCCTCTCCGATCGCCGCTGGCACTTCGATGTTGCCGCCGACCACGACCTGCGGCTGCGTCGACGGCGCAGGGGTGCCGACCTCTGCCGCGACAGGTGCAGCGGCAGGTGCCGCGCCCCCGCCTTCCTGCCCTGCTACGGGCGACGCTGCGACCGCGTCAGGCACCGCCAGCTGCGCCGCGACCATCGCCCGCGCGTTGACCTCGCTGACGCCTGCCGACTGAAGCAGCAGCACCACCGCGTCAGGTGCCAGCGGGGTCGGTGCCATCTGCGACGGCTTCAGCGCCGCAAGCAGAGCCTGCACCGCCTGCACGTTCGCAACCTGCAGCGGCGACGGGCTGTCAGCCGTCATCTTCGGTTCGTCGGCAAGTTCCGGCGCACCGATCACGCGACGGCCCCACGCTTCGTCATCCGGCCCCTTCGACAGCAGCCCCGACTGCACGCCCTGAACGTACGCCGTCCACCCGCCGATCCCCGTCGTCATCTCCGCCGACTGCACCTGCACGCGCGGCAGCTTGCCGTCGTAGCCGACCGCCTGGGCGAGCCACTGGAACATCCCCCGCGACGCCCGGTCGAAGACGCTGTTGAGCCACGCCTTCGCCTTGCGGCCCCCGGCTTCGTCTAGCGTCTCTGCCATCGCCCGCGACCCGAACTGACTGATGCCCGCCAGCGGTGCGTTCAACTTCTTCTCGATCTGCCGATCCCAGTATTCCAGCTGCGCGATGACGTCAGGCGGCGACCCCGACGGGTACTTCATGTCGACTTCGACCGCCTGCGGGCGCAGGATGTACTTGCGCTGACCGTCCTGAAACTGCTGCGCGAACGTGTTGAACGCCGCGATGTCGTCGTCGGACGCGTTCGGCTCGTAGGCGATGTCAAGGAAGCCCCACGACATCTGGTTGTAGACGCCCGCGTTGACCGCGATCTGCTTCCAGAGTTCGAACGGCTGCACGCAGTCACGCAGCAGCGACCGACCTTCGAACTCGCCCGACCCCGCGAACCCGTGAACCGTGTGCACAAGGTCGATCGCGTCGATGTCGTCGTAGCCGTTCGGCGTGCTGAAGCGGACGCCGCCGAGCAGGTAGCCGTTCGGGCGCCACAGCATCACCGCGTTGTGCGCCACCGGGTACCACTCGACAGCACCGTCGCCGATCATGCGCGGCAGCATCAACCCGAACCCCATGAAGGCGTCGAGCAGAGGGTACGCCCACAGCGCCGCCTGCCCCTCGATCATCCCGTCGTAGACGACCGCGTCGTCGATGACCGCCGATTCGCACAACCGCATGAAGGCCTCGGCGTCAGCGTCCGGCTTGTCGCGGTGCGGCCACACGACTTCCTTCGGCAGCGCGGCCCCTTCCGTGATCGCCCAATAGACCGCCGCTGCGATGCCGACGTGCGTCTGCATCATCTCTTGAAACTTGCCCTGCAGGCCTGCGACGCCGCGCCGGTCCATAGGCACGAACGACAGGTTGGCGTCAGCGTCAGGCAGGCCGCCCCTGAAGTTACGCGCGCCGATGATGTTCGTGCGCTCCGCCACCTGCTGCCCGCTGATGACGTTGCCCCGGCTGTCGACGATCGGTCTTACCATGTTCGATCCCTGCGTGAAGTCGTCGGCACCCCTAGCGGCATCCGGCGAACTGCTTGACTGATTCCCAACCGCTCGGCGCCATACCACGCCAGCGCGTGCGCGCACACCGTGTCGTCGTGCGACCCTGACGGCGCCCCATACACGACCCGGTTCGCCTTGACGTCGTATTCGAACGCCTCCAGCTCGGCACGGTGCGGCCCGTCAAGCACCGTCGTGCGACCCTGCTGCAGTGCCAGGGCAAGCCCCTCCATCAACCCCTGCTTGCTCGCGCTGCTGAAGATGAAGGGTTCACACCAGACCTTCGCCGTGACCAGCTGATCGCCAACCGCGTCGCCGACACCCGTCGCGTCGTAGAAGACGCACGACTTCGACTGGCGACCGACAGCCGCGACCACCGCGTCGACTAGCGCCCCGTACGACAGCCCGTGCCACCGGTGCAGCACTGCGACGTGCCGCGCGTGGTCTAGCCCGATCAGCACCGCGAAGTCGCGCTTGCGGGCGATGTCGAGCCCCCATACCGCGACCTGCCCGCCGGTCGCCTTGCCATTGCACAACTCGCACGCCGACCGAATCGCGTCGATGCCGAACGGGTTCGCCCCGTCGTCAGCCGGTTCGCAGTAGTAGAGCTCGCGGAAGATCGCGTCAGGCAGCGACCGCCGTGCCATGTCAACGTCGGCGACGTCGAACACACCCGCAGCCACCGCGTCGTCAGCCGTGATCCGGTGGTAGCCGAAGCCTGCCTCACCCGATTCGCCACGGCGCGACCACTGGTAGTGCCGGTTCGCCCGACCCCGCACGTTGCCGATCAGCCGCAGCGGCCCCCGCGTGCGCGTCGTCGTGCTGTACACCGCGTCAACCGCGTCATCTTTCATGCGACTGGCCTCGTCTAGCACCGCGCTGCTGACCGCCGAGCCGTACAGGTTGTCGGGCTTGTCTGCCGAGCGGAACGACCAGCGCCGCTCACCCGGCCCGACGATCGCCCGCTCTGACAGCACCTGCCGAAAGCCCGGCTGCCCGCGCAGCAGCGACCACGCCAGGCGGTAGGCCATCATCGACTGTTCGTAGACGGGCGCCACCCACCAGTGCTCGGCGTCGGGCGGCCCTGACATCATCTGACCGATCTGCCACACAAGGCAGCCTAGCGTCTTGCCTGCCTTCGTCGTCGATTCGATGCAGACCACCCGTCGCGGGTCGCAGACCGCCGCCCGCTGCTTTGCGTACAGGGCAGGCAGCACGAACGGCACGGCACCCGCCGCTACCGTCACAGGGGCTGCTCTTCGTCCGCGCCGTCGTCAGGCACTGGCGGCGCCGTAACGCCCTCGATTCGCTGCACCACCGGGATCTGCACCGTGTAGGCTAGGGGCGCGCCGCCTGTCGTCAGGTCGACCGCCTTGCGCGTGGCTGCGTCAAGGCCTAGCAGCTTCGCCCGCCTGTCTTCGACCGCCAGCAAGGCCTGCACCGCCTTCACGTCGCCAGCCTCGGCAGCAGGCGTCAGCGCGACGATCATCTTGTCGAGCCGCCCGACCTGCTCGCCCGTCGCCGTGCCAGCGTCGAGCCGGTTCTGTTCGATCATCTCTTCGCGCGCCTTCTTCAGCAGGCCGCTGACGAAGCCCTGCGACACCTGCAGTTCGGTGGCGATGTCGACCTGCTGCACGCCGCGCAGGCGCATCTCCCACGCCCGTCGCTGCATCTCGATCTTCTGGTCTTTCGTGAACATCGCCGAAGCCTTCACGCGCGTGACTTCACCACCCGGTTCGACCCCCACCTAGCCCTTGCATCGCCGTTGCGTCAAGCGGGTCGTGTCGGTATGCCAGGGGGGCGCAGGCATGTCGATCACTTCACCTTCGACTTCACAGCGGGTCTGCGGGGGGCGTAGCCTTCACTGCACGGTCGCCCCCACTATGGCACCCCGTGCAGTCACCCCTGCGCGCTGTAGCGGTAACAGGAGTAACAGGGGGGCTGTTACCACCAACCTATTGAAATGCAACGCGAATACGGTCAAAGTAACAGGTAACAGGCAAAAACGAACCCCTATGTGTTTAGAGAAGGTCAGTGATCGATCGATCTGACCGTCGAAGTTTTTCGATCGATCGAATGCTCGCGCGTATAGACCCTAGTTTTTACCTGTTACCTGTTACTTTGCCTCTTTTTGCCTTTCGTTTGGCGAACTTAGCGGTAACAGGCTGCCTGTTACTCCTGTTACCGCTGGCGATGATTCCACTTGCGGCGCGTGCGCGGTACTGGTACGGTGCGAGCGCGACACCTTCGTCGCACTTCCCCGAACAGCAGGATCGATCATGTCTAGCAGTAGTGCGGGTGCGCGCCGTCGCGACACCACTTTGCCCCCCCACGTCGACGAAGCGCTTGTCGCCTACTCGGCACTGACCGGTCGCAGCTTGTCGTCGGCGATGGCGCTGGCAGTCGAGCGCGGGATCGTGGCCCTTGCGGCTGACCTTGTGACCGCGAAGGCAGCGACCGACACGATGCGGGGTTCGTCGTGAGTTCGCCGAGTGTGTCGAACTGGTCGGGTCGGGTGCCGCGTCGGTGCCAGGTCGAAGCCTTCGCCGCCTACGTGGCAGCGCGTGACGCCGGGTCGCTGTCAGCGGGCGTGTTCGCGGCAGCGACGGGGTCGGGCAAGTCGATCCTGCTCGCCGAGGTTGTCGCCGACCAGCTGCAGCTGCTGACCGGCCCTGCCGACGTGGTGCTTGTGACGACGCCGAGCATCACCCTTGTCGAGCAGTTGTCAGCAACGCTGACCGACCGCCTGGGCGAAGCGGTGGGCGTCTTCTACACCAGCGGCAAAGATGTGTCGCAGCGGGTGGTCGTCACCTGTCACCCGTCGTTCGGCGCCTGCCTTGCGGCACTGGCGAAGGCAGGGCGCCGGGTGGTGACGTGGTGTGCCGACGAGTGCCACAAGACCGACAACCCGCAGATCCTACAGCCTGCAGCGTCGATCCCTGACGTGCGGCGCATCGGGTGGTCGGCGACGCCCTACAAGTCGAACCCCGACCCGTCGAAGGGGCTGACGTTGTGGCTGCACGAACTCGACAGGTACAGCATCGACGACGCGCTTGCCGACGGGGTGCTAGTGCCGTGGGTGGCGTCGGGGCTTGGGCCGTTCGACGCAAAGCGCGTCAACGAACTGGCGGCGTACTTCGACCAGCTGAAGCCAGGCGACCCGAAGCGCGACAAGGTGATCGCCGCGCAGCAGGAGATCATCGATCGGGCGTCGGTGCTGTGGGTGCAGCAGCAGACCGGGCCGGGCGTCGTCAGCGCTCGGCACGTGGTCGACGCCGAGGCCTTCGCCAAACGGCTAGAAGACGCCGGTGTTCGTGCGTTGACGCTGCATTCGAATCAGTCGGCGTCGATTCGCGCCGCGCGACTTGAGGCGCTGCAGCAGGGCGTCATCGACTGCCTTGTGCATGTTCAGATCCTTGTCGAAGGGGTCGACCTGCCGTGGCTGCGATGGGGCTGCCTTCGCCGTCCGCGTGGTCGGGTGGGATTCGTGCAGGAGGTCGGGCGCTTCTTGCGGTCGTCGCCAGGCAAGTCGCACGCCGACCTGTTCGACCCCTGCGGGTTGTTCGTGCTGCACGGCATCAGCCACCCGTCGCAGTTGGCGGGGGCGCTGATCGAAGAGGTCGAAGAGGTCGAAGAAGAGGTGCAGGCGCCTGACATGATCGACCTGCTCGATCCGTTGACGGGCAAGGTTTACAGGGTGCCGCGCGAATCAAAGGCGCGCACGTCAGTGCAGCGTATCGCCGTGGCGCACGCGGTGTCGACATCCTACATCAGCGAGTGCGTCAGTTGGCTGCGGGCGCGTGGCAAGATCGGCAACGCGTTCGGCACTGCGGCAAGTTCGTGGCGCCAGCTGCCCGCGACGAAGGCGCAGCTTGACCTGCTGGCACGTCGTTCAGGCCGCTACAAGAACATCAAGTGCCGACCCGAACCGGTCGCGAAGGCGATCGC
>Ga0209492_1000756_pt1 | contig 9966 bp, 25 predicted proteins | sample PPLLak12cMay2015_FD_187253 | JGI IMG/M metagenome (GOLD analysis project Ga0209492, IMG submission 187253) | Freshwater sediment microbial communities from Prairie Pothole Lake near Jamestown, North Dakota, USA - PPLs Lake P7 Core (1) Depth... | ecosystem: Environmental > Aquatic > Freshwater >... | reverse complement strand
TGATAAACATCGGCGATCTGATCGTAGTAATCATGGCGCTTGCCATTTCCGAAATCTTTAGCGCGGTTCATAAGTTTGGTTATTTCCGGAGGTTCTTCCATAGTCCAATATCGGTATCCATTATGAAAGATGCAATGGTAAATCTTTTTGTAGAACCAAACCGGTTCGCCGTTCTTTTGGATGAAGTCAACAAGTGTTTCCCATTTCGTCTGATCCGGGTATTGTTTTTTCAATGTCCATGCGTGAGGATTCCAAGGCATTGTTTTAGCGTCCGTCCATTGCAACGATACTAACATCCCGATTGCTTCCGACCTATCCATTGGATTCAATTTTAAAAGCATGTCCGCATTTCGGGCAGATCATTTCGACGGTTGAATTATGGATTCCGCCATACTTGTTATCAAGCGCCCCCTGCATTTTATCAATGTCGGCTTGTGTGACATTCTTCCCGGATTCGTCCGGATCAAGATTCGGTTGGTATGCAACATAGTCCTTATGAACGCCCCAATCCAATAACGGGAATTCTGACCACTCATTAGCCAAGGCATCCCAATCATGCTCGCCGTAATGAGTATTGTCCAACACAACATAAGCACAAAGGTCCTCAATGGATGTTTCCTGCGGAAGTATGATTACCGGCACGTCTTTCCATTTCAGTTCCCGGACGGCGCGAAGCCTCATGTTCCCGGATATGACAACATTATCATAAACCCATAACGGCTTGACTTCTGTCATTTGCGGACGCGCTTTTAGCGATTCGATCAATTGTTTATACCGGACATCCTTAATGAACCGAGGGTTCTTGGGAACGCCGTCTATTTGCCCGTTATTCAATTCAAGTGATTTGACCGGGACTTTAATAATTTGTTGCATAAGATTTCGAATTTTGAGTCTATCAAATGTATGATATTATGGAATACAAACCAAATCTGTAAAAATAAATGAAAATAAATTGAAAATAATTGCTAATATATTTGCATTATTAAATAATCCATTGTATATTTACTTATGATTTTAAACCAAAAACGCGACTCAAATGAAAACAACACTTGCAACTATTAAATCGTTCATCCGGAAAAATGCCGGGAACATCTACATTAATGTAAAATCTGAATTCGACGGGATGACAGATTGTTGTGAATCTCGGCACGACGGATTTACGAAAGCTAAACATCTTGAAAATTCCGGTCGCGATGCTCACGACTTGGGAATACAGGGCGCATGGTTTGTTGGATCGTCCCGGGACTATTTCCGCGACTATAACGAAAACGGAATGACCGGCTTCGAAGTAACAAATTGCTGCGGACGTTTCATTATTGCGATCGTTAATGATCCGTTATTATATGCTCTTACGAAAGAACCGGTTGCTGACGATGCTCCCGACACAAAAGTATCAATGGTTATTATGTCCCATCTTTCCGATGTCCAAGAATCAATGGTTTTTGCGGACAAAGATATGGATAATACCCGGATCAATTTCATAAAATGGCTGATCTTGAAATACAAGAACGTCGATACGCTTATCAATCCCGACAAGGAATTTCAACAATTTAATGTTTTACGTGCAGACTATAACTTATAACGATATGAAAACTTTCATACATGAATGGGTTCCTTTTCTTCTTGCAATGGCAATAATTATTATCATTTCAATCCTTGCATCATGAGCACTATATACATATTCCAATTCACCGATCCGGCTACCGATGACAGACCGGACGACTTCGCACCAATTCCCCGGGAAATACAAGACGAACTTGATGAATTATTTTCTTACTTATATCCCGATTTGGAATAAAAAAAGTATCAACTAAAAAGCGACAAATTATGAAATCTTTAAAAGAAGTATTGATCGACCGGGACGGACTTACCGGGACGGAAGCCGACGAACGCATTAACGAAGCACGGCGCGAACTTTTGGAAAGAATCGAAAACGGCGAAATGCCATTTGATTTCTGCGAAGAAGAATTCGGACTTGAACCCGATTATTTAACTGATTTAATGTTCTAAATATTTAAAAAGAAACGACATGAAAAACACAGACTGCATTTCATCATTCAAATCCCACAAACGGGAAACTTTCCGGATCGCTAAACAGATCGGATTCGGGTTAATGGTATTCGACAACATCGCCGATCTTATTCCCCGGCAATGGAAATTGGAATCTGATAATTGGAGGGGCGACATCCGCATATCTCCCAAGGGGGACGCATTGACCGCCGATCGGTTTGATAAATTGCTGACCCGGCTTTCAACGGCGCTACACGTCGAACCGGACAAATCAATATCGAAGAAAAATCTTCATGCGTCACTTGACATTTACCGACAAAGAGAAATCGGAAATACCTACCGCGATTATGATGCTCGGGTGCGGATTGAAATAACCGCCGAAAATACCGAATCTTGTGAAATCTTCACGGAAGAAATTATGGTAACAGAAACGCGGACTGTATTGTCCGGGTATTGCAAAGCACTCGCCGAAAAACATTACTTGGCAGATTCAAAACCGGTCGCATCCAATGTATGATGATTACTACCGGGAAGTAACGGTCGAAGATTGTCCCGTATGCGCCGGGGAGGGTGTTGTATGGGACGATCACTTCGACCAAATGATCTGCACCGAATGTAATGGAACAGGACTATTGATAAAAAGAAATCCAAATAAATTTAAAGACAATGACCATCTACGACATCAAGTACAAAACCCGGGAAACTGAACCTCATTATTTCACAAGAAAAACGATGCGGTTCTTCGGGCAGACATTACGCGATTTTCGCGTCAAGAAAATGGCTGACGGCAGATATCGAATATCCGCCCCGGTGCTCTCACGGTTCTCCAAGAAAATCATCGGGGAAACTGTACGGTATTTCAATCCGGTAACGTGCCAACTTGAACATTCATGAAACGCAAAATCAAATACTATTGCCGACATTGTGGCAAGGCTCACGACACGGCTTATATGGCTGATATATGTTTTCAGTTGGACATGGCAATTTTAAAAGTGGCAAAAACTAAAAAAGATGAAACAAAAAATATTTAAAGACGGCGACATGATCCCGGCAATTCCGCCGGAAGATTACAAGGGTTCTATTGCTTGTTGGATGATCTCATTGGTTGAACAAGGACTATGGGACGATTCCGACGGTTCTTGGTATGGCGATGTAGAAATACCTACATCGGTTTGGTGGGAGATTCTTGAACATTGCGAAAAGGACTGAAAAGATGAAACATCCGATCGAACTTAAACTGTTATTCAAAAACGAAACAGGAAATACCTTTTCTGCCGTGGAAGATTCTTTTGATCTATTGAAAGAATATGATGGAGGTTCTGAATGGAATGTCATAATTATCGAAGAATACATTTCTTGGTTGGAAGATAAATTAATGGAATCGTTGAAAAATAAACCTGTAAATTATCCTATTGTTAAACATTAATTCATAAATTGCGTTATGGCTAAACACATTTATATCTTGGAGTTACGATCCGATTCGGGGACTGTAACGGAAGCATGGACATCATTAAAGGATGTTCTTAAAACGGTCGATCTGTCGCATCTGTACCGTTCGATAACCTACCACATTGCAAAGGGCAACCCGTTTGTGATGAACAATATCACAATAAAGCGAATTGACACTAAAATAGAAACGCTTGATGTAATCAATTATCAATCTTCACAAATCATTTTAAAACATGGAAAACATCGTTCATAAAGAACGGCACGGATTAAGCCACACTCCAATTTATCATGTATGGAAAACAATGCGTCAAAGATGTTTTAATCCTTTTCATGCAAATTATAAACACTACGGAGGACGTGGAATTACAATCTGTAATGAATGGGATTCCCCGACTGCATTTATGCGTTGGGCTATCGCTAACGGATATGAACCGGGACTTACAATAGAACGTGTTGACAACGATAAGAACTATGATCCTGTCAATTGCGTTTTTGTCACTCAAAAAATTAATAATTCAAACAGGCGATATAATCCGAATTCCGGAATATATTTTAAAGAGCCAAATTTATTTTTCACTCAATTGTCCCGTAAAGGGAAAACATATTATGGCGGAAGTTCAAAATTATATTCAGAAATACTTTTGAAACGGGATCAACTATTTTTTAAACTTAAAAATGAAATGTAACATGGAAGAAATCGAAATTTTTAAAACTGAAAACGTGTCTGTTATTGAGGCACAAACGCGTGGCGAGATCGACATCCAAATCGCTACCGCAAAGAATTACCCTCGCAATGCTGAACGGGCAGTTGCCAATGTCATTGCAACCATATCCCGGGACAAAGACCTTGCGCAATCATGCGTCTATACGCTTCCACGCGCCGGGAAAGAGATCAGCGGTGCATCCGTACATTTGGCACGGTTCCTTGCATCGGAATACGGAAACCTGCGCATAGATGCCAAAATCGTTGAAATAGGCGATACGATGATTACTGCGCAAGCCGTCGCGTTCGATCTTGAAAAGAACTATGCGATCCGGACGGAAGTGAAACGGCGGATCACAAACAAGAACGGCGAACGGTTCGCTGACGATATGATCGTTGTCACCTGTAACGCAGGGTTGGCGATCGCATCCCGGAACGCTATATTGCAAGTGATCCCGGTGACTGTAACCGGACGCGTCTATGAATCTGCCAAGAAAATGATAATCGGCGATATGTCGGACGAACAAAAGATGTTGAAACGCCGGAAGGAAATATTGGACGGGTTCTTGAATACTTATAACGTTTCCGAATCTGAAATACTCGCATTGTTGGAATTGGAAACGGTTAACCAAATCAAAGAAACTCAAATGCTGACGTTGGTTGGTTTGGGACAGGCGATCAAAGACGGGGACACTACCGTCGCCGAGGCGTTCGGACGGACAACCGCGTCAACCGTTGCCGGGGACACTAAAAAGAAAGTCGCGGATGCGATCGCAAAGGCTAATGCCAAACGTAAAAAAGGTAATGCACCAAAACCGGCTGAACAACCCGGGGACGGACTGACCGATGCCGAAAAGGAAATGCTCAAAAAGGAATCTGAACAACAAAGATTATTGTAACCTATTAAAAAGAATCGACATGGAATTTACAACAGAAATTAAGAAAAAACGTTTGACCGGGATCGGCGGAAGTGAAATCCCGGCGATACTTGGATTGTCTGAATTTTCGTCCCCTTACAAAGTATGGGCGTTGAAAACCGGACGGGAAGCACCGTTCACCGGGAACAAATGGACGACCGCCGGAACGATCCTTGAAGGGGCGGTTTCACAATTTTTCGAAAAGGAAACGCAATACCGGATCATCAAAGCATCCGCTAAACCGGTTGTGAAAGTTCATCCGAAATATTCCTATGTGATAGGAATGATCGACCGGACATATATTGCAAAGGTCAAAATCGGCAAGGGCGTATTGGAATGTAAAACAACTCAACGACCGCTTGACGATCCTTACGAATCATGGTTTGCTCAACTGCAATGGTATCTTGGCATTACCGGTTCGATGTATGGATCGATCGCTTGGTTGGAAAGGGGCCTTGATTTCAAATACAAGGAATATGAATACGATCCGGAGTTCTTTAATTACATGATTGGAGTTGCTACCGAATTTTGGGAAACCAATATCTTGAAAGACATTCCGCCCGAACCGATGAACGTTGACGACATAATGAAGATGTATCCGCGCCATGTTGACGGCAAGGCGATCGATGCAACGCCGGAAATGATGTCTGCATACGATGAATTAAAGACCGTCCGGGAATCGATCAAAACGCTTGAAACCCGGGAAACGGAATTGACTGATTCAATCAAGTTCGCCATGCGTGACTGCGAAATTGTCAGAACCGGGATCAAACCGTTGTTCACTTGGAAAACTACCGCACCGATCCATGCGTTCGACAAGGACAAATTAAAGGAATCCGATCCCGACGTCTATAATGCTTATTGCTATGAAAAACCCGGTATCCGGAAATTCTTAATAAAATAACATTATATTTGTTCATCTAAAAGCGACAATGACAATTCTAAATCTTAAATATAGCCGTCCCCGGGACATCCAAATTCGGTTTTGAGTCGCTTCTTCCGAATGATCCTTGGGACGGTTTTTATATTTATACGCATGGCTGAAAATAAAAATAAAATCATTGTTTATAGGGATTGGATTTCAACCTTTGAAAATCTGTCTGATGATGAAGCCGGGAAATTAATCAAACATTTTTTCCGCTATGTCAATGACAAGAATCCCGAACCGCCCGACCGTTTAACCGGGTTAATTTTTGAACCTATAAAGCAGACGTTGAAACGCGACTTAAAATCATTCGAATCTAAATGTCTGAAAAACAAGGATAACGCGTTTATTCGTTGGCATAAAACCGATGCGATCGCATCCGAACGCATAAAACGCAATGCGAATCATGCCGATAATGATAATGATAATGATATTGATATTGATATTGATATAATAGATAAACATAATGTAATTAAATCCAACGAGAAAAAATCAAAAACTGATTTTTTGGATCGAATCATTCAATCCTTTGTTGATGTTCATGGAGAATATGAAATCATTAACCGGGGAAAAGAACGAATGGCGACCGCAAAACTTTTGGGAATCTACAAAAAGAAATACCCGGATTCCTCAACCGAAGAAACTATTGCCGGGTTACAGGCTTATTTCGTTCAATGCGTAAATATCCCGGATCAATGGCTGAAAGAAAATATGTCGATCCCGATCATATTGTCCCAATTTAACAAGATTAATACAATTTTAAAAAATGGAAATACCAAAAAATCAAGCGGTGCAACGGATCACCAAATTGCAACGGTTATTGCCAAGCATTTCGGAAACGGATGAAGGGATGTCAATATCTGTTTACGAGGGGAAATTGTCAACACAGATCATCATTGACAACGTAAAACGGATAAAAAAGGCATTCCCGGCACTTCCGGAGGGATTCTACGATGTTTTGGCGGAACGGATAACGGATAACACGTTTACGGACGATCGTTTAACAGACGCCGTTAAAAACGTTATAGACACTTGCATTTATCCAACGCCTACGATTGCTCAATTCATTTCATTCGACCGGCGCATCGAAATTCTTAAATACGAAGATATGTTGCGCAAAACAGATGAACTTGGCGAATGGGTATGGAAGCACTATAAACCGATCCAACTACCGGATCGCGAAAAACTTTGTTATATCCACGTTGATGACATTAAGAAATACAATATTCAAGATGCCTAAATATTATTTCGAAAATCAAGATTCTGAATTATGTTATACAAAAGATCATTTCATCGAAGAAATGAAAGATCGCGGAATCTCAGGAATGGAAGTTTACCCGGCTAAAATAACATTTGGAACGGGATATTTCTATTGTCAAGAATATGCTGAAGTGGGCGAATCCGGGGAATCATGCGGAAAGTTTTGCGAATTCTATAAACCAAGAAATGGGAAAAACGGAAGATGCAAACATCATTCTAATTGCTATGAACCAAGCGATGAACCAATAAAACTGAATCTATGAAACAATTAAACGACATTATCAATTCGAAAGTTGCCGAAATCAAAAAGCAATTTTCCACGCCGGTCAAGATCAAATCGCCGGACAAACGCTACAATGAAAAAACGGTTGACTTACCTACCGAAGAAGAAATACGGGAATACGTCCGGCAATCCGAAGTTGGATCGCCCGGGACATTCTCGTTAATAGATTACGCAAAATGGATACTTGACAGAAATAATTCAACGCCATGAAAAGAGAACAGATCATTGAGATACTTGAATTAATTAAAGACCCCCCAAGAAAGGTATTTGGAATAGGAAGTAAGTTAGACGAGGAAGCTATTATTAATAAACTCGATGCTATCCTTGCCTTAGATGAGCAGAAGATTGACTTGAGAGAGGAATTGATGATGTTTTTTGACTGGATGCGTAGACATCCTAATAATTTAATGGTATATTCTGATATTTTAATTGATGAATACCTTAAAACTAAATAGCCATGAATGGAATACTTAATCTTATCTGCAAAGAATACGGGATAACCCGGGACGAATTCGAATCTAATTTCAAATACGGCAAACTGTCCGAAGCGCGACATTTATACGTTGCAGTTCTGTTTTCCGCCGGTATCCGGAACTGTAAAATTGCAGAGATGACCGGTTATTCCCCGGCGCGGATAACTTTAGCAATTCGCAACGCCAACCGCTTAATGGCATCTGTCCCGTATTTCAAGAAAAAACATGATGCCTTATTAAAAATAATGCGTTAATCATTGAAAATAATTGAATAAATATTTGCGTATATGGTTAGAAATGTTTAATTTTACTTATGTTTAATTAAAAACGACTCGCCATGAAAACTATCAAAATTACCAAAATCTTCACTGATCTGACCGAAGGGATCAAGGCATCAAACCAATCTTACGGAATCGGATACTATGCAACGTCCGAATTGAATTCCCGGAAAAAACTTCTTGAAAAGGTTCACAATTTTTATCTTCTTGAAAACGGAGAACTCGCATACGTTTCATGGTTCATGAATAGAAAAACCAATACGAAATACGGAATTCTTCATGTCTTTGATTGGATGTCATGTTTGGACAATTCCCCGGCTGCACTTGCATCATTCGAAAAAGGGGAAAACGGCGAAAAAACTGCTATCCGGGTAGGCAATTATCAATTCCACCGGGACGATCTCCGTGGGGACGGCTACATTTGGACAACCGAAACATTTTAAAAAAAAGACATTATGGCAAAGACAAATTGGAATCAGTACTACGCGATCAAACGCGAACTTGCAAAACCTCAACACAAGATGACATGGCGCAACGTCCGCATCGTATCCGCTTCACTCCACCCGGTCGTCAATGGCGACAAGACCTACATCGAAATATTGTTATCCGGTGCGAAAGAAATGATCTCCGCCGACATTATGGACATCAAAATCTGACGCTATGGAAACAAGAAATCGTCAAATCCAAATCTTTAATTGCCCCTCGATTTTCTTCCAAAAGAAATCGCCCCGGGTTGAAATCAAATCTACATCGAGAGAAACGGGACCTCATGATACGACGTATTATTATCACGTATTTATAGACGGCGTTGAATACCCTATGTTGTCTTGGGTAGGATATTCCGGTTGGGGACATGGTTCTAACGCAATGTACTTTCATTATAACGAAGAATTATTTCTTAAATTGAAGGAAATTTACGGGGAATCAGTTAATATATGGTAATCATGGACTACAAGAAATTCACCGATATCCGCAAGGCGATCGCGTCCCCTTTCAAATACGATCTATTCTACGACGGGAATCCGATCGTTCGTTGCCGGATCGCAACACTTCATTGCCTTGCCGGGACATGGTACGTTGAAACTTGGTTCCCGGGCAACCCGGAATCCAAATACATAGACATTGAACAAATCACTTATAAACCTTATCAAAAAGCGACAACATGAAAACATTAACCGAAGTAAATGTAAAAAGAAATGGGAATTGGTACGAACACGACTGCATGATCGAATACTTTGTAAAACCGGACAGAATCCCGGATGAACCAACAAAGATCGTATGGCATGATAAAGAAAAAGGGATTGCTAAATGTCATGGCGAACCGCGAACGGTAACTCTCCTTTTGAAAGGCAATGATGATATTGATAAAATCGAAGCCGTGCATTTGTCCCCGGCATCTATTAAAAAACTCTATTCGTTAATTATCGAAATAGAGAAAACCGAATCTAATGAATTCATTGACTGATGAAACCACACGTTAGAATATATTTGAGCCATTTCGCATACGGGGAAACTGAATTCATCCCTTGTGAAATCTGCGGATCGAAAGCAGTCGATATTCATCATATAAACGGACGCTGCAAAGGATGCGATACTATACAGAACTTAATGGCATTGTGCCGGGAATGTCACAACAAAGCCGAACGGGAAGAAATGAAACCCGAAGAA
>Ga0209492_1000755_pt1 | contig 9968 bp, 8 predicted proteins | sample PPLLak12cMay2015_FD_187253 | JGI IMG/M metagenome (GOLD analysis project Ga0209492, IMG submission 187253) | Freshwater sediment microbial communities from Prairie Pothole Lake near Jamestown, North Dakota, USA - PPLs Lake P7 Core (1) Depth... | ecosystem: Environmental > Aquatic > Freshwater >... | reverse complement strand
CGACTGGCAGGACAGGGTAGACCACAGCTCGCCACCCTCCAAGGTGCAGCCGGAGGTGCCCGCCAACTATCGGTTCAAGTACAGCGAGGACGACAAGGACCAGAAGCTCATCGACTACAAGGACGCACGCGGCGTGTCCCTTGGCGAAGGGTCCTATGCTACGGGTGGCCGTGACGACGATTCGGAGATCACGGTGAAGTTCGCACCCACGCAGGAGGGGCCACGGTTCGGCGGTCTAACCATCCCGGTCCTCGAGGACGAGCGCACGCCGCTGGTCAACTATGTCGAGCACAAGGTGCGGCTGCTGGTGTTCGATGGTCTGCGCACCGGGGCATGGCGCTTCGATGGCGTGGCACGCACGCAGTTTCCCCGCGCCTACTTCCTCGGCCAAGGGGCCGGAGATACCTGTCTGTCCTTCGGCTCCGACTGGAGGCAGGGCACCATCGACACCTTTTGGCGTAGCTTCATCATCCGGTCCACGCGCCCCTACTTCAAGGGGCTGGTGAGGCTGTACGATGATGAGTTCATGAACTTCAAGTTCGGCCGGCCGAGGCTGGTGCGCGATGCCTATGGACCCTTCTGGGTGTATGTCCAGAAGATCAAGGGCAAGACGTTCGGCGATGATAGTCCTGTTGAATGCGAATTGATACCCGTGTAAGATGGCAAAGAAAGACGTTGTTCTAAACATCAACCTTGAGGCCACTGATGCTATCGCGCAGCTCAAGGCGCTGGCCGTCAACACCAAGGATCTGAAGGACCGCAAGACGGAACTGACCAAGGAAATCAAGGCCGAAGAGAAGGCGCTTGCGGCCCTTACAAAAGCAGGGAAGGACACCACGGTACAGGCTGAAAAGTTGGCAAAGGTCAACAAGCTGAACACGGAAGAGATAGCCCTTTTGGATACAGCCATGAAGGGCAACAGGAGCCGCGCTCTTGAACTGTCCAACGATATAGCAGGGCTGACCGCCGAGGGTATCCGGTTCAGGGACAAGATGGCTCAGGCTACGCTTGAGGCCATCAAGCAGTCCGGCGTGCTTGGACAGTTAAACGCACGGGCGAACGCGTTGGAGACCGAACTAAAGGAACTTAACGCAGCCTATAAGAACGGCACCGTTACGGCCAAGCAGTTTGCCGATCAGCAGAACAAGCTACAGCAGGAACTTGGCGAGACGGCGCACCGGTCCGAGTTGGTGCAAAAGGAAATACTGCAGCTCGAGCAGGAGTTCAAGAAGGGGGCTATCACTGCGGAGCAGTTCAAGGCTGGTGTTCAGAAAGTGAACAGCGCAGTTGAGGCCAACACGGGAGCGTTCAAGGCGGGCGTCTCAGATTTGAAGAACTACGCGCTTGGCTTCTTTGGTGTGGTGGCTGCGGCTCAGGCCGTCATTGGTGGCATCAAAGCCACGTTCGACATTATTGCCGACTTTGACAAGGCCCTTTCAGGCGTGCGTGCCTTGGGTGGCGAGTACGCCGACAACATCGTAGAATTAGGCGAGGCTGCAAAGACAGCGGGCATCGCGTTCGGGTTCACGGCAACTGAAAGCGTGGGCGCTATCGAGGCACTTGCCAAGGCTGGCGTCAACACTGCGGACATCCTTGGCGGTGGTCTTGAGGGTGCGTTGACGTTGGCCGCTGCTGGCAACCTTGACGTAGCGGTGGCTGCGGAGACGGCTGCAAAGGCCATGACGCAGTTTGGATTGGCTGGGCAGGACATCCCAAAGTTGGCGGACCTGTTGGCCGCTGGCGCTGCAACGGCAACTGGTGACGTGACCGACTTCGCACAGGCGTTGAACCAAGCGGGCCTTGTCGCTGCGCAGACCGGAATACCTATTGAGGACACGATAGGAACATTGACGGCGTTTGCCTCTGCTGGCCTATTGGGTAGCGATGCGGGTACGTCCTTCCGGTCGATGCTGCTCAAGTTGCAGAACCCATCGAAGGAAAGCGCGAAGCTGATGGAGGATTTGGGCATCAGCACGTTCGATGCTAATGGCGAGTTCATCGGCCTTGAGAAGTTGGCGGGCACGTTACAGGAAAAGCTCAAGGGGTTAACGCAGGAGCAGCGCAGCGCGGCCCTTGCGCAAATCTTCGGCAGCGATGCTGTAAGGGCTGCTAACGTGCTGTATACACAAGGGGCTGAAGGTATCGCCGGATACGTTGAGCAAGTGAACCAAAGCGGGTTCGCGGCCAAGGTAGCGGCGGAGCAAACCAACAACCTGAACGGCGACCTTGACAAGGCAAAGGGGGCGTGGGAGTCGTTGGTGCTTGGCATCGAAGACGGAAGCAACAGCATAGGCACAAGCCTACGCGGAATGATTCAGTCGTTCACGGACCTTGTGACGGCCATCGGCGATACGTCCTATGCATCGGAGCAACTTGAAAAGACCACGGGGCGCGGTTATTGGTCGAACGGCCTTATTGAGCCGGGTGACTACGAGGAACTTGGAAACCTTGTGGTCCGTCTGCGGGACTTGGATAAAACGTTGAAGAAGACCAACACGGTTGAGGCGTACACGTCCAGCATCAACGCGCTACAGGTCGAAATCAAAAAGACCTACGATGACCTGTTGAGCGGGGAGGGTAGCCTTGACGCGGATGCTGCTGAGGATGCCGTGCAAATCCGTGTTGACGCTATCAAGAAGCTGACCGAGGCGCGGGCACAGTTGCAGATTACGAAGCTGCAAGATGCGGGGGCCAGCAAGGTGGTGGCAGAGGCGGAAGGCGTTGCTACTGAAGGCACGAACAAGGCCACGGACGCGACAACCAAGCAAGCGGCAGCCCAACGAGTGCTTACCGATGAACTTCGTGCGTTCAAGGCCGCTCAGGATGCCATCAACGCGGGAACTGGGATAGGCGTTATTGACCCTCGTGTTGAGCAGACAGACAACGCGGTAAAGTTGGCGGAGGCCAACGGTACCGTTGCCGGTTCTTTCGTCGATGTAATGGAGGCGCAGGAAGCCGCCAATGACGCTGCCGAGTTGGCGGTTCGATTAGAACAAGATAAGCGCGTGGCCTTCGCCGATACCGCAACGGCCCTTGGCGCGTTGTCTGGTGTTCTCAATCAGAACAGCATAGCAGCAAAGGCGCTTGCAATATCTCAGGCGGCAATCAACACCTATCTCGGAGTCACCGAAATCCTGCGCACACCATCGGCGTTGGTTGAACCCGCTGCATCCATCCAACGTGTTGCATCCATCGCTACTGTCCTTGCCACAGGCTTGGGTGCCGTAGCCCGCATCCGTGGCTTCGCGGACGGTGGATACACTGGCGATGGCGGCAAGTACGAACCCGCTGGTGTGGTCCACCGTGGGGAGTACGTGCTACCGCAGGAGGTCGTCCGCTCCATCGGCGTGGGCAATCTCGATAGCCTCCGGTCCATGTTCACACGGCAGGCACCGGGACGGCAGTCCTACGCCACGGGTGGCCTTGTAGGGGCCACGCTACCATCCACGTCCATGTTCGCGGCACAGGCGGCAGCAGAGGCCAATACAATGGTGTTACAGCCCGTCCTTCCCGTGGAAAGCCTCCGCACTGTTCAGCAACGCGTAGCAGTACGCGAACAACGAAGCACCCTATGAGCAAGGTAAAAGATGAACTAATCGCCATCCTTGAAAAGAGGCACGGCATCACGGCACGCAATGTCGTGGAAGACCTGTATAAAGCCGGTGCGTTGGACGATAGCCTATGCCGCACGGCGGTGGTAGTGGAGCGGTTCCATGAGTTGATAGCTACCACCTGCACGCCGCAGCACGAAATAGAGCATAGCATCGCCATGATGTACGGCACAAGTAGGTCGACCGTTCAGTACACCCTTCGCAAAAGGCCTATCTAACATTTAGGCTAAGGGGATATTTTTCGTGTCGGACCTTTGTATTATGCGTCCGTCGAACATACGTTGCTCACAGTCCACCGAAGGGGTAGAGCTTGCCATCCTTGGCGATATCACCCCGTCGACAGCTGAAGAGGTGATGCGTGCGATGTCCTTCTTCAAAGGGATGCCCGTGACCATTACCATGATGAGTGGCGGCGGGGATGCGTTTGCGTCCCTTGGCCTATACGATTACATCAAAGGCAAAGACGTTACGGTACGCATCTACGGCATCGCTGCCAGTGGCGCGGCTATCATCAGCGCAGCGGCACGCCGCGTGGAGATGGCGGCATCGGCGTTCCTGATGATCCACAACGCTTACGGCCCCAGCGAAGGCAGCGGTCAGGATGTTCTCGACAGCATCAACGCACGGCAGGTGGAGGTCTTCGCATCGCGCAGCGGAATGACCCGCGCCAAGGTGCAGAAGATGCTCGATGCCGAAACGTTCATGGATGCCACCACAGCAAAAGAAAACGGGTTTGCCGATGCCATCTTCGATCCAATGAAGATGGCCGCAAGCCTCAACAATATGACACCCATGAGCGACATCATTAAAGACGCAGAGGTTATCGACGAAACCGGAACGGAACCCGTAGTGGTGACGGATGCCGAAGTAGCCGAAGCCGTAGCGAACGAGGAAGCCATTGAGACCGAAGAGGTCGAAGTGGAAATCCCCGTAACCGTTTCCGAAGCTATCCAAGCTGGCTTGAAAGGCCGCATCAAGGCCAAGGTCAACGTTGCCGCCAAATACGGCGAAATCGTTGCCGGTCTGCTCGCTGAAAACAAGGCCATGAAAGCACAGTTGGACGAAGCCAACGCAGCCGTGGAGGCCTTGCAGCCCGCTGCGGCAGAGGCTGAGGCCGCAAAGGCCACGGCTGCTGAGGCCACCGCCAAGGTCGCAGAGGTGGTCGCAGAGGTGGAAGCCCTCAAGGCCACGCCCATCGAACCCGCAGTGGTGAGCAACGCGGCACCCACCGGAGTGGTGCCCGCAGGAGAGCAGAAGCCAGCCACCGAAGTGAGCGCACGCGCACAAGGCATGGCGAAGAGCCTTGACCGATTGGATCGCGCCATCGGCAACCGAAAGAACTAAACTAACCAAACCCCCTTTAGACAATGGCAATCGCATACAGTGGCCTTACCCAATGGGTAGATGAGAGCCGATTGGACTTCTTCATGGACGCCGTTGCGTCCAACGATGTCCTCCCCTTCGCCCGTAAGTACGGCGAGGTTATCACCGGCGTGAAGGCCGACAGCATCAAGCTGCCGAACCTGACCACCAGCATCACCATCGCGGACGGCACGGCGTGCTTCACCGACATTGATGGCAACAATGACAGCACCATTTCACAGACCACCATCAACCTGAAGAAAGGGTTGGTACGTGACCAAATCTGCGTGCATGGTCTGGAGGACTACTACACCGCGCAGGGCTTGGCAGCAGGCCAGCACTACGTTGGTCTGGGCGCTTTCGAGGCAGGCATCTTCAGCGATGTGGCCCGTCAGACCGGCAAGGCCATCGGTAACGAGATGTGGAACGGTGGTAGCAACTGGATCACCTCCGGATGGATTGACCTTCTGTATGCCGCAACGGGCATCGAAGTAGGTGCATCGGCTACGCCAACCGCTGGCGGTAGCGCAGGCACGGACGCCGCTGGTGTGTTCAACATCGTGGAGGCTCTGGTGGATCAGGCCCGCACGGATGTTGACTTCGGCAGCGATGTGAGCGCCGGTAACGTGGTGGTGGTGATGTCTCCCAAGGAGTACAGCTTCTACTTCCAGAACTACCGCAAGTTGTATGGTGACAATCTGATTACCCCCGGTCTTCAGTTCCTCGCCGATGGCAGCGCAGCCCCTGTGTACCACCCCGGTAGCCGCGTGGAGATTGTTCAGCAGAACTTCCTCACCGGAACGGGTACCGTTATCCTGACCCGCAAGAAGAACTTTGTGGTGGCCTTGGACCTCGAAAGCGATCTGGGCGCGATGAAGATGGGCATGGATCAATACGAAGAGTTCATCTGGTGGAAGTTCCGCTTCAAGGCCGGTGTCGGCATCCGCGACATCAGCGCAAACAGCGTGCTTTACTACGGTCCCGCATCCTAAGTAACAACCTTGCAACGGGAGGGAGCATCGGGCTTCCTCCCTTAGCATAACCCAAAACAGAACAGATGCCAGCATGCTCACTCCTTACCGGAGGCTTCCTCGCCGGGGAAGACAACTGCAACCAAGTTGCAGCCGGTGTTTATCACAACCGCCTGTGGCTCGCCAACCTTGACGAGATCACCGCTTGGACGGTCGGCGCTACGCCCAACGAATACACGGACATCACCTTTACCGCCACCAACGGCATCTTTGCCCTGAAGCTGGACAAGGATAGCGTGATTTGGCGTGAAGAGTACGATGCAGAAACGAAGTCGTGGTACCACGAGATGAGCGGCAAAATCGCTGACCTCGGCATCACTTCGCGCAACTTTATTGAGACCCTCGCCGGTCCCGACATCGTAGCCATTATCGAATTGAAGGCCGGTGTGTTCAAGATCATCGGCAAGGACAGCGGTGCCAAGTTGTTCACCCATGTGGGAACGTCGGATCAGGCCGAGGTTGGCAATATGTTCAGCCTGCGGGCCGAGAACATGAGCGAGCCTTGCCCCCACTTCTGGGACGCTTCTGAGGCCACTACCCTCGCCACTCTTGCCGGATACGAAGTAACTACCTAAGCCATGGCAAACGAAGACAACAAAGCATCACAGGCACCCGCAGCGCGCAAGGCGTTCAACGGTTACAAGCTGGGCAACGAAAAGACGGCCATCGACGTGACCACCAAATACGGTGCATATCGTGTGACCAACGAACTGCTGAAGAGCGACAAGGTGGTAGCTATGCTACAACAGCAGGCACCCCACGCTTTCCAGAGCGGGTTGATCGTACTGGCCTAACGGACACACCACGAAATCGGGGCAGGTGTGAATAGCGCCTGCCCTTTTTCATACATGAGGGCACTACCGAAGTTCAAGGCATACCTGAAGGAAGGCACGAACGCCCCTTTGGTGGAGGAACGCTACACGGGTAATCCGTGGGTGTACTTCGGCGCGGACAACCTATTCCTCGAACACATGCGCACGTTGGCGGACAACTGCGTGCCGTTACAGCGGTGCGTGGAGATGGCCGCCGCGTTCATTGCTGGCAACGGCATCAAGTTCAAGGACCGCGAGGGTAACGTGGTGGAAGCCGCGCAGACGAAGTTTCAGGAATGGATGTCCGATAGCACGGAGGAAGACTTCATGTATGCCACGGCGTTGGACATCGCGTTGGCAAATGCAAAGTCGTGGGTCATCCGCCGCGCCTACGGTGGTGCTGTGGCACGCCTTGACCACCTTGACGTGAGCAGGGTTCGCAGCGGTAAGCTCGTGGATGGCAAGGTGGAACAATTCTATTGGTCCGCTAATTGGGCCGAGGTGGGTAGCCGTGGCGGTGCCGAGGATAGGTACAAGCCGATGGAGTTGCCCGCTTTCGCGTTGGATGTGCGCAAGCCTAAGAGCGTGCTGTATAGCAAGGCATATAAGCAGAACAGGGATTACTATTCTGAGCCGTGGTACTTGCCTGCTGTGGCGGACTGCGAGGTATGGGCCAAGGTGCCGGTGTTCAACAAGGTCCAGATTGACACATCGTTTAAGCCTACGGTACACCTGCACACGTACATCAACGCCGATACCAAAGACCTCGATCAATACGACAAGGATATTGAAGATGCGTATACCGGAGCGAACGGTCGCGGCATCTTTCATACGTTCGGCACCAACGAAGAGAACGCCCCGCAGCTGAACGTGCTGCCCCGTGGCGACCATGCCGGGGAACTTGACTTGATCCGCGACAATGCCGAGAAGGTTATCGTGCGGGCCTATGGCGTGCCTGACATCCTTTACCGGATGGATACGGCGGGCGGGTTGAGTTCGCAGGGTTCTGCGCTGAAGGCTGCTGTAGATCAGTTCATGCACGGCTTCGTGAAGCCGAAGCAAAACATGATTACGAAAGATTTGGTGCGGCTCATGAATGCCGAGGGGATAACGGACGTGTGGGAGGCGGAGATTGACGACCTTGAATTGTTCGAGGATGACAATATGAGCGATGCCATCCGGCTGCGTTGTACGACCATCAATGAACTGCGCGAAGAGATGGACCTACCAGAGCTTGAGGACAAGCGCGGAAATATCATACCGGGCTTGATTTCTCAGCCGATGACCTCAGACCTTTCGGTGGTTCCAAAGAAAGGCTCCGATGGCGGTAGCTTGTTTGCGCAGCCTTCAGATCAGGCGGACAGCGAAAGCCCAGAGGAACCCGAAACACCCGAAGACGATGGCGTGCTGTGAGACCAAAATAATCAGCGTGGCAACGGTGCGCGACATCACCGGCCTGAACAAGAATGTCGATGATCGGAAGATTGCGCCGTTCCTAAAGCTGGCGCAGGAAGAGCTTGAGAAAGTTCTGGGCCGCACCCTATACGATGAACTGGATACGGCCATACAGGCGGACGATACGTTGGCAACGGAGGCCGATCTGTTGGCGTTGATGGCCTACATCAAAGGGCCGTTAGCATGGCGGACGCTGCAACGGTCGCTGCCACGGATGGCGGCGGAGCCAACGGCGAACGGCGTGCATAGCGTATCATCTACGGAGTACAGCAATGTGGATTCGCGTGCGCTGTCACAGCAGGTGACGGACGCACGGACGGCGGCGGACAACGGTTATGATAGGCTGTTGAAGTTTCTCAAGGATAACCTCGCCACGTACCCTACCTACGATGACAACGTGGATGATGAAGAAAGGGTAAAGGGCGTATACCACGGGGGCGTCATTACGCGCAAGTCGCGTTGGCAGTACCCGTACGGCATAAAGGATTATCGTGGGCGTAGGGGCAACCAATACGAAGAATGCTGCGATGCAGATTGAGCGGGGTGCCTCCAATACGTTCGCGCTGTTAGGGCGTTCCATTCTCTCGCCATCCTATTGGCTGCTGTGGTTCCGCGACCCTGAGCGTAACGCTTCGGTGTATTGCATTGCCACGGCAAGCAATACCACGGGCGGGATGCTCACTTTGACGTTCACGGAGACGAACACGCCGACAGCCCTTGACGGTGAGGTGAAGCTGTCGCCGCGTGGGAATTGGGAGCTGAAGGTATACGAGCAAACATCACCGACGAACCTCGACCCTGCTAATGCGGGTCGGTTGGTAAAGACCATCGGACTGTTGGTGGTTGGACCGGAGGCGAGCGATACGGGATGGAGTGGCACGGCATGCCCTCCAGATGGCGGGGAGTGCGACCCGCTGTCGCTGCGCGTCAATGGTCAGCCGTATGCGAGCATCGCTGACCCTTGCGGTGCCATCGCCACTGTCGACGTGGAGCAGGATGGCACAGCCGTAGGCTCGTTGGTTGGCGGCGTGTGGGTGATACCGACGTGCGACGACCTGAGCTACTCGCTGATCAACACCAACGATGATGAGCTGGACAGCGGAAGCGTGCCTGACCCTTGCGGTGAGAACCTTACGCTGATCGCGCCCGATGCCACCATCCGGGCGACCGACACCGTGTTGACCGTGGCACAGGTGCCGAGCGGCAGTACCTACAACCTGCCGCAGACATATGTGACGTATATAGACGCGGGCGGCACCCCCGTGGCGCTATTCCTGACCGACACCGGCTTTGATGGCCTCAACCTTGTGACGTCGGACCCCATCTTAAATGCCGACCTGCGCAACAGCCTTGGCAATGTGGTGGGCGCTGCCAAGGTCACGGCGGAGGACCTGATGAACGACACGGTGCCCATCGCCCCCGATGGCATCATCACCTTCGACGGCCTGTCCGTCGGCACGGTGCCCAGCGGCGACACCGAGAACCTCGACTGCGGCACGCTTCTAAACGCGGCCTATGTGCAGGACGGTGGTAGCGTGACCGGAACCTACCTGATCACGGGGACGCTCAACGGGCGCAACGTGTACACGTTGGACGTAGACCACAACCTTGAGTACACTGGCACGCGGTGGAGGCTGGTGAAGCCGGGTAGCGATGTGGATGCTGCCTTGGGAAGTCAGACCTTCCCATGGTTTGCG
>Ga0209492_1000752_pt1 | contig 9987 bp, 12 predicted proteins | sample PPLLak12cMay2015_FD_187253 | JGI IMG/M metagenome (GOLD analysis project Ga0209492, IMG submission 187253) | Freshwater sediment microbial communities from Prairie Pothole Lake near Jamestown, North Dakota, USA - PPLs Lake P7 Core (1) Depth... | ecosystem: Environmental > Aquatic > Freshwater >... | reverse complement strand
TTATATATTAAGAGATTATGAAAAAATTATTAAATATAAACCTACTGATAAAGATGCTCTATCAGGATGGTTAAAAAAGGCTGTAGATAGAGGAGATAGTTTATATATTGTTGATATTAATGATTTGCCTTTTGAAAATCAAATCTACCATGTTCTAGACTACTTCAGAGCTAATCCAGATCTCAATATTTCCAGGATGTCTGTGCCTGAGGCCATAAGGCAGTCAGAAAGATGGACTGAAGAATTAAACAAGAAGGCCTCTAGTACAGAAGACAATACTGGATTAGAAGAAGTGCGCAAGTACCCAGATGGATTTAGATGGGTCAAAGTTACAAGTGCCCAGTCTCTAGATCGTGAAGGCAAGTTAATGAATCACTGCGTAGGCTCTTACTGTGAAAGAGTATCTTCAGGCAGTACTGCAATCTATAGCTTACGTGACAAGAAAAATGAACCGCACTGTACTATAGAAGCTAGGGGTTCTATTGTAAACCAGATCAAGGGCAAGGCTAATGGGCCTGTAGATGATAAGTATAAGAAATACGTACAAGATTTTATCATGAAGCCTGTGTCTGGAAAGCAGTATACTAAAGTACATGACCTAAGGAACATAGGTTTAATAGAGGTTGATAACAAGTACTATGAATTTAATAATCTGCCTGAAAATTTACATGTAAAAGGAGATTTATATCTTTATAAAGGATCAAGTCTTACTTCTTTGCCTAAAGGCCTTAAGGTAGATAAAACTTTAGATCTTGGAGAATGCACAGGCCTTAAGTCATTGCCTAAAGGTCTTAAGGTAGGCCAAAGTTTATATCTTTCAGGATGTACAGGCTTTACCTCTTTGCCTGAAGATCTACAAGTAGGAGGAAGTTTATATCTTGGCATGTGCACAAGCCTTACTTCTTTGCCTAAAGGTTTTACGGTAATTGGAGATTTAGAACTTCAAGGATGCACAAATCTTAAGTCTTTGCCTGAAGGTCTACATATAGGAAGAAGCGCGGATTTTACATCATGTGAAAATCTTACTTCTTTACCTGAAAATTTATATGTAGGAGGATATTTAGATCTTGAATACTGCGCAGGTCTTAAGTCATTGCCTAAAGGTCTTAAGGTAAAGGGAGATTTATATCTTTATGGATGTATAGGTATTACCTCTTTGCCTGAAGATCTAGAGGTTAAAAATTATATCTATGTGTCTAGAAATATGATAAAGTATTTTAAAGATAGTAAGTTTAAGGATGATATAAGAGCATAAAATTTACACAATTGTCCAGGTGCCTGATACTGAAACTGTTTTAGTTAAGGCTATGCTAATAGGACCTGCTGACATTGCATTACCTACTGGTATCATAACATCATAATCTACTGTATCTTTTTGATAGTATATTTGTGGTGTTATAAAAACATCTCCTGCGATCATAGCATTATCAATATCTGTTTGATAGTTAGGGGTAGTAACTTCTAACGGATCTATATACCCAGGTAATTTTAACCATCTAGCCGCACCAACAGAATCATCCAAACAAAAGAATTTATCCCCTGTTAATTCATTAACAAGAACACATCCAGATATATATCCCTTTGTCACATCACTACCTACTCCTGGATTTGAATTTGCGTAATTAACTTTTGGAAATGAATACGTTTTAGTTGTCATGATTTTACTCCTTTTCTATTCTATTTATATAAATAGTTTTAATGGAGAAGTCTTTATATGAAGTTTGTTAACTATTTACTTCTAGAGCGTAATATACTGAATACACATATAATTAATAATTGGATTGATTTTTTTCTTGCGCATTCTGAAGACTATGGCAGATCAGAAAAAATTTCTAGTTGGATTAAGTCTAATCTTAAGAATTATCTTCTTAGAGAATATCCTAATCTTAACAGAGTTACTCATGTAAATCCAGATGATATGCAGCCATGGGTTCAGAAAGCTCTAGACAAGAAAGACTTGTACGATATTATTATGACTCAAGATTTTAGAGATCAAATCTACCATGTTATAGACTACTTCAGAGCTAACCCAGATCTCAATATCTCCAGGATATCTGTTCCAGAAGCAATAAGACAGTCAGAAAGATGGACTGAAGAACTAAACAAGAAGGCCTCAGACAAAGAAGACAAGACTGGACTAGAAGAAGTGCGCAAGTACCCAGATGGATTTAGATGGGTTAAAGTTACTAGTGCCCAGTCTCTAGATCGTGAAGGCAAACTGATGAAGCACTGTGTAGGCACATACTGTGATCAGGTATCTTCTGGCAGTACTACAATCTACAGTCTACGTGACAAGAAGAACGAGCCTCATTGCACAGTAGAAGTAAGAGGGTCTGCGGTAAATCAGATCAAGGGCAAGGCTAATGGGCCTGTAGATGACAAGTATATTAAATATGTACAAGATTTTGTTATGAAGCCTGTGTCTGGAAAGCAGTATACTAACATAAATGATCTATACAATATAGGACTAATGAAGGTTGATAATAAGTACTACGACATAAATAATCTGCCTGAAAATTTACATGTAAAAGGACATTTAGATTTTGAAGAATCAAACATTAAGTCTTTACCTAAAGGTCTTAAAGTAGGAGGAAGTTTAGATCTCAACTCATGCACAGGTCTTACCTCTTTGCCTGAAGGCCTACAAGTAGGAGGATTTTTAGATCTTTATTTTTGCACAGCTCTAACTTCTCTACCTAAAGGCCTTAAGGTAAAATATAGCTTAGACCTTTTTGGGTGCTCAAATCTTAAGGCTTTACCTGAAGGACTACAGGTTGGTGAAAATTTAGATATTAGAAGATGCCTAAAGATTAGGTCTTTGCCTGAAGATCTAGAGGTTAAAGGTGATATTTATGTTTCTCGAGAAATGGAAAAGTATTTTAAAGATAGTAAGTTTAAGGATGATATAAGAGCATAAAATTTATGTCAATAAAGTATGATGAATTTGGTTTTATAAAAAGGCCAAACACTGAACTTGAATATTCTGAGGAAGATGTAGATAAGCTTACTAAATGTTCTGAAGATTTTTATTATTTTTTATCTCATGTAACAATATTACATCCAGACGATGGCAGAGTAAAATTTGTTCCAAGAAATTATCAAAGAGAGATCTTTGATCTAATTTTAAATAATAACAGAGTAATAATCTGTAGCGGCAGACAGCAAGGAAAGAGTGTTTCTATGGGAGCATATTCTCTTTGGTATGCGATATTTAGACCAGATTCTTATGTTGCTATTGGGTCAAACTCAGCAAGATCTGCGCAGGACTTCTTAGCCAGAATAAAGTTAATGTACGAGGAGCTTGACGAAAAATTAAAACCTGGAATCATTAAATATAATGAAACTTCAATAACATTTGAGAATGGAAGTACGATACAAACTGCAGCAACTTCAAAGGCAGCCTTTAGAGGAAGAACGGTAAATATCCTTTTGCTTGATGAGTTCGGCCACTTGTCTAGTGATAAATTAGCAGCAGATTTTTGGGCATCTAACTACCCGGCAATTTCTGCATCAAAGGATGCAAAAATTATTATAGCGTCTACACCTAAAGGAATGTTTAATCTATTTGGTCAACTTTGGCATGGAGCAATTAACGGAGAAAATGAATTTAAACATTTTAAGACGATATGGAGTGATGTCGAGGGCAGAACTGAAGATTGGAAAAAAGAGCAGATTAAGAACCTAAACAATGACGTAAATCTATTTAGACAAGAGTTTGAATGCTCATTCATTGGTTCTATTTCTACAGTTATTGATCCAGATGTACTTAAAGAAATTTCTAATAATTATATACAGCCCGTGACTACACAACTTAACAAAAAACTTCTAGTATATGAAAAGCCTATAGATGGATGTGTGTATGTAATTGGAGCAGATACAGCAAAAGGCACAGGAGAGCATTATTCTAGTGCCCAGATTCTCAAAGTTGTAAGTTTAAAACCTGTAAAACTTAAACAAGTTGCTGTTTTTAATGATAATATGGTAGATGTTTATAAATATGCAGAGATACTTAATCGTCTTGGAGTCTATTATAACGGCGCCTGGATTGTTTGTGAAAATAACGCAGAAGGATCTGCGGTAGTAAATCAGCTTTGGTGGGAGCTGGAATATTCAAAACTTTACAATTGTGGAAGTAAATCTACAGATCTAGGCATTAGAGCAACAAGAAATACTAAACCTAAAGCTGTTTTATTAATGAAAAAGCTTATTGAGGACAAAAACCTAGAGCTTGTTGATAAAGATACTTTAGACCAATTAAATGATTTTTCTGAGGTGTCTGGTAAATTCAGGTGCAATAACCTTAATGATGATTTGATTTCAGCATTGTATTGGGCGTCATATTCATTAACTTTAGATATTTTAGATGAAAGCTTTGAGTTTACTCCTGCCACTGAAGATGCAGATATATGGGGAATTCTTACAGATTCTACTGAACTTGAAGACTGGACGTGGCTCTCAGGCCCAAGTATTACAATGCAATAAATGTTGTATAAATAGGAGTATTAGATGAGCAAAGTAAGAACAAATATTTTAGAAGGTTATTCTTATGATGATATAATTCAGATACCTACTAGTGTTTCTGGAGAATATGTACAAGAGCTGTTTGATGGAAGCTACGGCGTAACGTATATAAAACCTGGAGATATTATATCTAAAGGCCCATGGGTAGATGCTAGAGCATACGGAACAGATAAGAATGAATCTACAATAGCCGCGGCTATAACAGATATAGGGGCACTTAGCAGAACCCTTGTATTAGCTCCTGGGGTATGGAACATAAATGGAAGTTTAACAATTCCAGCAAATGTTACTACACACTTTTTAAATGGAGCTACAGTAAATTCTCCTGTTGCGTCTTCAATAGTATTTAATGGGGCAGTACTTGCTGGACCATATAGAATATTTACAGGATCAGGTACTATAACAGTAGGATCCAAGACAGTTCTTAAATACTCTGAATGGGATGGAACTACCGGCAATACTGTTACATTTCAAGCTTTTGCTTTTACTCCTAGTTCTGCACCCACATCAGATTACCATATTGCTAATAAGAAATACGTAGATGACCTTATTGCTGCTTTAGATATAATTCCTGCTGGAGTGTATTTTCCCTACGCAGGAAGTGTTGCGCCGGCAGGATTTTTACTGTGTGACGGATCTGCTGTATCAAGAACTACTTATGCAACATTATTTGCTGTTACGGGGGTCTTATATGGTGTAGGTGATGGATCTTTGACATTTAATGTACCAGATCTAAGAACTAGAATACCTGTTGGTAAAAGCGCACTTAACGCAAATTTTACTACACTAGGTCAGACAGGTGGTACAGAAACACATACCTTAACAGAAAATGAACTCGCTCACCATTCTCATTCATTTATTCAATGCGTTCAAGGCGGAACATACGCTGGTGGTGGATCTGGTCCTGCGGCTTTTTATATTGGAAGTTCAACTACAGGAGAATCTGGAGGTAATGTAGCTCATAATAATTTACAACCTTATCTTGTATGTAATTACATCATAAAAACATAATGAGTTGGATAAAGAACCAAGTAAGTAAAAATCACCAAATATTTATTCCTAAGAACTTAGAAAAGTTTGTTGGAACTCATGCTGTATGCAGATCTTCTTGGGAACGTAAATTTTGTGAATGGTGTGATAAAAACCCAGATGTAATTTTATGGTCTAGTGAATCTTTAAGGATTCTGTATTACGACGTAATACAACGAAAATCTAGATCTTATTATCCAGATTTTATGGTTAAAATCAAAACTAAAACTGGTGAAATTAATAGTTACGTTATTGAAATAAAACCAGAAAAAGAGTGTAAAAGGCCAGTTAAAAAGAAGAATGATGCTACATATCTAAAGGAAGTTATAACATATACAAGAAACTTAGCAAAATGGCAGGCTGCTTCGTCATATTGTGAAAAGAATGGAATAGAGTTTAAAATATTGACTGAAAAAACATTAAAACTTTAGAGGATTAGATAATGGGAATGTTATCAGGAGTTAAGAATTATACTAGTAAATTAGATGAGGCGATATCTGCTTTTAAAAATAAAGCTAATACGTCAATATCATCTAAAACTGTTAAAAGCATGTCTGGTGAAGGAATTGAATACTCTCCTCAGTTTGATAGTTTTTCTACATCTTCCTTAAATATGTTTTATTCAAACTATATTAATAAAACGTTCAACAATGAACGGTCTAAGATTGTTAATTATAGAAATATTGCTGAAATGCCAGAAGTAGCTGATGTTATTGAAGACGCCTGTATAGAAAGTACTCAAGAAGACCTAGAAGGTAAAGTATTAGTTTTAGATATCCAGGAAGAAGAATTAAAGAAAAATAAGAATGTTATCAATAAGTTACAAGAAGAATTTAACGATTTATTCTATAATAGAATTAAGCTTCAAGAAAAGTTGTATGATTTCTTTAGAACGTATTTTATAGACGGAAGATTCTACTATGAAAGAATAATTGATGAGACAAACACAAAGAATGGTATCATCGGAATTAAGAAGCTTCCAACAGAAACTATGGATTTTGAATATGATCATATAACAGGTAAAGTAAAGAAATACAAACAATATATCAACCCAGATTCTGGCAGAAAATTTGGTCCTACAGATAAAGAGACAATTGACTTTGAACCTGCCCAAATAGGTCTTGTAGATTATGGAATTTATGGAAAATATAAAAATGAAATTTTTGGATATCTAGAAAAAGTAAAAGTTCCGTATAATACTCTAAAGCTTCTAGAGACTTCTATTATAATTTATAGAATTGTAAGAGCTCCTGAAAGACTAGTATTTTCTCTAGACGTAGGAAATATGCCTAGAGACAAGGCAATGAAGTATGTAGAAAAAGTAAAACAGTCCATGATGAAGAAACAAAGCTATGATCCTAGCACAGGAAGACTTACCCAAAATCCCGATGTCCTAAGTATATCGGACAACTTTTTCGTCAGTTCCAGTTCCGAGGGACGCGGAAGCACAATATCTACAGTAGGAGGATCATCTACTGCAGGTTTTACTGAATTAGGAGATGTAAAATATTTTCAGCGCAAACTTTATCAGTCTCTTAAATATCCTGCTTCTAGAATTTCAGCAATGCAGAGTGATAGAGAAAGTGAAATATTGTTCACTAGAAGTCCTGCTGGAGAAATAAGTAGAGATGAAATTAAATGGGCAGTATTTCTAGAAAGACAGCAGACAAGATTCTGTAATGAATGGCTTAATTTATTTCTCCTTCACTTAGAATTTAAAGGACTTAAGGCTGAATACGAACTTGGTAAAGATAATCTTACAATTAAAATGACTCAGCCTAGCTTCTATAAAGAAAAACAAGAACAAATACTTAGAGAAACTAAGTTTAATAACTACTTGACACTAAGCGGCCAGCCTGAATTCTCTAAATACTTTCTCATGCAAAAATACCTACAGTGGGATGAAGATGACATTAAGGCTAATGTAGAAGGAATGAAACAGGATTATAAATTAGGATTTAAAGTAAAAGAGCAAGCAAATTTTTAAATTTTTTTATAAATAGAAACAAAAGGAGAAATAGTATGCCAGTTGATGTTGATAAAATTAAAGATGCTCTTGATGCTTTTGCTAAAGATGACTATATTACCGCAAAAGATATTATCAAGAAAGAGATTGCTGTAGCTAAAGATGGATATATAAAAGATAAATTAGGGCTTGAAAATGAGATATCTGAGCCAGAAAAATCAGAACATGACACAGATTGAAGATAGAATAACTTTTCTACTTGAAGGTAGAAAGATATCAGCAGCTAAAAAAGCAGTTAAAGATAAGATTATTAAACTGCGCAATTATATTAGATCTATGTCTGACAGCTATACTGCTCAGCCAGCCGCGAATAAGTTAATGCATCCTGGCCAAATGTTGTTTCTCAATCTTAAATCTAAGAAGGCAAAGAAGGAGTCTATTAGGCGAGAGATAAAGCGGCTTGAAGAAAGATTAAAGACTATGGAGTAAAATTATGAATAAAATGAAACTCATTACAGAATGCTCGTATGAAGTTGAGCTTATAGAAGAAGGAGAAAAAGGCAAAGATCTTTTTGTTGTTGGAATTTTTTCTTCAGCAGAAAAGAAAAATGCCAATGGTAGAATCTATAAGAAAGATACTTTAAATAGAGAAGTAACTAGACTTCAAGAATCATATCTAAAAAAAGGTATTCCTTTATGGGGAGAATTAGGCCATCCTGCTAATCCAGAGCCTAATTTAGATAAAGTAGCTATTAGAACAGTACAATTAGAGTGGAAAGGCGACGACCTTTATGGTAAAGCTAAAATTCTAGATACTCCTACAGGTAATATCGCCAAGACCCTTTTAAGAGAAGGTCCTATTGGTATTAGTTCTAGAGGCCTGGGTTCTGTAGATGAAAGCGGATATGTAAATGATGAATATAAGCTTTTGCTATGGGATCTAGTATCAAGCCCCAGTAATAATCCCTCTTGGGTTAAAGGTATATATGAAGGAACTGAGTTTGTTGTCTACGACGTTAAAGAGACAAAGCCAGAGCCTAACATTGAAGTAATAAGAAATGAGTACTTCAACTTTCTGTTAAAAGAGATAGATTCTTTATGTGAAAGTAACACAGATGTTACTAAATCTCTAGCAAAAGTTATCGATAAGTTTGATCTCTATTTTCCTTTAAAGAATATGGATAAAGTAATGAAGGAGTCTGGAGATAGAATTAAATACGCTACTCTTGTAGAAGCTCGTGATCTTCTAGAAAAAGCATATTCAAAAATATCTAAAGTTATAGGAAAATAGCATGTCTCTTCGGAAATATCTTACTGATGAAAAATTAGATGAATCTTCAGCAATAAATATGTATGCTGCTATGCTTAATAGTGTAGATGCAGCTATTCAAGTTATTGATGCTGTTATAAAAGAAAGCGAAGATGCTAAAAATCTTAAATACCTCATGTCTGCACATACTAAACTTAAATCTGCGTATTCTGATCTGAAAAAGATTCCAATTGAGGCAGTTAAGAATATTGCAGTAGGTTCTATACTTAAACTTAAAGATAGTATTAAATCTATTCTTGGATTTATGTAATGAATTTAGATCTTTTAAATAGGATAGAATTTATTCTAGAAGGCAAAAAAGGCAAGTGGATCATACAACACGGTAAGCCTTACTTTATGGCCGCAGCTAGTGGAGCAAAAGACGGTGCTCTTATTGGGTCTATAATAGGCGGCCCCATCTTTAAAATTGGCGGGGCTGTTGTAGGAGCTACAGGTGGAGTACTATATCACGCAGCAAAAATACGCAACACGAAGAAATCTAAACTCCACAAGTCTAAATCTAAACTGCATGTAACAAAAATGTAAAATTTTATAAATATATATAGTAAATAACAGGAGGATGTTTCGTATGGATATAAACGAAAAACTCAAGAAATACCTCGGCCAAGATATTGAATCAACTCTAAATGAAGAAATGTCTGACGAAGAGCTGTTTAATGACATGGTTGAGTTTCTACTTGATCTTAATGATGAATCAATGGATGAAGATCAACTCGTTCGTTATCATAAGCTTTTAGAAGAACTAGATTCTGGCGAAGATGATAGTGAAGACGACGAGGGCGAAGAAATTAGTGAAGTGCGTCTATTGAAGAAAACATCTGCAGCAGGTAGACGTAAGTCAAGAATGTATTACAGAAAAAATAAAACCAAAATCAAAGCTCGTATGAGAAAACTAAAACCAAAAATTGCTCGTATGGAAAAAATGGGTAAAGGTCTTAGTGGCAAAAAGCTTGGTTTAACTAGACAACGTTAAGGGGGTCTGATGATGTTTGATGAAATTCTAAATATGCTTAAAGCAGAAACATTAAATGAAGAACAAAAAGCTGCTCTTACTGAGAAACTTAATGATCTTGTTGATATAAAGGTCAAAGAAAAGCTTGATGAGGCTTTAGAAACTGAAAAGGAAAAACTTTTAGAGCAT
>Ga0209492_1000750_pt1 | contig 9994 bp, 2 predicted proteins | sample PPLLak12cMay2015_FD_187253 | JGI IMG/M metagenome (GOLD analysis project Ga0209492, IMG submission 187253) | Freshwater sediment microbial communities from Prairie Pothole Lake near Jamestown, North Dakota, USA - PPLs Lake P7 Core (1) Depth... | ecosystem: Environmental > Aquatic > Freshwater >... | reverse complement strand
CTAAGAAGACAAAAGCTTCTGCACAAAATGGAGAAGAGATGAAATTCTATCAAGAAGGACTAGATTGGAAACCAAAGAGTATTAGTAGAGATGGTTCTTCTTTACCACAAGCACAAGGAGGAACATCTTTAACACAAGAAGAACAACAAATTATACAAGATAGAAAAAACAGAATTAAGGCTAGTATAGCTGCAAGAGAAAAAGGCAGTTATACTAAAGATAATTGGAGGCAACAATTAGCAGATGAATCTCAAGCTATAGGAGATAAGTTTAGAATATTTCCAGATGATCCAAATAGTATTATTGATGAATATTTTAATCCTGGAGTTACAATTGGAAGTATGGCTTCTGAGTTAGGTTCTGCTCCATTAAGAGCACAACAAGAAGAGTCATATTTACCATATGCTATGGGTGTAGGTGCTCCATTATTAACAGGAGCATTAGAAGGATTAGGTGTAAAAAGTAACAAAGAGTTTGCTAAGAATATTATTAATCCTTTTAATTTTCCTGGACAGGAATACGTTAAGAATCTTTTAGGAAAAACTGCAAATAAAATTTCAAAGTCTGCTGGTAACTTTGCACAAGATTTTAGTAAAGGATATAGAGCAGTACCTACTAAAGAAGATGGTGGAATCATTGAAGATGATAGAGGACAATGGGAATACCCAGGAGAAATAACTAAGATCAACTCTAACCAAATTACAATGCAAGGAGTTCCCTATCCTGTGATGGGTATATCTGATACAGGAGACACGCAAATGATGCAGCCTGGTCAAGACTATACTTACGAAGGAGAGTCTGTTACAGAGTATCCTATGATGAAAGATGGGGGGAGTACATCTTCTACTATCACTTGTCCTAATTGTGGATGGAGTTGGAAAAAGAATGAGGCAGGAAATGATCCTTATGTTTGTCATAAGTGTGGCATGAACAATGCTTCTAAAGCACAGACAGGTAAAAATATTAATGCTAAAGATCCTGGATACAGTGATCCTGATTATGTTACAGGTACATCTAGACGAATTGTTAATAAAGGAGTTGAAGCAGGTAATTATCTTTTACCTGCAGAGGTATTAAATTCAGCAGCAGATCTTGCTAAAAGTAAAGGATTAGATTTTGGGATTGAAACAAGAGGCCCTGCTGATGCTGTAAGACATACAGCTGCAGCAGCTTCAGTAGCTTCTAGATTACCAATTCCAGATTTTGTAAGAGAGTATTCTCCTAACTTAGATAGAGCTATTAGAATTGCTGGTGCAAATCTATTAGGCATAGGCCATGAAGCAAGAAATTTAAATGAAGGATTTTTAATGGATGTTAAAAATAATTATAAAGGAAGTTTAATAGGTTCTTTACCAAACTTAACAGATGCTCAGCGTAATAAAATGATTATCAATCAGTTACAACAGGGAAAACTATCTGTAGATAATCCTAAAAAATCAAAAAAAGAAAATGGTGGTTGGTTAAATAAGTACAACTAAAGATATTATGAAAGATCAAATATTAAAACTAGCAGGTGTTAAAACTGAAAAACAGTTTTACAAAAAGTTTCCAAGTGAAGAAGCATTTATGAAAGTGCATGGTAAAGCTTTTAAGAAAGCAGCTATGGGTGCTTCTATGGTTAAAAAGCAACTTACACAATTAACTGATTTTGATAATCCTCCTCAAGCTCAGTTTGGAAGAGTACAGTCTCCTTATAATACATCTATCTCTGGATTTGGAAAACAAAATACTTCTTTAGATGCATCTTCTCCAAGAGCATTAGGAGACTTAACTAGACCAACTGACTTTGGTATGAGAAATTCAACAGACACATCTAAGATGTTTGGTAACTATCAATCAGGACAAGCTATTGGTAAAGGACTAGATAAAGGTGCTGGTAAAATTGCTGGTAAAGGTGGGGGGGATGCTTCTGGGTATCTTCAAGCAGGTATGGATGTTGTAGAGGGAATCTCTATGATCAAAGGGCAGAATGATGCAGTAAAAGAAGCTAAACAAAATTCTTTATTAACAGGGGTACAAGCTCAAGCTGTTGCTAGTAAATCTAGAGATGTTACAAAGAATTATTATGCTAGACCTGAAGATGTAATTATTCAACCAGAACAATTATTTCCTTCTTATGGTGTAGGCACTAATATCCTATCTGCACAAGATGGGGCAATGGTGGGGGGTAATCCAACAGAGATACAAAATACTTATGATCCTAATACTATCTATACAGATCTTGGATATGAACCTCTAAATGATAGTAATAAGCTTAAAGCTTTTTATTCAGGAGGTAAACTTACTAAAGCTCAAGGAGGATTATCTGCTTCTTTGAATGATGGTGGCTTTGGGGATTTTATGTCAGACCAGGGAGGAAGTGAAGCTATGGGAAACCTTAGTAATATGCTTATTAATAAAGGTAGAGGTCCTAGTGCTGGTTCTAAAATTGGAGGAGGAATAGGGGCAGCTGCAGGAACATTCTTTGGAGGACCTGTAGGAGCAGCAATAGGAAAGGTGGCAGGACAAGCTTTAGGAAGTCTTGTAGATAAAAGTGGTAGAAATATAGAGAGATATGATAATACTTCTAATGCTAATGTTGCAGGAATGATGGGTAGCTATGTTCCTCAACAGTTTGGCAATGTAATGGAAGATGGAGGATGGGTAAGTCATGATTGGCAGCCACAAGTTATTGCTAAATTTGGAGAATATGATGTAAAAGATTTATTACAACCTCCTAATGATGCAGATATGTTAAGAGCTGGAGGACATTTAAAAAGTTATACACCTCCTAGTGAAAGAGCTATGCAAACTTATGCTATGGGGGGAGAACTTCAAGTGTATAGAGGAGAAGCAGAACCTATCTCTACCAATCCTTATTTACCTGATGGAGGAGAAACAGTAATGTTTAGAGGTCCTTCTCATGAAAATGGGGGTATGCCTATTTCTTATGGACAAAGTCCTGTAGAAGTGGAAGGTGGAGAACCTGCTGTTAAGTTAAGAGATGGTAGTGGTGGAGAAGACAATCTTGTTGTCTTTGGTAATTTAAAAATAGATAAACAAAGTGCAGAGATGTTAGGAGATCCTAAACTTAAAAATAAGAAGTTTAAAAATTATGTAAACGACTTATCTAAAATAGAAGCTAGACAAAATAAAATTATTGATAAATCTACAGAAGAATTAGAGCTTCTCACTCCTAATGATTCTTTTGATAAATTAAAACTATCTGCTTTAAAAGCAAATTTAATGGGAGGCAATTTAAAGCTTAAAGATATAGCTGCTAAGAAACAAGATGCAGCTTCATTACAAAGTGCTATTAATGATACAGCAGAAGAGTATGGTGTAGTTGCTGATGATCTTGCTACAGGCAAAGTGAAGGTGGATAAAGAATCAAGAAAAGCTAGATGGGGAGATGCTATATCTAAAGCACAAGTAGGAAAAACTATTCCTAAGTTTAAGACTGAAGAAGAAGCAAAGACAGCTGGATATACAAAAACTGCTGAAGGAAAATGGATTAAGAAAACAAAAGCTAATGCAGATACTGAATCTGAAAAGAAAACTGCAGAAGCAATGGTGGAAGCTCCTAAGGGACAAAAAAGAAGTACCTCAGGTCTTTATGGTAAAGTTAGTCCAGAACAATTTGATAAAGTTAAAAAAGAAAACACTTGGTTTGATTGGACTGGATTTGATCCTAACAATCCTTCAGATGTATACCATTATCAAAAAGCTTTTAATGAGAAAGCTAAAGAAGTAGGATCCACTGCTAAGATATCCCCAGATAGTAAGTTTGGAGAACAAACTGCTAGTGCTAGATTAAATACAGCTAAGGATGTAGCTTTAGGAAAAGGATCAGAACAATTTGCAGAGATTGAAGATGCAAGTGCAGAAGTAGAAACTCCAGAGAAATTTAATTGGATGAATTTAGTAAACCAAGCTATTCCTTACCTTAGACCTTCTGATGCAGAACAATTAGATCCAAGACAATTAACTGGAGAGATGTATGCTTTGTCTCAGAATCAATTAGAGCCTGTACAAGCACAAACATATCAACCTCAGTTACAAACTCCTTATGATGTATCATATCAAGATCAGTTAAATGAAATCACAGCCCAAACTAGACAAGCTGAAAGACTTGCTATTAATAACCCTTCAGCACTAGCAGCTATTAATGCTCAGGCTAATATGGCTAAGAGTCAAGTGCTAGGAGAACAGATGAGAACTAATCAAGCTTTAAAGGCTCAGATATATGGTTCTAACATAAACACATTGAATCAAGCTCAGTTACAGAATCTACAAACTTATGATACTCAACAACAAAGACAAGAAGCAGCTAAGAGTGCTACAAAGGCAACAACACAAGCAGCTTTAAGTTCTATAGCTTCTAAGTATGCTCAAAACAAACTAGAGAATAAACAACTAGGAGTTATGGAGAATCTTTATAACTATAGATACGATAAGAGTGGTAGAGCTATTAACATGAATCCTCTTGCTCAGTTTGATACAGAGTATACAGGCAACTCTTCTTCACAATCAGCTCCTCCTGCAGGATATGAGTATGAAACTACTTTAAAGAAAAAGAAAGCTGCTACAACTAAAGAGTCTAGAAATGGATCTATAGTTAGATCAATAAAAAATTTATAATTAATTCAATTATAGCAATTTACTTAAAATGGTTATTATGTTTGGAACATATAATACTTTAAGTTAAATTTGCTTATCCCTACAACTATGGCATCATATACAGATCAAATTCCTCAGTTTAATCCATACATCCAGCAATTACCTGTAGAGGCAATGGCTCAGGTGGGCATGGAGAAACAAAGACGTTATGACGAGGGTATACAAAAAATTCAACACAGTATTGATAATATTGCTGGATTAGAAGTATATAAAGATTCAGATAAAAAATATCTACAGTCTAAGCTTAATGACTTAGGGTCTAATTTAAAAACTGTAGCTGCAGGAGATTTCTCTAATTATCAATTAGTTAACTCTGTAGGAGGTATGGCTAAACAAATTGGTAAAGATAAGAATGTTCAAAATGCTGTAAGCTCCACTGCTAATATTAAAAAACAGCAAGTGGCTATGGAAGAGGCTAAAGAAAAAGGAGTGTTAACTCCTGAAAATCTTTACAGATACCAAAAAAGTTTAAACTCTTATGTAGAATCTGAAAAACCAGGAGAACTTTTTACTTCTCAATACACTCCATATTTTGATGTATTTAAACATGTTAAAGAAACTTTTGATGCTGTAAAACCTGATGGTATGACATTTGACCAAGTGTATATTACTGGTCCAGATGGTAAATGGAAATTAGATGCTAAAGGTAATCCAATATATTCTCCTGTAATGATTCGTAAGGAAGAAGAAGGAATTTTTCCTGAAAAAGTTAAGGCAGCTTTAGATCAAGCTTTTGCTGATCCAAGAGTGAATCAACAATTACAAATTGGAGGAGAGTATGCTTATAGATCTGTAGACTCTAAAGGTTTGATTGAAAAGTTAAAGTTTCAATCAGATGAAAGTCTTACTGGATATAATGATAGGTTAGCAGAACTTCAACTTGATAAATCTTTAGGTAAAGATGTTGATAAAGACATTGACAATATTCAAAAATTAATTAGCCAAACTGAAAACAACTTTGCTGATTATGCAGAGATGGCTGAGAACAATCCAGAGGTTTTAAAAGGATTGTTATATCAAAGTAGTGTAAAAGATAGATACTCTGTAATGTTTTCTCAGAGAAAGAGTAAAACTACCACTATGGATAATCCTGGTTGGAGAGCTAACTTTGATATGCTGAAAGAAGCTAATGCTGCAAGTCAATTTGCACAGCGTTTGTCTTTTGATAAACAAAAACATTATGATGATTTAGTATATAAACAACTTGAGTACGAACAAAAAGAAAAACTTGGCTCTGCTAAAAAAGGAGCCAAAGGAGAAGACCTAGCCCCTGGTATGGGTATGACTGGTATGTTTGAACAAGCTGATCAACCTGCAGATATTGATATGATAAAAATGGCAGATCAAAAATATGATGCAGCTGCTAATGATTTTATTAATAATGCAGATATGTTTATTTGGGATACAATGTTATCTAAAACTGGAAATAACAAACAAAGATATCAGAAGTTAATTGATTCTGGTAATACTCCTCAACAAGCAGTAAAGGTTTTGTTGGATAACACTGCCAGACAAAATAAAGAAAGCCCTGAAGAGTTAAGAACTAGATGGGGAAAAATTGCTGATGTAAAAATTAACAAAATGATGGCTTCTCCTAATAAAGTCAATAATGAGTTAAAAGATAATTATCGTATTTATAAAAACAGTGAGAAGACTTGGAAAAATGAATTAGCACTTAAACAATCTGTAGATAAACAAACAGAAGATAAACTTGGAAGTTCAGTCTTTAGAGAATTAGCTACTGCTGACATTAAACCACAAAAGATTAAGTTAGGAGAAAGGGAATATGATCTTTCTAAATCTGATATATATGATCTTGGTATTTATCTAAAGGGACATGAAAATTCCTTTAGTACATTAGGATTAGTAACTGACAAAGGTGTTAGAAATGCTGGACGTGCTGCTGCAAAAAGATTAGAACAAAAAGGGTATGGAGATTTGTTAGAGGCAGCAATAACAGGTCCAGGAGTTAAAACCTCAGGATTTATTACTCAAGCAATGAGAGGTGCCCCAGGATTTGCAATTCCTTTTGTGGGAGGACTTACTAGTGCTGCTTCTTACTTGGGAAAAAAAACAGGACAAATGTATAGTGGACCAGGAGCAGAAAGTGTAGATTGGTCTCAAGTTAAAAAAGTTTTCAATATTGTTGATAAAGAAGAATATAGTAAAGGAATAAAAGATAGAGCAGATATTATTAAAAGAACTTATGGTATTCAACCTAATTTAAAGGCAGGGGTATTAACAGGAGATACAGAAACAGATAAAGCTACTGTATTTAATTTAAAGAGATTAGGAGGGGCCTACACTACTGGACAAGCTCAAAACTTATCAAGTGACTTTGATGAATTTATGAATACTATATCTGGGGATAAAGCTGTTAAAATAGAGGATTTAAATTTAGAAGCTCAGGTTGTAATGGATGCAAATAATAATCCACAAGTAGAAATGGTTGCTTATGATGGTACTGGTGCAAGAAAAGCTGGTATGACCATTAGTCCTGATGAAGCTTTAAATAACTTTAATATAGATGTTAATAGGTTATATGAACCTAAAGAAGTTTCTACAATAAGAAATATATTAAACACAACTGGTAAACAAACTACTAGAGCAGATGTTAGTGATAGACAAACATATATAAATGGAGATTCTTATTTTGAAAAAAATGATTTTCCAAAGATGATTAATTCTCCTTATGATATAAAAGCAAATATTAGAGAATCTAATAATTTATTTTATGGTTATATTTATGTATCAGATCCTAATGATCCTAGCAGATCAAAAGTTGTAAATACTCAAGGAGCATCCAGTCTTACTGAGCTCTATACTAATATGAAAAACTTTACACCTGCTTGGGCTCAAGCAGCTTTAATCTCAAGATAATGCCAGAAGATAAAATAGTAAATTTAGGGGGTTCAATAGAGAATTTTCCAAGAACACCAATTGTTCCTAATATTCCTTCCCCTACTCCAGGAGGTCAACCTGGTGCCACTAAATCTTTTGATGATTTGTGGAATGAAGGAATGTCTACATCTAAATTTGCAGGAAAAGAAAATATTCCTTTATCATCTTTTTACACAGGGAGTAGATTTCCTGAATCTAGACCAGGAACAGATCCTGAGGAGATGGCTGCTAGACAGCAAGATTGGACTGATAAGTGGGGTAATTCTTTAGCTAAGTTTGCAGGCACTACTGCTACTACATTTGTTTCTGGCACAGCTGGATTATTATGGGGAATAGGAGCTGCAGCTACTAACTGGAACTTTTCTTCTTTGATAAAGAATGATGTTACAGAAGCTATGGATAATACCATGAAAGATCTTGAGGATTATGCACCTAACTATTATACTCAAAATGAAAGAGATGCAGATTGGTTATCAAGTGATAATGTACTTACAGCAAATTTTTGGGGTGATAAGGTATTTAAAAATTTAGGATATAGTCTTGGTTCTATGGGAGGAGGTCTTGCTTGGTCTAAACTTTTTAAAGCAATTGGACTAATTAACTCTTTAGTAAAAACAGGTAAGGGATTAGAAACTGCTACTGCAGTAGAAGCAGCAATGACTAATGTACCTAAGGTACAAAAATATGCTGCATTTGAAAATACAATTAATTCTTTAAGCCAGAAATATATTAAAAATCCTTTAGGATCTGTGTTATCAGATTCTGATAGAATACTTACATCTACTATGGGTACATTTGGGGAAGCTTCTATGGAAGGTCTTCAGAATATGAATTCTTTTAGAGAAAAAGCTATTCAAGAATATAGAAGTAAATATGGAGTGGATCCTTCTGGATCAGACTTAGAGGAAATAGATTCTTACTCTCAAAAAATAGGTAACTATACTTGGGGTATGAACACTCTATTGTTATCAGCAACTAACTATATTCAATTACCTAAGATTCTTAATTCTTCTAGAAAAGCAGAAAGATCAGCAATTAATAGTATTGGTCAAGGAGAAGTTGGACAGAACTTTTCAAAAATGGTTTACCCTAGTAAGAGTCTAGAAATATATGGTAAAGCAAAAGGTGTTGGTAGATTTTTATTTTCAGGAACTGAAGCATTTGAAGAAGGATCTCAGTTTGCTATTCAAGTTGGTACAGATGATTATTTTAGTAGAGCTTATACTAATAAAAAAGATTTAAAGTCTTTTCTTTCTACAATGAATGGTGTTATGAATAACATTGTTAAGGAGGGAGTTGATGAAACTTTAGGAAGCAAAGAAGGACTAGAAAGTATTCTTATTGGAGGATTATCTGGGGCTATGCAACAAGCTAGAGGAGAATATAAAGAAGGAGGATTGTTTGGTGAAACAGGATACAGAGGTAAAAATACTGATGTAGCTTTAGAAGCAGTTAATAAAACTAATATTAACCAAGTGCTAACAGACCAAGCTAAGTTTATGGCAATTGGTTTGGGCTCTCAAAAACTTAGGCAAAAGGCTATCTTAAATAATGATAAGCTTAATGAAAAAGATTATGAATCAGATTTTACTTTATCATATATTATGCCAAGAGCAAAGTATGGTAAAGCAGATTCTATATATACAGAATTATCTTATTACGAAAGTCAAGCTTTAAAAGAGGGAGGATTTGAAGAACTACAGACTAAAGGTATAGCTAATCAAGCAGAAACTAAAGAACAATTTCTTGCAAGAATACAGTCTATAAAAAGTACAACAAAGAGTATAGATAATTTATATTCTACTATTAAAGATAAATACTTAGGAGAAACTACTGAGGATGGTAAACAAAAATATTCTAATCAGAATATTGATAGTTTAGTATATGCTGCAGCTAAGATTAATAGTTATGATATAAGAATACCTCAAATAAATAGTGCATTAAGTATGGCAGGTATATCTACCTCAGATGTACTAGAAGGAATTATTACAGAGTCTAAACCAAACAAAGAAGCTACAGAAGCTGCAATTGCTCAAATCAATGCAATGGATGTAGTAAATGATACTAAGACAGATTTAAAAAGAGATTTGTCAGATATTATTGAATTATCTATACGTAGAAAACAATTTATTAAAGACTACAATAGAATTTCAAATGAACCTGGCAAAGATAAAACCTTAGAAGATTTTGATCTTTATACAGAAGATGAAATGTTTGCAGAGGTGGAGCAAGAAATTGTTCCTGAGGGAAAGGTGAGAAAAAAAATAGTAAAAAAAGAATTAGAAGTAGGTAAAGAATATTCTTTAAAAGAACCTTTTATTAGAGCAGGGAATCAATTACAATTAGGACCTAAAATTGGTATTGTTTCTAAAGTGTTAGGAGGAGAGTTTGAAGTGGTACTTCCTAATGGACAAACTACTTTTTTAACTCCTGA
>Ga0209492_1000747_pt1 | contig 10007 bp, 8 predicted proteins | sample PPLLak12cMay2015_FD_187253 | JGI IMG/M metagenome (GOLD analysis project Ga0209492, IMG submission 187253) | Freshwater sediment microbial communities from Prairie Pothole Lake near Jamestown, North Dakota, USA - PPLs Lake P7 Core (1) Depth... | ecosystem: Environmental > Aquatic > Freshwater >... | reverse complement strand
ATTTTTCATTTTTTTTCAATATAAAAATATATTTGTTATTATAAATATTATGTCATCTGAGAAGACGCGCCCAAGAAAATCTAAAAAAATTCCAGATGAATGTGAAATATGTTGTAATGAATATAATCAAAGCACCCGTAAAAAAGTAGATTGCCAACATTGTCATTATACAGCTTGTTCCGGATGTCTTCGACATTTTATGCTTTCTAGTTATCAAGAACCACATTGTATGAAATGTAAAACTGCTTGGTCACGTGAATTTTGGATGGAAGCATTTCCTAAAGTCTTTGTTCATGATGAATTTAAAAAACATCGTGAAAATATTCTTTTGGAACGTGAAAAAAGTTTACTACCATTATCTCAACCAGATGCAGAAAGAATTAGTGAAATGGACAGAATAAGAAAAATTAATCAAAAACTCCATGATGAATGTAATATTGTTAGAATACAACTTTATCAATTCCAAAATAATGATTTAACTGATGAGGAAATTTATAATCAAAAGAAACCATTAGCAATGAAAATTGCTGAATTAGATTTTGAAGTGAATCATAATAATAATCTTATTGCAAGATTGGCTAATAGACATTCTAAATCAACTGAACGTAATCATATTTTTGTTCGTGCTTGTCCTAGTGATGGTTGTAAGGGTATGCTTTCGACACAATGGAAATGTGGTCTATGCGGTATTTTCGTCTGTAATCAATGCCATGAAATTATTGGTGATCGTAAAGATGCCCCCCATACATGTAAACCTGAAAATGTCGAAACTGCTAAACTTCTTAATAAAGATACTAAACCATGTCCTCAATGTGCTAGTCTTATTTTTAGAATATCAGGGTGCACAAGCATGTTCTGTACGAACTGCAAGCATTCATTTGATTGGATTACTGGAAGAACAATTGATTATGCTCATGCACATAATCCGCATCTGTTCGAATTTTTGGCGACTCGTAATCATGCACCAATAAATAATAATGAACCTTGTGGTGGTCTTCCCAACCAATACGAATTACAAACTAAATGCCGTCAATTTAGAATTCCAGTTAATATTGAAGTACTATTATGTCAACGACTTCTTTCAGCAATTCGTCATAATAATGATATAGTGATGCGACGTTATAGAATTGATAATGATGTTAATGATAATAACGATATTCGAGTTCAGTTTTTACTTAATCAAATAGATGAAGAAAAATTCAAACGTTTGATTCATTGTAGAGACAAAAGTAATGCTAAAAAATTAGACATTTATCGTATTATGGAATTATTTGATACTGTATCAAGAGATTTATTAATCCGTTTAAAAAATGCTACTTCGTTTGAAGACATTATGAATATTCATACAGAAGTTAAAAATTTAGTTCAATATGCCAATAAACAAAACGATATTATCGGAAAACGCTATAAGAATATAATTCCAATGATTGATATTGAAACATTTAGATGGATGTAAAAAATTGATTTTTTTATTATATTAATAATAATAAAATATTAACCAATATCAAAAAATGTGGAAAAAACTAATAAATAAAATAAAATCATATCAACCACTAGAAGCTCCTGAATGTTTAACATATCCATTACTATACACAACACAAGGAAGTAAAACTGTGAGAATAGATTGTAAAATGGATGATTCGGAAATACTTAATAATATTCTTCGTCAATTGTATTTCAATGATGTGAAAATTATTCCACATGACCGACTGCCAGAAGCTGTATCACTATACGTTAAATGTCCGGATAAAGAATCAAAAATAGATATGTTTACTATCATTCATATCTATAGTCAGCAAAATGTTTATATGAACGATTTCAAAACTAATTTTTCTTTGCGAAGTGGAATCATCAGAAGAAAAAAACTCCAAACTGAAAAAAATTGATTTTTTAATATTTTATTTATATCTAAAATATTAAAGTATCTTAAATGTTGTTATTACAAATCACTCTTATGCTATACTTTTCCATAACCTGTTTGATGATGGCAATTCATCCAATTATTGGAGCTGCGACATCAGTATTTTTCTTAATTTTTGTCAATATTATTATTTTCAATGAAACAAAACATTTGCACAATAATCATCAAATACCTACACAGTTTTCTATTGCGTAGAATATTCATATTCATAAAATAAATTTTCTTTACGATGTTCATAGCAATAAAGCGTATTATCAACTTCATTATCAACCCTTTTCCGACATTCTGATTTTTTCCAATGACATTTATGTTTTGCACATAAATGAATTTTTTCAATTTTAATATTTTCATCATTTTCTTTTTCTTCAATATTAATTTTATTAAGACAGTCTGATAAATTTTTTATCGTTATATCATCATCATCATATTTATGAAAAATATAATTATCACACCTTTCACCTTGTTTATTTTCAAAATCACATCTTATTGTATGTTTAAAACACCATGGAGTTTTATCATTTCTCATACAGTTTTTACAATTAGTTAAATGACATGTATGTTCTCCGCAATAGTTTGTTTTGGTAAAAAATACTGAATTCTTTACGAAAGATGTTGATGCTGTCATATCATTATCATCTAAATTTTTAAGTTGATGAATTATATTTTCACATTTATGATTATTATTATCAATGTAATCACAAAAAACTATAGAATTAAAATGTAAATTACACAAATGATATTCCCTATTATTAACTCGTAAATTACAACAGGGAAATTTGCATTTATGTTTCTCACAAAATCTTGAACCATTTTTATAATTATAAAAATAGATACTGTTTTGACATTGATTATCATTTGAATCTTTTTGTATACATCTACATTGTTTTCCATGTTCTTGACAATACCATTTACTTTTACAATTAGTTATTTTACTACATTGTTCTATCTTATTAAACATAAATGAACAACGATGATTAATACAACATTCGAATGATCCGAAATATTTCTCGGGACATTGAATTCCGAGAGTATTGAAAAAATTACATTGTCTCCACATTTCATCACCAAATAACATGTCATCAAATGGCGTTTCAATATTATCATATGGAGTTTCCATTATATTATTAAGTTACTTATTTTAGTATAGATTAAAATAAATACACAATATTATAAATTTTTCATTTTTTCCTATCTAATGTATTGAGGTTTTTATCTTCGATATAATGGTCTTCTGCGAATGTTTCGGTAATGTCTTGATGGTGCGACATAACTACCTCTCCACCAAGGATACCAACTACTATAAACTGGTGCAACAACTGGTACATTATCTCTTTTCTCTTGAGTTTTATTGTATTGTGAAAAAATAAACGCTCCTGCCATTAGACTTAGTATTACTAATATAGCAACTATAACAGAATCCATTATGTATATAGTTAGAATATATTTTAGTTGGTTCATTTCACAAATTAAAAATTATTTCATAAATTATAAGATGTCGGACGATTATTATACAATTTTAGGAGTTGATAAAAATGCTGATATTACAGAAATTAAAAAAGCATATCGTAAATTAGCATTAATGTGGCATCCTGATAAAAATAACTCACCTGAAGCTGTTGATAAATTCAAAAAAATAAGCGAAGCATATGATACACTTTCTGATTCTGATAAAAGAAAAAATTATGATACATTTGGAAAACAAAATATGCCACATCATATGCCTTTCGATCCATTTGAAATTTTCAGACGTTCTTTTGGTGAGCAATTTCAAATGCCTAATATGTTTCAACAGCATTTTAATATGCAACAAAATAATAATATTGAATTAGTTGAAAATTTAACTTTGAAGGAAGTTTTTACAGGAAAAAAAGTTTCATATTCATTCAATCGAAATTCTCCTTGTCAATCATGTAATGGTTCTGGTTCAGATGATGGTGTTGAACGAAAATGTCCCACATGTCATGGACAAAAACAAATTCATCAACGAATCCAACAGGGACCATTCCAAATGATACAAGTTATTCAATGTAATACTTGTCATGGTTCGGGTTTTCAAAATGGCATACATTCATGCAAGAATTGTAAAGGCTCTAAAATATTTTCAGAACCCATTAATTTTAATTTTTCAATCCCACGTGGTTGTATTGATGGAAATGCAATAACAATTGATAATATTGGTCATATTGATATGCAAACTAAAAACCGTGACAAAGTTATCATTAAAATTAATGTTTTAACGCATGAGAAGTTTCTCCGCAATGTTACCATTGATAATAAATTACGTGTCGATGGTTACAATTTACTTATGCCAATGGAAATTTCTATTGCTGATTCTCTTTGTGGTTTTACTACATCATTTACACACATTGATGATAGAAATATTTCTTTCACGGTTTCGGATGTTGTTCAAAATAATAGTATCTATGTTATCAATAATGAGGGATTACCAAATAGAGAAAATGGTAAAGGTAAATTAATTGTAATGTTCAAGATAAATTATTCTGAAAATATTTCAAATGATAATAAAAAAATAATTTATGAAGCATTAACAGGAAAACAATATATTCAAAAAGAAACTTCCAGTAATATTACAAAAAATCTTGAATCATAAAAATAATAACTCAATTTATATTATTATGTGTTTTATATTCTGTCCACAAATTATAAATCAACAATCATCATTATATCATGATATATTTGAATCATACGAAAATGAAATATATGATTTACAAAAAAAATCTCTAACTATCTTTAAAAATATTGAAACAAATATTAATAAACTAGAAAATGTAAATCAAAAGAATTCTAATTTTTCTGATAATTTAAATAATGAATTATCAATAAATATTGAAGATGCAAAAAAACAAATTGATACTCTTAAAATAATAAAAAAATATTTACTTAATGAAACTTTGTTTTTCTCTAAAAAAATTAAAATACTAGAAAAAATTCTTAATCATAGTAACAAAAATATTGATAAAATTTTACTTAATCTAACTAAATTATAATTTGTTATCTATTATTTTTTTTGTACTCATTGATTTCTTTTCTAATTTGAATAATGTCATTAAATACTTTATTCCATTCTATTTCATTTGCTTCTTGAAACTCCTTTGAACTACCATTATCTTCTTTCATTTGATTCTCTAAAAATTGGATTCTTGCTTTAACATTTTCCATTTCTTCGATGAGTTGTATATGTTTTGGTTTATTATTGTTTTCCATATTAAATTATTTATACTATAACTTAATTAATAATAAAGAAATTTAATTTTTCAATTTTTTTTATAGATATAACATTGATTCCTTGACAACTCTGTCCATTTCTTTCTTCTCTTCTTTGAGAAGAATATCAATATGATCTCTTGTTAATGTAAGTGGTAATTTAAATCCCTTAATGTTAAAACTAATTGCGATTGGTGGTTCGCCATTATCCGAATCATCCATCTCTGAATAAATTGTTCTCAATAGATTTATTTTCTTAAATATTTCCATAACACTTCTTTCTATTTCTCTGACACCATCTTCTTTGGTTGTCTTTTGAATAATATGTTTAATTACTTCTGGTGTAAATGTAATATCACCACTATTAAATTGGAAGGACTTCATACATTTCGGTACAATGTAATCAGACATTATTTGAATCTTTTCTTTCTCAGAATATCCTGAAACATGAATGAATGTCATTCTGTTTCTTAAAATTGGATCTACACTTTCAACATCATTGAGTGAAAATATATACCATAATTTTGATAGGTCGATTGGAATATCCGCAATGTATTCATCGTTAAAATGATCATTCTGTGTAAAATCAGTAATGTGTAATAGTAAATGACTGACACCCTTTACTCCGTTTCTTTCTTCTAACTTATCAAATTCATCGAAAAATAGAATGCCATTCTTACATTCCATTTGCTGTAATGATGATACTATTTGTCCTGGTCTGCTTCCTTCATATGTATAACTGTGACCTAGGAAAAACGATGCATCATGCTTACCTCCAAGTGAAATTTGACTAAATGGTAGTGATAGTGCTTTACATAATGCCATCACTAGTGCTGTTTTTCCTGTTCCAGGTGGTCCTACTAGTGCAATTGTGTTCTTGAATGATTCTGGATTTCTCAATTTATTATTTAAAATCATTAAAAGTTCCTCCTTGGCTTCCTTCATTCCGAATAAGTTTTCATTTAGTGTTGTTTCAATATGTTTTAGATATTTTCCAATTGAAATATCATCGGGTTTAATTGGACACATTGTATTGTATGGAATTCTAATTGCATTTTCAATCCATTCCTTTAGTTTAGCATAAGTATCTGTTCCTGTTGGCATTGATGATAATTGTTTGTATTTATTGTAAATAATTTTTTTATACGGGAGTTCAAGATTGGTTAATAATACTCTCTTCTCTAATGATAAAATATCTTCTTTACAATTTTCTAGTTGTTTCTTTGTTTCTTCAAATTGTTCTCTTTCCTTTAAATCAGAACGACTGTAATTTCTAATTAAATTCTTTAAATCATCTCTTGCATGGACGAGGTCTTCAATGTTTTGTGTTGTAGCATATGATAAATACTTCTCAACTAAACTGGCTTTTTCATCATCAGTGACATTTTCTAAATCATGTAGATCGTCTAGTGTTACCATTCTCTTAATTAGAATTTCTCTAATTTTCATAAATTTATCATCCTTAGCATATTTCTTTCCCGCAACATCGAAAACTTTCTTAATTAACAGTTCTAAAATATTATCACTTCCGTCTTCTTCTTCCTCCTCTTCTTCATCATCGGAAGAACTTTCAATGTCTTCGGAAACATCTTCATCAGCAACCACAAAATCATCATCTTCTGATTCCTCAGATTCTTCTGGTATTGGTTGTCTCATGGGATTTCTTCTTAATCTCTTAAACCGACATCTCTTTTCCTTTGGCTTTTCACTAGGAAGTTCTTCATCAGATGATTCAGATATTTCCACTTCTTTTGTCGCATCGGTAATTACAGTTCTAAATAATGATCTGAGTTCCTTCACTATTTTTGATTTCTTTGGTGGCTTTTCTTCATCTGAAGATTTTGATACAACTGGATGAGTTGTTCTCTTCTTTGGTGTTTCATTAGGTTCTTCATATGCTGGTATGTCAATTACAATTGTAGTTTCATTATTGTCTGTCATATTATCTTGATACTCGTTAATAATATTTATTTCTTTATGTTGAAAATATTTTATAATTTCGTACATTGTTTCACAATCTATTCTATTATATTCAATAATTTTTTGTATTACCGGTGATTCTTCTATCTTTTGATATTGTTTATTCGTATATTCTCTCCATCCTAAAAACATAGCTGATGCTCCATCAGACATATCATTGCCCCAAATTACATTTATCATTCCATGTTTATACATCGCTTTTGCTACTGTTTTCAAACTGAAGTTATATGCTCCACGAACTAATATTGGTTCATCTGTCATAATTCGGCAAAAATCTACTAGATTTGGCATTCTCCAAATATTACCGTGACGCGCAATAGCGTGTGATAATACTGTTCTCTCGTGTTGCCCCCAATGATATATTACATTTCGTTCTTGCTTTGAACATGTGTCGATAATATTAAAGAATTGATTGATAATATTTCTTTCTTCACTTAATGTTAATTCTTTAACTATTAAATTGATATATTCAAACTTATTATCTTTCATATATTTTAATCCAATCATGAAAATGTAATCACCATTTAAATTGAGAATTTGTGCCATATTTTCTTGTATGGTTTCAAAATCAACGTAAAATGATATTTGGTTACTGTCTTGCCAATTGGAATAATTATTTATAATCTTTTCAGGATGTACTAATGCGGTGCTATCTCTATTTAATGTAACAATCGCATCGATAACTTTCTGTTTCTTTCCTGGTTTTAATCCAACTACTTCCGATGAAAAATTTTTATCATTCCAACTCTTCACACCATTATCAAATGCTATTTCACGTTCTTTAGTACCACAATTCCATAGTTGTGTTATTTCATGATATTTATCGGCTAGTTGTCCTTTAATATGATGAAATTTTCCATCCATTGAATTATTCATGTTTGGATAAAGTTCTGTGCAACTTGGTGGATCGTGATCAAAATTATCTTGTGTTTGTAATGAACGATACCATATAACAGCATCACTTGCTTTTTCGCTATATTCTTTATCAAATTCAACAAAATCAATCTTTCCCAATCTATCAAATGGATTACTACTTTTTGTAACTATTTTATTTCCTTTTCTTGTTCTTTCACAAGACCAACCATTTCCTAAAATATATGCTACAGGAGGTTTATATCCCTGCATACTTCCAAGTGCTTCATTATAAATTGTCAATTGTGTTTTGAATGGTTTAACATTTAAATTATTTCTCAATGTTTGTAAATTAACATTAAAATGTAATTTCGTCCATTTAATATCTACAACACGATAATGATATTTACTATTGAATGTTGGTGATGGTATTATACTTTCTTCTTCGTCAATACAACTATGATTAATTATTTTATTTAAAAAATCACTTCTAATTAATAAATCTACAGCACCAAATGTTTTATTATCACCATCTGTCACAATATTATTTGGATTATAGACAATCGCTTGATGAATAATTGGTATTCCTTTATTCATCGCATCAATTGTTTCTCTGTATTTCTCAAAATATACTGCCTCATATGGTTCGCATATTTTTATAAAATCTTTTGAATATTTATTTTCCAATTGTTCTATTATTTTTTTTTCGAATTGAATTCCACATCTTAAAATGTAATCAGTGAATGATGATGCATTTAATGGATTTTCATCTCTTTTATTTTCATAATTAGTTGTTGTTCTTTGTTTCTTTTGCGGTCTATCATTAATATCATAAACATTAAATATTTCAAAATAATCTAAACATTTATCGTCTAGTGCCGAATTCCTCGTTTTACTGGCTGCTATCCAGTCCAACGGAAGTCTATCATTTGTGTCAAAATCGCCATATATATTCCTTTTCCTATTCTTTGATATTTCGTTATTAGACATTATTGTATAGAATTAATAGTTAAATAAATAAGGCATTTTTATATATTTGAATTTTTTATTCATTTTTTTGATAAATAAACGGTTATTTCACCATATGGATTTTCATCATTATTATTAATCCGATGATACTAGAATAGGTTTCTGGAGTCATTTTTTCACGTAAAACCATTATTTGCTCCAATACTTTTTCATCCACATCGCATCTAATTGATGTTAAAATTTTGACGTTATTAATTAAAATTATTTCATTATAATATTCCATTAAAATTCTATCATATACTCGTGGAGTCATCGGACATTTTATTCGATACAAATACTCAAATACTGGCTGATTGTAAAGTGCGTTATAAAATGTTGTTGATGTCACTGGAAATCTTTTTTGATGCAATAATTCAATAATATCAGCTGTTGCGTATGCTGCTACAATATCGCAAATATTATTTGGCAGTGTATATTGTTTTTCAACTAAAAATTTAATATATGCTGATTTCTTAATTAAATTATCAATTACTTGTGTTGAAAATTTAGTTCGAATTTGGTTAAAAAATTCTAAAATTTTTAAATTTACATTATTCATTTCACTGTAAACATCAATAAGAAATTCAGCATCAAATCTTAACATGTATAAAATTTTTATAAAATCTAAACATTTTTCACTATTTGAATTAAATCTAATAATATTTTGTGCTGCAGGTTTATCGATCGAAAATCCCATGTTATAAAATAATAGTAAAACATTTGGATTGAAAATACACATTTCAACTGTTGGAATAATGCCAATACAAAATAGAAATTGAAAACATTGAAATTTCTCCTCATGAATTGCTATCAGCATATGAAGATAATGTAACTCCAAATTTTGTTGATGTAAAAATTTCAAACAGGAAATATTATCATCTCTGATAGCACCAATGATTGATTTTTCTGTATTCGAATTGAACATATCTATTTTTTTGTGATAGATAATTGATACTTTATTAAATAATTTATCATAATTAAATTTTTCTTTCAATGATGTTTTGACTAGTACTTTGAGAAT
>Ga0209492_1000744_pt1 | contig 10027 bp, 6 predicted proteins | sample PPLLak12cMay2015_FD_187253 | JGI IMG/M metagenome (GOLD analysis project Ga0209492, IMG submission 187253) | Freshwater sediment microbial communities from Prairie Pothole Lake near Jamestown, North Dakota, USA - PPLs Lake P7 Core (1) Depth... | ecosystem: Environmental > Aquatic > Freshwater >... | reverse complement strand
GCACTGCTCTCACAGCGGTTGGCGGTACCAGGAACAGATTCCAGGCATGGTTGTCTGCCTGGACTGGCCAGAAGAACAACCTCTCCCCAATGGCTGAACCGAGAGGAACCAGCGTGCCGGAATTCACTATCCCATTGCTCGATTTGACAGCCCAAACCAACAGGCTGCGCGATGAGATCCACCGGGCGATTGAAGGCGTCATCGACTCCGGCCAGTTTATCCTCGGACCGGAAGTAGAAGCCCTCGAATCGGAAATTGCAGCGTATTCTGGTTGTCGATTTGGTGTTGGTGTATCCTCCGGCACGGATGCGCTGCTGGTCTCCTTGATGGCGGTTGGCATAAAACCCGGCGATGAGGTCATCACCAGCGCCTATTCTTTCTTTGCGACCGCCGGCGGGATTGCCCGCTTGGGCGCTCGCCCGGTATTTATAGATATCGAAAGAGTAACATTAAATCTGAACCCGGAAGGCATCGAGGAAGCGATCACGGATAAAACCAGAGCAATTATCCCGGTTCATCTGTGCGGGCAGATGGCGGATATGGATCCGATCCTGGCTTTGGCAAAGAGGTACGGTTTGTACCTGGTTGAGGATGCCGCCCAGGCAATCGGCGCGGAGTATAAAGGGCAGCGTGCCGGTTCGATCGGTCATATTGGGTGTTTCAGCTTTTTCCCGTCCAAGAACCTGGGTGGCTTTGGCGACAGCGGAATGGTGACGACAAATGATGGTGACCTGGCCGATCGCATCCGGTTGCTGCGCAATCATGGGCATCGTCCGAAATACTACAATCAGGCTATTGGGGGTAATTTTCGAATGGATGCTATCCAAGCCGCTGTGCTGCGGGTAAAGCTTAATTATCTTGATGAATGGACCGATGCTCGTATTGCACACGCAGCTACCTATCGGCGGTTATTTTTCGATTCCGGACTGACCGAAGCGATATCTGGCCCAGCCCGGGTATCCCTGCCGGTCGAGCATGGAAACGGAAAGCATATCTACCACCTTTATCAAATTCGGGCTGTCAGGCGAGACGAGCTGATAAGCTGGTTGAAACAGCATGGCATTGGCTGCGAGGTCTATTATCCGGTTCCCATTCACCTGCAGGAATGCTTTCGGGAGCTGGGCTATAAACTTGGGGACCTCCCCGAGAGCGAAAGAGCAGCACGTGAAACGCTGGCGTTACCGGTATTTCCCGAGCTGACCGACTCTATGCAGCGGCAGGTAGTTGATTGCATCGCCAGTTTTTATCGATTATGACCGGAAGAAAACTAGGCCGAAGACGTTAAACCAAAATGCAGAGGATATTTACGTCTTTAATTATCAGTGCAGGTTTGCTTCTGGGGGCACTCATAATCCCTATTTATGGTTCCAGAGGAGATTGGAGAGCTTTTTTATCATCCTGGGAGTTGGCTGAAAGTAATCCAAACCTTGTTTTGCAAAGTGGATCTTCTACTCCTACCCAGCTTATCACCGTGACAGCCACAATTACACCGACAGTTACGGCAACAGCTACTAGCTCAACTCTAATCACCAGTACATTGGAGCCACTGCCGACGGCTACACTTGAGATCCCGCCGACATCAGACCTCATCGCACCCACGGAGCCAACTGCAATTCCCATCACAATGACTGCAACTTTATCACCAACCGCTACATTAGTGCCTTTCCCGAGGGTAACATTGGTATTTCCGTCCAGACAGGCAACTGTGATGACAACGCCGGTCGCCATCGCTCCGCAAAGCGATTGGACCGGCGTAGGACGCTTGTTAATAATTACAGGGTTATTGGTATTTTGGGCCGCTCTAATCGCCTGGTTCTGGTATCTTCATAAGCGTGCTTAGGCTGCGGTAATCGCTTTCATCCGCTTGGCTTCAATGCTAGCCATCAGAGAGTCGAAAGACTGCTTAAACGCAGCCACGCCTTCCGTTTCCAACTCTGCAGTCACCTGATCGATGAAAATGCCCAGATCTGATAACTGGTCGAAAATTTCGTTTGCTTGTGCCAGGTCGTCTTCGATGCTCAGGCGCACCTCACCATGATCCAGAAATGCTTCCAGTGTTTCCTGGGGCAGGGTGTTGACCGTGTGACGGCCAATTAACGTCTGGACATACAGCGTGTCCGGGTAGGCGGGATTTTTCGTGCTGGTGGAAGCCCAAAGGGGGCGCTGCAGTTTCGCAGCGTGGTTTTCCACAAACTGGTACTGTGGTGATCGGATAAATTGAAGGAAATCCTGGTATGCCAGCCGGGCGTTGGCCACGGCTGCCTGCCCGGCTAGTGCTCGAGCCTGCACTTCTTTGATATCATCCTGGTCGATGACCTGCAAGAGCAGTTTATCCACTTTGTTATCGATGCGGGATACGAAAAAGGAAGCAACAGACGCAACATGATCCACCGGGTGACCGGCTTGAATGCGGCGTTCCAGGCCCTGCCAGTGGGCCTCCATGACCTGTCGATACCGCTCGATGGAGAAGATCAAGGTTACGTTCACATTGATCCCAGCTTCGAGGGCTGAGGTGATCGCCGGCAGGCCTTCCAAGGTAGCAGGGATCTTGACCATCAAGTTCGGACGACCGATCATTTGCCAGATTCGTTTCGCTTCGGTCAGGGTGGCTGCGGTATTGCGGGCAAACGAAGGATCAACCTCCAGGCTGACATATCCGTCTTGACCTCCCGTGGCTGCATAAACGGGCGCCAGCAAATCGGCAGCTTTTTGGATGTCGGCGCAGCTCAGCGATTGGTAAATTTCGTTAGCATTTTTGCCTTGCAAGGCAAGTTGTTGAATTTCTGCATCATAATCGTTGCTGCCGGCGATCGCTTTTTCAAATATCGTAGGATTGGATGTTACTCCACGCAGCCCATTTGCTAACAGTTTCTCCAGGTCGCCGTTGTTAACAAAAGATCGCCGGATGTAATCGAGCCAGATCGCCTGTCCAACCTCAGATAATGCGTGTAATTTTGTCATGATTATGGTTCCTTCAGAGTATTTCTAATTGGTTTTTTCGGTTCGATCGAACCGGTCAATTTGATCCAGCAGGCGCAATACTTCGGCGACGGACCACGCCTGGGCGAAACACCCATCGGGAGAGTGGGGCGGGTCGCCATCGAATATTTCGCTGATACTTCCCAGGCCATGGTCGCCAAGTTGCTGCAGAAGTGGTGAGAGATACGCTAGCGCTGTCTGGGGATTCTGATATACCCGCAGATATGCGCTGATGAAGGGGCCGATCAACCAACCCCACACGGTGCCCTGATGGTAGGCAGCATCGCGACGGTAGCGGGTACCGCCATAGCGACCGATATAACTTGGGTGAGAAGCCGCCAGGCTCCGCATCCCGAGAGAGGTATGCAAGTAACGGGCGCAAGCATCGACGACTGCACGCTGCCGACTCAGCTCAAGCGCTGTATCATGCAGGGAGATTGCCAGGAGCTGGTTCGGTCTTAGGGATGGATCATCCCCATCCGGACCATCCAGGATATCATACAGGAAACTTGTGTCTGGATTCCAAAAGCGGCTAAACCCATTGTATGTATATCTGGCCTGTTGCGTATAGCTATCGGCGGGCATTCTGAGTTGCCGGCAGATCCATTCCATTGTCTTTAAGGCGTTGTACCACAAGGCATTAATTTCCACGGCTTTACCAATCCGTGGCGTGACCACCCAGTCCTCAACCTTGGCGTCCATCCAGGTTAATTGGACGCCAGCAGCCCCACCGGAAAGTAACCCATCCTGGGGGTCTACTCGGATATTGTAACGGGTACCTTTGATGTGATACCCAATAATTTCCTGGAGCTTCGGAAAAAGCTCTTCCAGTAAGGAGGCGTCTGCGGTTGCTTCCACATAGCTGCGTAAAGCCTCGAAATACCACAAGGTTGCATCAATGGTGTTGTATTCAGGTTCTTCTCCAATATCTGGAAAGCGGTTGGGCAGCATCCCCTGATCCAGGAAAGCGGCATAGGTGCGCAGGATGTGACGCGCAACCTCTGGACGTCCGGTTACCAGGGTCAGGCCTGGCAGGCTGATCATGGTATCGCGGCCCCAATCACTGAACCAGGGATAGCCGGCTATGATGCTGCTGCCTTGGGGTTCGGTGGGGGATGGGCGACGGACGATGAATTGATCAGCAGCCAGGATCAGTTGTCGGTATTCGGGCGAGTTACGTATAGGAGAAGGGTTGGCCGGTGAAGAATTTTCGGTCGCCAGACCGGCAGATTTGAACAGTCTGGATTCGTACTGGCGTCGATTGCGGAGGGCATACCGGCCGTCTAGCCCGGCGTTGGCCTCAGTAGTGGCGACTAAAGTCAGCTCTTCCCCAGGCTTTAAACTCGCCTGAAACTCCCCTGCGGCTAGATGGTCTTCTAGCTCAGATTCTCCCCGCTCGAATTCTACCGCCAGATGATGTAGGCGGTCCCATTCAGTCAACGCCCTGGAAGTTACTGATTGACCGAGAATGTAGAAGGGGGTTGAGTTGGCTTCAGCGGGGATGATCTTCAAGCCATGTTCGAGCTGTTCAACTTGAAAGCCAGCGCTGCGCTCGGCTTTTGTTTTGCTGTGATAATCCCGATAATTGACCAAAGCGCGCAGACTGAGGGTAAGCGCGTAATCCTGGTTATCGCGGTTCCCTGGAAAAATTGCATTCCCGCGATGTTTATAGGAATAATGGATATAAGTCGTATTCTCGCCTACCTGCATCCAAATGCGTTTCTCGAGGCGAGCCTCGGCGCAAGCATACACCCACACAGGGATGGAATCTTCCAGAAAAAATCGCTCCAGCTGGAGATAACCGCGTGGGGATGGTTCGGATGGCGATTTCAGGTCGCAATAGATAGGGTAATACTGCCCGTAAAAATCAATCGTCTCATTGAATTTGGTAATAAGCAGCGTTCGCCCTAACGGAGGTTTCAAAGCGGCCAGCAACAAGCCATGATAGCGGCGAGTTAATACTCCTGCCACGGTGCCCGAGGCATAGCCGCCGATGCCGTTCGTCACCAACCATTCCTTTCGGCTGGAGACCGCATAGTTATTGCATATCTCGCGGCCAAAGTCGATCAGCGGCAATTCGATGCTCCGGATATGGCGAGGTATCTCACTCGTGCAGGTGGTTGTGCCAGAGCGAAAAGTCGCTCAAGATTGATCCGCCAATGAATTCCCGCAGGATAGAATTGTCGGGGATGCGCTCGCCTTCCAATGGCAGTACCCAATCAAGCAGTGAGAGCAGCCGCTTGGCTTCAATGTATTCCGGTGTACCAAAAGGCACCTGGCGGATGAGCGGCTCGGCAAGCGGTTTAAGGGCGGATAGCTCGTAAACCAGGGCAGAATTGAACATCACGTCGGCATTTTCTTGGAAGGGGAAAATATAATGTTTTTCACCATGTCGCACCGATTCCCAACGTGAAATCGTCTGCTGGGCGTTGTAACCTCGGTGATAGGCGTCCCTTACAATCCTTCGGATCAGGCGAGTATCCGTGGTAGAAACACGATTCTGATAATCCAGGTTGAGCTGGGTGAGAGCCGAGACATAAATTCGGAAAGTTTGCCGGGCAGGAATGCCTGAAATCAGCTCGGGATGCAGTCCGTGAATTCCTTCCAGAATGATAATTTCCCTGGAATGCAAGTGCACTTCCTTGCCGGGAGAGCTCCTACCCGCAACAAAATCATAATGAGGCAGCTGGACGCGCTTTCCGGCAATCAGGCGGCGTAAATCTTCAGATAATCTTGGCCGGTCCAGCGCGTTGAGCGACTCGAAGTCCGGTTTTCCGTTCTCCCCCAACGGGGTCTTGTCACGATCGACGAAATAATTATCCAGCTCTAGGGCGAAGGGCACAACCCCAAAAGCGAGTAGCTGTACAGAGAGGCGCCTGGAGAAGGTCGTTTTTCCCGATGATGAAGGTCCTGCAACCAGGACCACCCGCAGTTCGTCGCTGCGTGCGGCGATTTGTGCGGCTATTTCCGACACGTGTTTTTCATGCAGTGCTTCCGAAACTAAAATAACCTCGTGAGCCCGGTTCTCCAGGATGGCATCGTTGAGCGCTCCGACACTTGAAATTCCTAACGTGGAGAGCCAGTCTCCATATTGTCGGAATGCTTTGAGTAACTTGGGATATTCGGGAAGCTCGGCGATCGTAGTGGGCTGGTGGTGCCGTGGGAATCTCAAGATGAAGCCATCGCCTGCAGGTGAGAGCTTAAACCACTTCAAGTATCCGGTGGATGGGACCATGTAGCCATGATGGTAATCCATGCGTTGTTCCAGGCGATACATGGTGAGGTAATTCTTCAAGCGATGCTTCAGCAGGCTTACTTTATCTTTTTCACCCCGGTTTCGAAAGTAATCAATTGCGTCCTGTATGGGAATCACTTTCCTTTCGAAAGTTAAATCGGCTTTGACAATTTCCCACATTTTCCCTTCAAGAAATGCCAGCTCACCAGGGGATAGTGGGGCACGGTTGATCACGGTGCAGTAATAACCTCCGAAGGCAATCGAGTGGTCGACTGCTACAAACGCACCGGAGAACAGGCAATCGAAGGCGGCTTCCATCAAAAATGTCAGAGAGCGGCGATAAATTCGCATCCCGTCGGTTTCCGACATAAATACCGGCCGTACTTCAGATTCAATATCAATCGGATAGGTCAGCTCGCGTAGCTCGTTGTTTACTACGGCTCCAACTATTGGGATTTCATGTTCTTCCTGCAGTAACCGCAGAAAGCCCCCCACCGGATCATGCCGGGGGCCGTTAATAATACGCCCATCTGGCAAGCGAACTTCAACCATTGGGCTCTGAACAGTGAATGAGTATTTCGAATTATCCATCTACCTACAGAAAAATACCTTTCCGTACAAATCTACCGGAAAGGTATTTTATCACCTCGAGACCGGATTAATCTCTCAACCCGGTAGATGAACTGAACTGGACTAGCCGGCCGCGACTGAAGTTCCTGCTATTGGAGAGCTGTCCAGACCACAGCACAGGACCAGCTCTTTGGCTGCTTTTACTTCATCCAGACGGCCGACAGGCGTGATATGCGGTGCAGTTTTGAGCAGTTCCGGATCGGTACGCGCTTCCTCAGCAATCTTGAGCATGATCTCAACGAATGCATCCAGGGTTTGTTTGCTTTCCGTCTCAGTGGGCTCTATCATCAGGGCTTCGTGCACAATCAAGGGAAAATAGTTTGTAGGCGGGTGAAGTCCATAGTCCATCATGCGCTTGGCGATATCCAGGGCATGGATTTCCGGCGCATCTTCCCAGCGGCCTTCGACCACAAATTCGTGTTTGCATGTGCGCTGGTAAGGCAGATGATAAACATCTTTCATCAATGCCATCAGGTAGTTGGCATTCAGCACGGCGTGCTCGGATATACTGCGCATGCCATCCGGGCCGTACATCCGTATGTAAGTATATGCCCGTACCATCATGCCGAAGTGACCCCAGAAGGATTTCACCCGACCGATGCTCTGTTTAGGTGTTACAAACCCATACAGTGGAGGTGTATCTTCATCGCCCTCATCTACTATATCCACGATAGGTCCAGGCAAGAAATCTACCAGGTGCTCACGCACACCTACCGGACCGGAGCCTGGACCACCGCCCCCATGAGGGGTGGAAAATGTCTTGTGCAGGTTGTAGTGCAGCACGTCGATACCCAAATCACCAGGGCGGACAATTCCCAGGAGAGCGTTCATGTTTGCGCCATCGCCATACACCAACCCGCCGGCTGCGTGCACCAGGCGAATTACCTCCAGGACATTCTCGTCAAACAGACCCAGGGTATTGGGGTTAGTCAGCATCAAGCCGGCCAGGGTATCATCACACTCGGCGCGCAGGGCATCCAGATTGACATTCCCATTAGCGTCCGACGGAAGCTCGATTACCTGCATCCCGCTCATTGCTGAAGTCGCCGGGTTGGTGCCGTGGGCTGAGTCTGGGATCAAGATCTTTGTGCGCTTGAGGTCATTTCGCGCCTGGTGGTAGGCGCGTACGATCAATACTCCAGTCAGCTCCCCTTGGGCTCCGGCTGCTGGTTGCAAAGTAATGCCGGCGAAGCCGCCAATCTCTTTGAGCATCTCCTGGAGCTCGTACATCATCAACAGGGCCCCCTGCACCGTTTCAATCGGCTGATTGGGGTGGATGAACGCAAACCCCGGTAAGTGCGCAGCGGCTTCATTGACCTTTGGGTTGTACTTCATGGTGCAAGAGCCCAACGGGTACATCCCCTTATCAATGCAGTAATTCATCTGTGAGAGGCGCGTGAAGTGACGGACAACATCGACCTCAGACAGCTCTGGCAGGGGCAGGTGCTGGCGAGTCAGATTGGCAGGCAAGGCTGCTTTCGGAACATCCGGCTTGGGGAACTGAACGCCCTTCCGACCGGAAATGGATAGCTCGCAGAGCAGTGGTTCAGTCATGGGGGGCCTCCGATAGGATATCTACCAGTAAATCAATTTCTTCTTTCGAATTCATCTCGGTCACTGCCAGCAGCATGGCATTTTCCATACCCGGATAATCCTTGCCCAATTCGTATCCGCCAAGGATGCCGTGCTCCAGCAGATGGGCATTGATCTCTGCTGCGGGCAGTGGGCATTGGACCACAAATTCATGGAAGTATGGCGAGTTGCTCCACAAAGAATAGCCCGGGATGGCGGCGATCTGATCCGCGGCATAGTGCGCCTTGTGGTAGCACAACTCGGCTACTTGTTGCAGGCCATTTTTACCCAGTAAGCTCATGTAGACCGTTGAGGCAAGCGCCATTAATCCTTGATTGGTACAGATGTTGGAGGTGGCTTTTTCGCGGCGGATGTGCTGCTCTCGGGCGGTGAGGGTGAGGACGTACGCCCGCTGGCCGCGATTGTCCATCGTTTCACCAACCAGGCGTCCAGCCATCTTTCGGACGTACTCTTTGCGAGTGGCGAAGATGCCCAGGTAAGGCCCACCAAATGAGAGCGGGATACCGAGCGGTTGGCCTTCCCCGACCACGATGTCGGCGCCGAACTCTCCTGGGGGCGTCAGCAATCCCAACGCCAGGGGATTCACAGCTATGGCCAGTAAGCCTCCGGCAGCATGGACTTTTTCGGCCAGGTCGGTGTAGTTGTAGATCCTGCCGAAGAAATCGGGATACTGGACTATGACCAGGGCTGTACTGCCATCGATGTATGGAAGCAGTGCATCCGGGCCTGCAGATAAATCGATTTCAGGAGTAAAGGCCTGCACTTCGGTACCCTGGTTATAGGTTTCTACTGTGGCACGATAGTGCGGGTGTAGGGATGGAGACAGGACGATTTTCGTCTTTTTACCGCGGAAATGGGCGTAGGCCATAGTGACGGCTTCTGCGACTGCGGTTGCTCCATCGTAATGGGATGCATTGCTGACATCCATTCCGGTCAATGCAGTGATCAGGCTCTGATAGTCGAAGATTGCCTGTAACGTGCCCTGGGAGATTTCGGGTTGGTAAGGTGTATAGGCGGTTAAAAATTCTCCACGACTTGTGATTGCATCAACCGCGGCTGGAATGTAATGGTTATAAGCACCGGCTCCAAGGAAGCATATTAAATCGGAGATGCCTTCATTGGCATTTGCCAGGCGTTGAAGTTCCATCATCACTTCCATCTCGGTCTGTGCCGGTGGAAGATTTAAGTCAGGGAAACGATAATCTGCGGGAACATCCTGGAATAGATCATCCAGTCGGTCCACGCCAATCGTACGCAGCATCGCTTCCCGATCTGCTTCAGTGTGTGGAATAAACATGTGTTCTCCTCGAAGAAGGCATCAGGCTTTGCTGGCGAGGAAAGCCGCGTAGCTGGTGGGATCCATCAATCCATCCAACTCAGCCAGGTCGCTTAACTCAACCTTGACCATCCAGGCAGCGCCGTAGGGATCGGTATTAACACCTTCTGGGCTGTCCGGCAGGCTTTCATTCACTGAAACGACCTTCCCGCTTACTGGAAGGTAGACATCAGCCGCAGCTTTCACGGATTCCAGCGTGGCGCAGGAATCGCCCTGGGAAACTTCATCCCCTTCGGCGACAACGATCTCGACGT
>Ga0209492_1000743_pt1 | contig 10029 bp, 31 predicted proteins | sample PPLLak12cMay2015_FD_187253 | JGI IMG/M metagenome (GOLD analysis project Ga0209492, IMG submission 187253) | Freshwater sediment microbial communities from Prairie Pothole Lake near Jamestown, North Dakota, USA - PPLs Lake P7 Core (1) Depth... | ecosystem: Environmental > Aquatic > Freshwater >... | reverse complement strand
GAGCAGATAATTTATTAATGAACATGAGACTTAGTATTTGTCTTTGCCTTTGTTGTAAGAAAGGTCTTTGCTTTAGCATTTGATTTTGTATTTGTCTATTTACTTATTATATAAGCAACTTCTTTTACAGGTGTATAGTTCAAGCGGTTAGAACGCTTTTACGTTAAGTAAAGGAAATCCAGGTTCAAATCCTGGTGCACCTACAAAAATTAATAAATATGGGAAATCAAATAGAACAAATATTGAAAAATCTATTAAAACCAGAAAATGAAAAGATTAAAATCAGGTCTGAGAAAAAATCAAAGATTGATAAAAAAATTAATCAATTGATACAAAAAAAGAAAAAATAGTCAGGTGGCGGAATGGTAGACGCAAGCATCTACTGGATGCACTATATTACAAGTTCGAATCTTGTCCTGACTACAATAAAAAAACAAAACTAAACAAACTAAACAAAAGACATGAAAAAGTTAATTGCAATTTTCAGCATAGGTGTATTATTGGTAAGCTGTAATGCCACCACTGTTTCTCAAGATAAAGAGATGCTTCAAAAGAAATACCCAAAAGGTATTGTGTATAGTGTTGACAAATGTCGATACATAGTGGTGGATTCTACAAATGTGTTAGATATTAGGGTAGAGCTAAATGGAACCATTATTAGGTCTACCGTGAAAATAAAATAATAAAACCAAATAAAACTAAAATAAAAACAAAAAAAAACATGAAAACAATAAAACAGTTAATTTATATGTTTAGTTTAACTTTCAGTGTAATATTATTTATTATACTTATAGACTATAGTATAGCATTTACAAAACATTTATCGCATACTAATATGTTAGGTTTAGAAGTTAACATTAATAACTTTTTATGGATAATAGTTATTTTTATTATAAATTTAACACAAAATATAATCATGGTAAATGACAAAAATTAAATAAAAATCTAAATAAAAAAACAATGAAAAAACAAAAATTCTCATTCAAATCATTGCTATTTAAATCAGCAACTGAATTCAAATCTTGGTATAATTATATTATCAGGAAATTTACAGATATAAAAATTGTGTCTGTTCGTAGTTTTGGTAAACTAATTGTATATAAAATTAAATATTCTATTAGTTAAATTATTAAGAAAAACAATAAAACAGTCAGGTGGTGTAATAAAAACATATGTAATGCTGCTGTCAGTATGCCAAAATGGTAAAAGACACTTAGCAAAAGTATGCTATAAAACACAGCCACAGGGTCGTAATCTATCCTAATTTCTAAAATAAAAATAAAAATATGAAAAAACAAACTTTATTAAAAGGAGAAGGTGCTAATCAGCACACATTGTATGGTGATTTTCAAATTGAAGACACTGAAATTGATTTTATGGATATTGAAGTGAGGAAAGAAAGCTTACTTAAACATGAAACACCTGCTGGAACATTTTCTAATGAACATCAAGCACTTGCTGTTGATGAAGGAGAATGGAGTATGGGTAAGCAAGTGGAATATAATCCATTTGAGCGTAGAATTACACAAATTTGGGACTAATGGCTAATCCATTAATACATTCAAAATCCAGTGTAAAAAGGTGGGGTGGAAAAGTAGAAGACTACATATCCATTCACGAGTTAATTGATAGTCCGAAGGCGACTATGAATAATAACTCATCAAGATTATTAACACATAATACTTGGTTTGCGTATCATATATGTCCGAAGATTTTTGGATATAACATTACGAACTCTGATGGTAAGAGTGTTGATGTAGTTGATATTGCGATGTTACATATCGCAGAGGACTTCCGTATGAAGTTCGTTCCAACACCACAGGATTACTTACAACATTTACAAGTCCAACCCTGGATGAATAATGGTGTGAAGGTTTTGGATAGTGTGGAAGCCCAAAACATTGTTAAACAATTAAACGAAAAATTACATTATGAAATCAGTTAATGAACAAATGATTGACAAGTGGAAAGAACTCAATATCAAAAGTTGTAGTATGGAGTTCTCTTGTGGTGGTGATAGTATGAACGACTACACATTTACCTTTTACACCAACGACAACAAAGAAGTTGATGGTGAAGAACTTACTGACTACTTTGAAAACGAAGTATTCAATGAGGTTAAGTTTTATGAAGTTTCTGATGGACACTACATTGGTGAGTCTGGTGTTGTGGAAATTAAATTGGAAGAAGAAGATGATGAAGAACCATACTTTTCGTATTACAAAGATGCGAGTTCTGAATGGTCAGAGAGATTTTTCGGACAAATGAACGTACCATTGACCGATACCGAACTTTCTTTTATTAAAGAAAAGGTGTTGAATATGAATGGTGGTGATTGGGGTGAACCAAATATCAACTACAAAGTAGATTGTATCGTTACAGATGAAGAAGAAAAAATGATGAATGATTTAATTCAGAAAATTTGTGATGAGAGTGAATACTTTGAAATAGAAGATGCAAATGGTGAACCAGAGGAAGGTTTCAGATGGACAACCAATGAAGATGAAAATAAAATTGAATTTGAAGGAAACTCTCTCAAAGTACAAGTTGAGAGAAATTATTTGACCACAACCCCAAGTGAATAATATGAAAATAATAATCAACAACGTAGAATTTCCTTTTAATGAAGGGTGTCGTTTACTTAAATTGAAGTATGACAAATGTCCAATGAAGGAAATAGAAGATTTTTGGGAAGACATAGTACCAATGAACTTCAAAGATATTGCAGTAAGTTTTACTAATACCGAACAACGTAGAGTAGGTATCTTATGTTTAGGTTTAGAAAAGTTGGTGAGTGAAGTAAACCCAAGACTGATTAAATCTGAAACCATAAAAAAAGAAACCACTTGGGTTGATGAGAATGGTTTACTACAAAATCATAAGTTCAATGACATTTATGAACTATACGAAGTAGATGGTAGTATATGGGGTGAAAATGAAAGAGGTTGGAATATCCGAAATGTTCATTATGTAAAATGTAAGGACACCTCAACTGACAGAGAGTATTTCCTTTGGGTAAATGCCCAAGATGTGTATAGTGCAAATGATACAAGAGAGAGTAGATGGTATAGTAGTAATGAAAACTATGGTAATCTTATTACACCAATCCAATCAATCGCTTGGACAATTCAAACTGACATCAAAGAAGGTGGTATTGAAAAAATTATTCGTCAAGGTGATTGTATTATGATTAAGAAGAAACCAAATGCCAAAAAAGGAGATGTAAGACATTTAACAGAAAAAGAATACTTAACATTATTAAAAGAAGAAAGTTGAAAACATATAAAATACAAATAGAAAAAAATCAACAATATACAACAGTGTATATTAATGCTAGAGATCGTGCTGAAGCAGAAAAACTTGCTAAAGCAAATTATAGTGGATATAGAATTGCTGTTATTACAGAAGAGTGATGATATGAACGAATTTAATTTTACTTATAAAACAGATGAAGAATTTCAAAAAGCAAAAGAACGCGGATATATTGAGTCTTATAATATTGTAAGAATTAATATATCAGATAATAAAGGTTTTTTTAATTATCCAATACATTCTGAAGAAGAATTTAATAAAGTAATCAATTTTTTAGAAACAATAAATATTAATTATAATATACATCCTGATATTCATAGTTATGATATTCAAGATTATGTTTAAAACAATTTAAAAAAAATGAATATAACATTTAACCATGAAGCAGAGACACTTCCAAATTCTATAAACATTAATACTGAAGAGCTTATTTACACTAAAAAAGCTCTTATTTTTAGTATTTTAAGTCCTAGAGTGATGTCTGAAATGTATTATGATGATCCTGATGATGCTCCATCTAACATGACAACTACTAGTGGAAGATTAGAATTAGGCCTTTCATTATTAAATAAGGATAATATGAAGTTTTATTATCTTTATAATTATAAAGATATTTATACTAAGCTTACTGGAATGTATATGGCTTATAAAAATCCAGATATTTTAAAAAATCTAATAAAAGAAGATTTAGATGATATTAATATTGCATTAAAAAATCTAATAATGCATATTAAAATTAAACCTGTTAAAGATATTGTAGAAAGTATTGAGAAATCTAATGGTAATTTTTTAAATTTTTTAGAAAATACAAAAAATCTTTTAATATTTGATGAAGATGAAGATTTATTAAACAAAGAAGAAGAAGAATAATATGTTAGAATTTTTAATTTTAAACATTCCTTGTATTAGAAAAAAAATCATTTATTTAATACGAGAAAATAATACATTGAAAAGAAAACTAGAAGAAAAACAGGAGCAAATTAATAAAACTAATGCTTTTTGGAAAAGAAAGTTTCATAAAAAATAATTATAGCTTTATTATCCTATTTATAATTAGTAATGATGAATTAATAATGTTACATATAGTAAATTTACAATATAAGTAACATATGATTTATCAATTACCAACAGGAAAAATTATTGAAATTTCGTTAGAACAATATCTAGAAATGTCAGATGATGATGTTGAATATTTTATTGCTTATGAAATTGGTGAATATGCCGAAGATCCTTTTTATGGTTCTATTTTTTATAATCAAAAGAAAAGCGACATAAAACTAGATATTGATATTGAATTAACAGAAGATTAAAAATTGTCAAAAAATTGTAAGGGTGAGAAAAGTCTCACCCTTTTTTTATTTTTATTAACTAAAATTTTATTAAAATGAACACAACAGTAACAGTAACAGCTGATGACCTTGGGAACGTCATTACACAAACATTAAATCCCGAAATTGGTTATATTAAATTAGAACAAAAAGCAAAAAGTATTAATGGTAATTGGATTAAAAATCAAAAACGTACAGCTTTAATCTTTGGTAAAATGGAAGATTTAACAGCACTTGATTTTAAAGCTAATCAACAATTAGAAGGTAAGATTATTGTTGAAGAATCTTTTATTCCTTTCAATGTTAATAATGCTGAACGTGATATTAAAATGGCTGGACAAACAGGAATTGCTTGTCATGTAGATGGTCAACCAATTTATAGAAGACAACGTTACACAAACAATTGTAATGAACATGATTCATACATTCAACATTCAAATACAGAAGAAATTAAAGAAGCTCTTGATGCTATGAAATCTTTAAATTTTGTATTATCTTAATCAAACAAATAAGGAGAGTTTTAATTAATTCTCCTTATATTTTTTAACCTTTATTAATTCATATTATATGAAAAACTACAAAGTCGCTACAGCAACTACAAAAGGTATTATTATTAATTATACAGACACAAAAAAGTCTTATTACATTAATTATGATGAAATGTCTCAAAATGTTGAGATGAATACAAAAACTAGAAATTATGATGAAAAAGTAAAATTAAATCCAAAACAAATAAAACTATATAGACAAGCTATTTATGGAATTGATGCGTTAAGTGAAAAAGAAAAGAATATTCTTACATTTTCAGATAAATTAAAAATCGAAAAAAATCAAAAGATTACACAAACAAAAATTAACAGATGGAAACAAAATTTAACTAACTCCAAAATTGATAATTTATTGTCTAGTCTTTTTCCAAATTCTAAACTTGTTTTAGAAATGAAAATGTCTAACGATTATTATTGTGATTATCACACAAATAATTTGTCTTTTAAAAGCCTGGATATAAATGTTAATAATTTAATTAATAAATTAATTGAATTTAAATCTCTTCCGGATAATTTTTACTCTATTAAATAATTTTTATGTACCATATAGTATTTAAAACACAAGAACTACAATTTCCAACAGGAATTAGTATTCATGCAGCAAATGCAATTGAAGCATTGAATACATTTTCTGTAACACATCCTTATTCACAATTTATTGTAATGTATAAGGTAAATCAATGTACAGGATGTTTAGACTGGTAAAAAAGATGTGTGTAGGATGCAATACTGAATCTTATATTTATAAAAATATAACTGGTAAAAAGTATTGTAAATCTTGTGCATATAAGATTAATCCACCATCCAAAATTAAAAAAACAAGTGAAAAAAAGAAGAAACAAGACGATGAGTATTCTAAGTTAAGGAAACTTTACTTAGATACTCATTCATTTTGTGAAGCAAAACTGCCAGGTGTGTGCACTGGTGTAGCAACAGATATCCATCATTTATATTCTGGTAAAGATAGAAATAAATATTATTTAGATGATAAAACATGGAAAGCAATATGCAGAAATTGTCATATTTTTATACACGATAAACTTTCAACTGAAGAAGCAATTGAATTAAATCTTAAAAAAAATGAATAATAATATTTATTGGAATACAATAGGTTATAGATTAAGAAACTTTAATACTATAAAAAATATTGAGAAAGGAATTGATGAACATTGTAATGGAATAAAATACTACAACGAAACATTTAAAAACAAATAAGATATGACACTTGAATATTTTAAAAGAATACAAGATGGAATTGTAATTTGGAGAAGCATTTGTAAATATGAATCAAATGGAATCAAGAAACAAATAAATGTGGAAGCACATAGCACTTTCCATGGAGATTTTTTTGAAAGAATAATAAAACAAAGAGAAAATGAACAAATTTGAATGTAATGAGTGTGGTACAAAATACAGCTCACCAGAAACAACACCACCTCCAGGAATCAAATGGAGTGATGGACATGTATGTACACCTAAACCTGTAAAGCGATGAGTACATTTTTTATATCAGACCTACATCTAGGTCATGAGAACATGGCCATAAGAAGAGGATTCTCTTGTGCAGATGAAATGAATGACCACATCATTAAATGTTGGAACTCAGTTATTAGTAAACATGATTTAGTATTTATACTTGGTGATGTTACTATGGAAAAAGTAAGAGACTATCCTATATTAAATCAGTTGAAAGGTAATAAAACAGTGGTTCTTGGTAATCATGATGAACCTCAACATGTTAAAGAGCTTCTTAAGTATGTAAACAAAGTGGCAGGAATGATTGACTACAAGAAGATAGTCATTCTTACACATTGTCCTATACATCCATCACAACTTGAATTTAAATATTCATACAATATCCATGGACATGTTCATGAGAACAGTCTTGATGATCCAAGATACATCAATGTATGTGCTGAGATGATAGATTATACACCAGTAGAATTTAGTAAACTAATATCATTATGAAATACTTTTTATTAGACGCAAGAGCAGGAGAACTAGCTGCTTTCAATGATGGTAAGCTTGACACAGGAGACAATGGTAAATATGTTCTATTAGTTGATTCTTTAAAAGAATGCTGTAAAGCAGCCAATAATGGAGAATATGGAGAACATTGTGTTGTTTCTGATGAAAACTATACAATCCTTTGGGAGTTATACAATGACCATGGTCATTGGAGTTATAAACAATTTAAAAACAAATAAGATATGAAAGAAACACTTGAAGATAAACTTCAATCATTGGTAGTTAAATGGCATCAAAGACAATTACATTATCAAGATGTGGCAGAGGATAATATTACTCACGAACATATTAATAGAAAATTTACTTACAAGGCAATGGCAACTAGAGATTGTTGGAAAGAGTTATTAACCCTATTAAATGAATCTAAAGATGAGTAATAAAGAAACACTTGAAGAAGCTGCTTTTCATTACTCTAAAAATAAAATTAATAAAAATACAAGTTTACTTGATTTTACTAAAGGTGCTAAATGGCAAGCTGAAAGAATGTATACCCTTCAAGATTTAGAAAAAGCATACGATTTAGGTGTGCAAGCGATGAATGAACGTGGCGTGTATTCAAGAGCAATGTGCGATTGGGATGAAGTTAAACAACAATTTAAAAAGAAATAACATGACAGTAAAAGAATTTTCAGATAAAACAAGTGAGTTAATTAAAATGCATCCTGCTCAATCAGATTTATTATGTATTGCTACAACAGATGCTTTTGATGAAGAAGATGAATCACCTATGTTAGACAAACTAATGGATTGGTGTTTAGAAATATGTGCAAATAATGTTACAATATAATTTTATAATGTGGTTAATAGAAAATAAAGAACAAATAACACAATTAGGTGATTTAGATGATTTATTTAAATCAGTACGTCACTTTTTAAAAAAATAATAATGTATAAAGATAAATATATAATATTAGAAAAAATAGATGGTGTATACAGACCAGATCAACTTATAGGCAATAAAGATATAAGAGGTTATTGTAGACATGGTATAGAAATAGGTAAACAATTATATTTATATGATCATCTAACTAAAGGAGTTAGACCTTATGCTTGGACTTCAACAGTTGTAGAAGTTAAAGATGATATACTTATAACTAAAAATAGTGCATATAAAATACATTAAAATGAATAGTATAAAAACAGAATTAGAAAAAGAAGCTGAAAAATACAGTGAATGTCATCAAGATGTATCTGGTAATATAGGTAAATATCTTGTAAAAGCTGTATTTATAGATGGAGCTAAATCAGACGCAGCAAGAGATTATTGGTTTAAAATATATAAAGAGCAATTATGACAGCAGAAGAATTACTAAAATTAAAAGGATATGCATTACCTAAACATATTCTTGTAAGCGGAAACGATGTGGTAAAACTTATGATTGAGTTTGCTAAATATCATGTAAAATTAGCAATTAAAGAATGTATAGAAGAAGCTCCATCAGGTTCATCAACAGACCCTGTATATTATGAAGATGTAGAAAACGCTTTAAAAGATTGTTATCCTTTAACTAATATAAAATGATAACTATACAACATCAAAAGACTAAAAAGGCATTGGATTTTATAGACAATGCAAATAAATTTAGAACAATAATTTTAGGGTGTATTTTAGCGTTCTATTTGCCATTTATTGGGTTGTACTGTTTTTATTATTGGAACTTTAAAAAGACTAAATTTTAACTTAACTCTTTTATTCATAGTTAGTTTAATTTACCCTGCTTAGTGTCTACTTTGCGGGGTTTTTTATTTTTATTTGCATATACAAAAGTTTATACATATCTTTGTGGCATGGCAGAAAAATCAATAAGAATCCCAAAAGAAACTAAACAAGCACTTCGCAAGTTAGTAAAGGCAAAATTAACTAAAACCGCAACGGCTGAATACTTATGCGTTCATCGTTTGACATTAAGCAATTTGTTAGAGCGTGAAACGTGCGACCCAAAGACATTAACTGATGTAAATAAGAAATTAGCGGAGTGGAATAGCTAACGTTTTCGGGCTTGGCGAAGGTGGGGAATAGAAAGTACAAATGCTCAATTTAGTACTACAGCCACCATTTTGACAAACCCTTGTTAGCGGTAGTACTTTTTTAATCACAGGGTTTGTCAAACTAAAAATTATAAAAATGAGTATTTCAAAATTAGTAGAAGAAATAAACCATAGAATTAAAATATTAAATGCAGATGATTATATAGGCAGTCAAAAAAAATCTGCATTGATAAGAGAAAATACAAAATTTCTTGTCAGATGTCAGCAAATAGAATTAGAGCAATTGAATATTAAAAATGAGTTATTTGTTGTAAATGCTTATCGTGCAGGTAATAGAGAACGTCATTCATACACAGTTGCAGTTTATAATACTAAAGAACAAGCTATTGAATGTGCAGAAGCTCATTGTAATTATCGTGGTGGTAAATATCAATGTATTGTTGAAAGTTTATTTTTAAATCAATTCGGTAATGAAGACAACGAATATACAACAGATGTTTATGCTACTGAAATACCAAACAAAGACCCATTCCAAAAGCAATTTACTCAAAGGCAAATTGAAAGGCTACAAAGTGAAGTTCACAAGATTACTGGCGATGGCGAAGTAATGCAGTTATTCAATTCTTTATTAGGTGTCAATGCTGGTGGTGGTTCGTAGTATTACCGCTAACGGTAAAACGCTATACGAAGGCAGGGGTTAAGATGCACTACCTTTCAGCCTTACACAAATGATAAATAGATGCACACCGCTCACTTTAGCAGTATGCCCCTGCTTTTGTATAGCGTATGTTATAGGGCGTTTATTTTAGAAATTATGACTATAA
>Ga0209492_1000739_pt1 | contig 10049 bp, 26 predicted proteins | sample PPLLak12cMay2015_FD_187253 | JGI IMG/M metagenome (GOLD analysis project Ga0209492, IMG submission 187253) | Freshwater sediment microbial communities from Prairie Pothole Lake near Jamestown, North Dakota, USA - PPLs Lake P7 Core (1) Depth... | ecosystem: Environmental > Aquatic > Freshwater >... | reverse complement strand
ATCATTTGAACTTATTTCCACTTCATTGAATTTAGTAGCAAAAGGGTAGCAGCATTTTATTGTGTAAGTGTCTACCATACTACTTTGTATTTTGAATTAATCCTAAAAGTTCAGATACTGCCTTCTCCCTTTCCTGTTTAGCATATTCATTCAGTGCCGATATTAAATAGCCTCTAAATTTATCAGACATTGATACATTGTGAACATTGTGGCATCTAGAAAGATAAAAGTTTAGAATATCCTCCGCTGTTTTTGTTTTACTTTCCATACTATTTTTCTATTTTGTTTTTGACTGTATAAATAGTTCGTAAAGTTCTTTAGAAGTGTAATATCCTATCCCATTTATCACTTTTACCCACCTTGTCGCTATTAACCAATCTGCAAACTCAACAGCATCACTCTCTGTATTATCCTTAATCACATCTACTAAATCCACTAAATCTCTTTCACGATTAGTGCATCCATTTTCATCGCAGTAATTCATACCGCAAGGCTTATCACATTCGTTTTTATCTTCCGCTTTTGTAAATCTCTTATAAAGTTCTTTTGTTGTAATTAACTCCCCGTTAAAATCCCATACTTCAGAATGAAGTTCATCATTTTCTTGAAGTTCTTTTAAAATCCAGTTGCCAAATTTAATGGCTTCGTTTGTACTTTCCATATCCTATTTATTAATTGTGTTTAATTCAACGCTTATTTTATTTGCTTCTTTTAATGCTTCCTCTGCTCGTTCAGTCATAAGAACCTTCGATAGTTCATCTGCTGCTTTTAAGTGAGCGTAGTAGCTTGATTGAAGTATTTGTTGCTTGATGTTCATTGTGTTTAATTTACTTTTTTACGCAACTCTAGTAACGTCTATTTCAATGCTTTTAAGTTTAGTCATTTGAAATAATTGGGTTAAATATTCCTTCATCTGCTCCTCGTTGTAGTTAACAAATGGAGAAGTTATTTGTAATTGTATTCTATATACTGTTGCCATAATTACTTTGTTTACTGTTTATTTTGTGGGTAGAACTACATCTATCCACTTAGTTATTTTTGCTTGGTCTGTTGCAGAAAGTGGTTCATTATCAAGAAGCCATTCAAAAATCGTTTAGCGTTATTAAATCCTTCTAAATCGTTTAGCGTTATTAAATCCTTCTAAATCGTTTAGCGTTATTAAATCCTTTTAAATCTTTCCCCCATTCGCATTTAAAAAGCCATCGTTTGCATTTATCGCAATAGCGTTGTTTATGCCCTCTTCTAGCCTTTAAAGTCATCCATTCATAATGCTTAATATCTGGCAGTTTGCAAGGCGTGTGAGATTCACAATACTGTTCGTTGTTCATACTTTCAATTTTTAGTTATACTTTGTTTTAAAACATTGGTGGCCAAACCTCGAATGGATTTGCTTATTGTGAACCACCAATGCTATACTTTACTTCTCTTTTATGTCTATCTCGACTTCTGTTATTGATATTGCGTTCTTGTGAATAATCTTAGCATCTTCAATAGATTTGCATCTAATAATTACTTGGTAAGGAATGTGTGATTTGTGATGCTGTACTACCATTAAAAAAGTTTTCCACTCTTTTTGTGGCGTTGCTAAAGATTCGCGATATTCTTTAAGCCTTTCAGTATAATGAATAACATGCCATTTAGAAAGTTCAATGAATTCCTGAGGTGCGTTGTTGCTTTGCAGCCAATCAAGATGCTTCTGCTCATTTCTAATCATTGTTTCGATTTTATTCGCAATTTCTATTTTCATATTAATTTATTTCGTTTATTTCGGGGTTTACGCATTGCGTATAGCGAGATGTTAGGTGCAATGCCAGCAGACGTGCTAAAATAAGCTGACCGATACACCATTAAGCAAGTTTTTACCAGTTTTACAATATTCAGGTTCGACTTCAAAACAAATGAAATCCCGCCCTATTTCTTTACAAGCTCTTGCAGTTGAAAAGCTACCAGCAAAAGTGTCCAAAACTAAATCGCCTTTATTGGTGCTTTTTTCTATCAAGTGTCTTAAAAGGTTTGTTGGCTTTTCGGTTGGATGATTATCTGTTGTCATCTTTGCACATTTAATTACATTGCTACTTCGCCCTCCGTTTAATTTTTTGCTTCCATTGCTACAAAATATTATTAGTTCATATTTTGGGGCGTAATCACCAAGCAAATCACCACTACCGTGATTGTTCTTTTCCCAAACTAAAATATTTTTAACATTGAAATATGCCCCTAATGTTTGCTTAAAAACATCAATATTGTGCCAGCTACAAAAAATATAAAGGTGTGCTTCGTCTTTACAAACCCTTTTAAGTTCTTTGCACCAATCATCTAACCAATTTAAATCAGTATCGTTTTGGATGCTTTTATGCTTTTCTTTTCTTCTATTGCTTCTATAAGCCATTCCGTAGGGCGGGTCAGTCAAAACAAGGTCAATCGTATTGGTAAAAACTTGCTTAATTGCATCTTCCCAATTAACACAAGCAACCTCGTTCACGAAAGGCACTGCACCTAACACGTGCTTTGCAAAAGCGGGGGTTTGGTCTATATTTTCAACTTTCTGCATCTAATTATCTTTTGTGGTTAATTCAACATTTGTTCTTTTAAGCCCCGCCTTCGCAAAGCACCATACGTTATAAGCAATTAATTGAGTGGTTTTGAATCAATGTCTTCACGTTCAACTTTAAAACGCTTGGCTTTTTGAATCGGCTAATAAAAAAGTCCGCCATTCTCTCAGCAGTTCTTAACTGGTCTTTTGTCTTGCAGCTTACAATAGTGTCAATCACCTTTAGGTAAGCGCGTTCTGTTTGGTATGCATTCATTATATTAAAGATTTAATTTGCCTTCACTTGTTTTTAATTCATTAAATACTTTCTTGAATTTTAAAAGCTCACGTCTATAATTAGCTGGTGTTTTGTGTTTTAAATAAGCAGTAATATATTGCCAATTATAATTTGCGTCTTTAATTAGTCCCCTCCGGCCAAGATCGTCTATAATAGCACCATACTTCATCCCTTCGTATTTGTCGAATATCATTAATACATCGCTATCAGCTTCTTTGGTTTTTTGTTTATCTGTTTTCATTATATTAAAGATTTAATTACGTTTTTAATTGCTTCTATTTCGTTATCGGTACAAGGTATTTCATCGCCTTCGCTGGTGATATAATAAGCCTCGTTAATCTCGTTCAATTCGCGTTCAAGTAAATAGTCTGCTGGCTCCCATCGTGTTTCTCTGCTATACGCAACAAAGGTCTCCGTTATAGTTGCGTTAACAACGAGGCTAACATTACCCATATCAATTTCAAATTCAAAGGTATCGGTATCGTAATCGCCCACACCATCAAAGTTAAAATCTAATTTGTCAATCGCGCTAACTATATAGCGTCTGTTTTCTAAAAATACATTAATGTCGTACATATTATTTTCCTTTAACAAGTGTATAACTAACCTCACCATTTTTTGTTAATATAGCGACATCCTTAATATATCCTCGCGCTATTTTTACTTTAGAAAACGTAATTTCTTTTACTTCGTTTCCTTCTTTTCTAATTACTGTTGCTTTCATATTATCTGTTTTTGTTTGTTTGATGTGGTAAAGATAGCGCGAAGATTCTATTTCGCAAATATTTATTGAAATATTTTTTTATTAAAATTTTAAGTGCCTGATAATCAAAGCAATTAATTTCAATCGGCAAAATAAGTGAAATAATGTTTGGAGAAAATAAACTTTCGCTATATCTTCGCCTTATTCAAATTTAAAACTATCAAATATGAACTATCTAAAAAGCGATTACGCAAAGAAAAAAGGAGTGCTGCCAGCGCGAATATCGCAGCTAAAAGCAAAAGGTGTACTTATATTAACTACCGATAAGGAAACAGGAAGAGAAATGGTGGTTGATTGTGTGCAAAATGACAAACTGTTTAACCGAGTATCTCACAACGCTAAAAGAAAGTAGTATGGTAAAAAGTAAGATTAACGAAACGGTTGATATAATCGGGCAACTAGATTTCAACATCAGATGGGTGCAAGGTAAGATAGCACTAAAGAATTATCATAGGTTCAATCAATCAGTAGAGCATCAAGAAGAAATACAAATGATGGTACTAGAGCGATTAAAAGAGCGTTACAACAAACAAGTAGAAAAGTTAAAAATTTACTAAATCAAACAAACATGGAAAACAAACAAACAACAATCACAGATGTCAACATTGAGCCGATCATTGAATTGGTGAATGAAGGCGAGGCGCACCAAGTAGGTGAGCAAACAGAAAGCAATATAACATTGCATCCAGCACCTCAACAAGGCGGTGAACTAAGTACTTTCGGCAATAAAGAAGGGTTTGAGCACGCTATGAGAGTAGCAAAGGCTTTAAGTGTAAGCGATCTTGTGCCAGCGCAATACAAAGGAAATATTAGTAACTGCCTTATCGCTATCGATGTAGCAAAAAGAATCGGGGCGAGTGAGTTAATGGTAATGCAAAACCTATACATCGTGCATGGTAAGCCATCTTGGAGTAGCCAATTTTTGATTGCAACTTTAAACGCTAGCCGTAAATTCTCTCCGCTTAGATTTGAAGAAGACGATAAGAACGGTGGTAGATGCAGAGGTGTAGCGATTGACTTAGCAACAGGCGACAAAGTAGAAGGTGTTTGGGTAACGATGGAAATGGCTGCTGCTGAAAAGTGGATTGATAAAGCTGGTAGCAAATGGAAAACAATGCCTCAACTAATGATGCGCTATCGTGCCGCTGCTTTCTTCACGCGTCAATTCGCGCCCGAAGTATCAATGGGTATAATGACTCAAGAGGAAGTATATGATATTACAGCAATTCAATCTAAACCAACAACAAAATGGAACACAGCAGAATAATAGTAGAAGCGGAACAGCGTAGCCCTAAGTGGCACGCTGCCCGTTTAGGGTTGTTTACTTCATCGGAAATTTATAAACTGATGAGCGATCCAAAAAAGAAAACGGAAGTATTGAGCGAAGGCGCTAAAACGTACATCATGCAGAAGGTTGCCGAGAGTTTAACGGGAATAGTTGAGGAAGTGCCAGTAAACAAGGCTATGCAATGGGGTGTTGACAATGAACCGCTGGCTAAACAATGGCTTTCTAAGATGCACAACTTTGAAATTATTGAAACGAAGTTTATCTATATCGAAGGTATGAACTACGGAGGTTCATCTGACGGCTGGATTCGTGAGATTGATTCTGCTTTGGAGGTGAAGTGTTTGAACACAGCAAATCATTTAACCGAGATTCGTTCAGCAGAAAGTGTTGAAAGCATTAGACAAAATTTAGCAAATCGTTATTGGCAAATTACAAGCGATGCCTACCTTCGGAACGCTTCTAAGTGTACTTTGTGCTGGTTCGATAGTAGAGTGCCGAATGACTTTGGTTTATTCACTAAGACTTGGGACATAGTTCCTGCCGATGTTGAATTGATGCTAACAAAGATTAAGCTGGCAAACGATTACTTTAATGAGCAATTAAATTATTTTACTAAACTATAAACTATGAAGAAAGGCTATTGGTGTAAGCAGCGCGAACTTGTTACTATTCTGCAAGAGGATAGGACACATTACTTAATTGAATTCTTTAACGGAGTAAAAATATGCACGAATAAAAACGCGGTGCAAGATATTTATTTTGAAAATAATTTAGAAGATGGAAGGTTATTCTAATTAATTTGCTATATTTGTGCATCTCTTAGCGGAAATTACGAAAATCACTAAGAAATTATTAAAACAACCAAGTCGGGCAACTGCTTTATAGGTCTTCGTAAACCTCCGCAAGCAGACCCGATAAGGTTTATATTTTATACCATTATGGCGAATGTCAGAATTATTTTTATTGGAAGAGGATTGTCGTTTGAAAAGAACACATCTTTTTTGGAATGCGAGTTGGAAGGACGTGAAATAGCAATCACTATCAGAGACGAGAGTGAAAAACAACCAACATCATTTATTTCCTTAGACAAATCAACAGCTATAAGATTAGCTAAGAAATTGAGAACTGAAATCAGCAAAATGGGAGAGGAGGTTTACAATGGCTAAAGGACTACCTTATTTTCAATTTGAAACCAGCGAATGGGAGAATGGAAATATACAAATGTGTACAAGAGAAGAAAAAGGATTGTTTATAGATATTTGCTCAATGTATTGGTCGAGACTTGGCGATTTACCTTATAAATTAGTTCTTCAAAAGTTATGCGCTGGCGATGCGACCGCATTACGTTCGCTATGCGATAGTAACATTATCGTAGAAATTGAAGGTAATTTATCAATAAAGTTTTTAGATATTCAGCTGGAAGATAGGGGTGCTGTTAGTAAGAAAAATAGTAAAATAGCAAAAGATGCTTGGGCTAAACGCAAGCAAAATAAGGGTATTGATGCGAACGCATTACGAACGCAAAGCGAACGCATTACGAACGCAATGCCAATAGAAGAGAATAGAATAGAAAAGAATATATATAATCTTACAGAAGATGAAATATATTTAGAATCAAAAAAAAATTGGGAGGAAATTGTTAAGCCCAGCAAATGGTTAGACTGGTTGATAAAAAACAACTTTACTACAAAAGAATTTTTGATAGCACGACTAAAAGAATTTTGGGTGATTGCTAACTACTTAGAGAATCCCGATAGAAAGCAATCTAAAGATATTAAATTACATTTTGCTAACTGGCTAAAAACAAACCCACCTAAAAAGGCCGAAGTACAGTTAAGCAATAACCCAGCGCCTTGGGCTAACTTTGGTAAACACGAAGAAGTATGAGTAAATTAATAGCAGCAGAAAACATCTTTGAGCCATCAGAGGGGCGCGCATTTGTAGAAGGTTTACGAAGTGGTGCGATAAAAAGAGGGCTTGGTATTGGCGACAAGGTAGCAGACCAGCATTTAGCTTATAAGCCCGAGCAACTTGTATTCATTAACGGGCATGACAACGTGGGTAAGACCGATTGGATTCTGTGGTACTTCTGTGTCCTAAGCAAAAAGTATAATTTGAAGTGGGATATATTTTCAGCAGAAAACTCAATAGGTTCATTGAAAGTTAAGATAGCGCAGTTCTTAACTGGTGTTAATATTTTTAAGATACCCGAACTCCAGCTTCATAGAACATTTGATGAGATGAGCGAAATGTTTAATTTCATTCGCAACGATAAACTATTTGATGCAAAGCAAATATTGGAAGTGAGCAGCGGCACGAAGTCAAACGGCTTACTTATTGACCCGTACAATTCACTTAAAGGAATGGGACTGGGTAACAACAAGCACGAAGAAGATTATGAGATTTGCGCTTTGATGCGTATCTTCTGCAAGCAAACACATAAAAGTTTATATGTCAATACGCACTTGGTAACTGAGGCTGCGAGAAAAAAGTTCCCAAAAGACCACGTAAACGAAGGACATTTGATGCCTCCCGAGAAAGCCGATACAGAAGGTGGGCAGAAGTTCGCCAATAGGGCAGATGATTTCATAAGTATTCACCGTATGACTCAACACGCAACAGCTTTTAATGTAACTGAGGTTCATGTAAGGAAGGTAAAAGAAACATTGACGGGCGGTAGTGTTACACCGAGAGAAGCACCGTTATTATTTACGATGCAAGACTATTGTAAATTCACTATTGGAGGCAATAACGTGTTAGAAACAACACCAGTACAACAAATATTAACAACACTAAACCATGCAAAAAATGAAGGATTTGAAACTGAGAGCGTTCAAGCGGATGCAGACCCTTTCCCGTATTAAGATAGCAGAGGAGAGAGAAACAGATAGCCTTAGCCCGTTATTCAAAGATGAGGTAATGATTGATTTATCTTTTGACTTGGCACTTTGCGAAATGATGGCGAAAAAATCAGCTGGGGCAAAAAAGAATAACTGGGAAAATATGGCTTTGCGAATTCAATCGTATAAAGATTACATTGATAAAATCCATTCTAAGGCAAAACGAGAGTATCTAATAAACGATTTAAAGCCAAGTGATATAATTACACTACTCGATAAAAATAAGCGATTAGAACGGCTTAATTTAAGTTTGATGAAACAGAATGAGAATTTAAAAACGCAAATTGATAACTATGTCGCAAAATTTGGATTATAACGATAAGGTGTGGGGACTGCTTATTTCAATGAATGTGGGTGATGAATTTAATATAATTGAGAAGGTTGCACCTGAGAGAAGGCAAAAGTTTATTGAGATAGTTAAAAGTTATATCGACCACGATTGCAGTGATTTAACTTATATTGAGTTCAACAACGAATACACGAAAATTAAAAAATATTTAAAATAAAGATGAAAAAGTTTGCAAATCAAAATAAAGGTTCTATCTTTGGGTATAATTAAAAATAAACGATATGAAAAAGCAAATGACAATTAGAGAAATTAGAAGAGTTTTATTTGAAACTGAAAAATACACAGTTATTGGTGCTGATGAAATGACCAACAAAGAAAGTCGTGATTTTCTTTATGCAAAAGATAACCAAGATGAAACTATGAATGTGATTGATAACGGAAGCCATTTATTGATATGGAAGTAAAAAAAGGCGGTAAACGCAAAGGTTCGGGCGCTAAACCAAAATACAACGAGAAAACAACTACCATCGCTTTTCGTGTCCCGATTAGCAAAGTCGATGAGGTTAAGGAAATAATTAAAAACAAACAAACACAATGGAAATCAAAAACATCTACGGAGCGGTAATTTATACCAGCGAAAAAGAAACCATTAGAGAGGCTGTTATTGGGGCGTACTTGGAAGGGGCGAACTTGGAAGGGGCGTACTTGGAAGGGGCGGACTTGGAAGGGGCGTACTTGAAAGGGGCGTACTTGAAAGGGGCGTACTTGAAAGGGGCGAACTTGGAAGGGGCGTACTTGAAAGGGGCGTACTTGAAAGGGGCGTACTTGAAATGGGCGAACTTGAAAGGGGCGAACTTGGAAGGGGCGAACTTGGAAGGGGCGTACTTGGAAGGGGCGGACTTGGAAGGGGCGTACTTGGAAGGGGCGTACTTGCCTATTTACTGTAAATGGAACGTTTTTATTGTTGGAGAAAACAAAATAAAGATAGGGTGCAAAGAAAAAACTATTGAAGAGTGGGAAGAGTGGTTTAAGTCTGATGAAGAGTTTTCGACAAAACGAGGCAATGATGAATTTAAAAGAATTGAAGGAATGTATAACGCTTATGCGGCTTACTATAAAACTGTGAAAAATGGAAAATAAAAAACTAATCTACGTTTATACATCAACTGGTCAGCTGGTGAATAATACGCCCTTTATTGGTATTGAGAAAGCACTCGAATTTTTGGCGAAAAAAGCCGAGATTGAATTTGATGTAACCAAAGATGACAAAACGTGTTGGCGTAATGGAATAATGGAACGATGCAGAACGAACGGTGAGAAATACGCTGGTTATTATTGGCGAAGCAGACCAACAACGGTATTCAAAACAGCTCAGAAATTTAAAACGGTAAAAGTGTACTAAAATTAAATGTAAAAGTATTTTATGATGGATTATAGATTAGATTTATTTAGCGCTGTTGAGAAGTATCAAGAGCAAATGACAGATGATGATGCTTTATTTATTATTTGCCACAATTCAAAACAAGGAGATTTGCTTTTAGGATTGGACGGAGAAGTTAATTTAATTTCATCTGTATTAGCCAACGATAACGGATATGTAAATATTGAAAACAAAGAACAAAAAGTAAAGCACGAACAAGCCAAGAGAATGGTATTGAATATGGCGATAAATATTTTAAGAACTGATGAAGAGTTAAGAAAAAAATTTATTGTTGGAATGCAGTCATTGTAAAGCAAAATAATAAATACCAAATAACTTTAAAAGATTGACATGAAAGAAAATCAAAAAGATTACACAAGTGGAGGTCAAGAGCTATATAATATTGCTACTGATTCAATAACTATTAATCGTAACATGAAAGCACCTGAAAGAACAACGTACATCTATCGAATAGTAGGTGAACAAAGACACTTGGAAATGGTATGCCCAACGATAAGCGCAGCATCGAGATTTGTAGCGAGTGAATTAGATTTGAACGTG
>Ga0209492_1000738_pt1 | contig 10051 bp, 7 predicted proteins | sample PPLLak12cMay2015_FD_187253 | JGI IMG/M metagenome (GOLD analysis project Ga0209492, IMG submission 187253) | Freshwater sediment microbial communities from Prairie Pothole Lake near Jamestown, North Dakota, USA - PPLs Lake P7 Core (1) Depth... | ecosystem: Environmental > Aquatic > Freshwater >... | reverse complement strand
TTAATTATGACCTGGTTAGAAGCAATCATTATTTCAATCGTTGAAGGAATCACTGAATTTCTACCCATTTCCTCCACCGGACACATGATCCTTACCCAGGGGATATTAGGAATGGAGACTAATGATTTTGTAAAGGCCTTTATCGTCAATATTCAGTTCGGAGCGATCCTTTCGGTGGTTGTGCTGTATTGGAGGCATTTTATTCAATCGGCTAATTTTTACCTGAAACTTTTTGTAGCGTTTATTCCGGCCGCCATTCTTGGTTTTCTTTTGAGCGATTTTATCGATAGCATGCTCGAAAATGTTTACGTCGTTGCTGTCACAATGATCCTTGGTGGAATCATCCTGTTGTTTGTCGATAAGTGGTTTAATAAACCTATTGAAGACCAAACCATCGGCTACCCGACAGCTTTTAAAATAGGGCTGTTTCAATGTATTTCGATGATTCCCGGAGTTTCGCGGTCTGCTGCAACCATCATCGGCGGAATGACCCAAAAGCTGAATCGTAAAACGGCTGCCGAGTTTTCATTTTTCCTGGCGGTTCCCACCATGTTTGCTGCTTCGGGCTATAAACTTATGTCGAATTATAAGGCGATTGACCTGGAAAATATAGAAATCTTAATCGTCGGGAATATCGTGGCATTTATTGTTGCCATGATCGCTATCAAATCATTCATCACCTACCTTACCAGGCATGGGTTTAAGGTTTTTGGTTATTACAGAATTATAGTTGGAATAGCAATTCTTGCTCTGATCGCATTCGGTGTTGATTTAACCATTGGTTAATGGCATTCGACTTTATTACCGGAGAAATTCTGCTGATCAATAAACCCTATAACTGGACATCATTTGATGCTGTAAAAAAAGTCCGCAACCTGATTACAAAGAATACGGGGATAAAAAAAATAAAGGTAGGCCATGCCGGGACGCTTGATCCATTAGCTTCAGGTTTGCTGATTATTTGTACCGGCAAGTATACTAAGCGAATAGATGAATTTCAGGGCCAGGAGAAAGAGTATACCGGGACATTTTTTATCGGCGCAACTACTCCATCTTACGACGAGGAATCGGTGGTTAATAACACATTTGAAACAAGTCATATCAGCGAAAAACTGCTAAAAGAAACCGCCAAAAAGTTTATCGGTGAACAGGATCAGATTCCCCCAACCTTTTCAGCTGTAAATGTAAACGGTACAAGAGCATACCACAAAGCACGCAACAAAGAAGCATTTGAACTTCCACCAAAAAGGATAAGTATCCATGAATTTGAAATCGTTAATTCTGAACTTCCGGAAATTTCGTTCAGGGTAGTTTGCACCAAAGGAACATACATCCGGTCTTTGGCCAGGGATTATGGAAAAGCGCTGAACTCCGGTGCATATCTCACTTCATTGTGCCGTACCCGTATTGGATCTTTTTTACTTTCTGATGCAATTACCCTGGAGGAATTTGAAAAAAGCATAAAAACAGAAGGGAATTAATCTGGAGTTAACATCTTCCATTCTTTTTTACCACAATAGATACATAGAGATGACACATAGTTTGATTAATTAAAAATTAGTGCCGTTGAAATGATTTCTATGTGAAATCTATGTTCCTATGAATCTATGTGGTAAAAATATCGGAGTAATAATTTAACAATGGGTTTAGTGGTATATTTCGAGTGTTTTTCGCTTGTTCTGGTTTGAATATTATTTTTCCAGGAATATCACGTTTAGCAAAGTCTGACCGACTACTTTTAATGTTTGCTTATCAATCACACTCAGGTTATCACCTGCCGTATGCCAATACTCAAAAAAGCTTCCATTTGATGATTCCGGATCAAGATGGATAATGTTAATTGTAGGTATTTTTGCCAATTCATTGATGTATTTATGATCGTCATCAATATAACCCACCTGATCGAAAACGAAATACTCTGAAAAACCTGCCCTGTTTGCTATGCTCCATACCTTCTTTAAAATACCGGATGCGTATTGCACAGAATAGCCCTCCATGTAAAATCTTGCATCTGCAGCTCCAACCATATCGAGCAATATTCCATAATCAGCAGTATAATCAGGATCATGTGGATTTCTTGACCAATACTGAGAGCCTAATCCATACTGGTCTTTAGCTTCGCTATTAGGATGATTTTTGGGTGGGCCATAATCTTCCACATCAAAAAATATAATATCAATTCCAATTTCCGGTTTGCTGATTGCCATCAGTCTGGCCAATTCAAGCAAAACGCCAACACCGCTTGCTCCATCATTTGCTCCATCAATGGGAGTATTCTGCAAAGAAGGATCGGGATCATGGTCGGCAAAGGGCCTTGAATCCCAATGAGCACATAATAAAACTCTTCTTTGTTTTTCGGGGTTAAACGTTCCAATGATATTTTTCCCGTTTAAAACTGTGCCATCAAATGCTTTCGTTTTAAACGACTGAACCAAAGCAGTATCAGAATAGATTTGTAGTTTCCGGAATAAATAATCAGCGCAATTTGCATGATTCTTTGTGTTTGGAACCCTGGGCCCAAAATCAACCTGCGATTTGACATAAAAATAAGCCGAATCAGCATTGAAAACCGGGATGTTAACTTTAGGTTTCTGAGTGGAAGGTTGAGTTTTTGATTCTGAATTCCTTTTTTCGTTACACGCCCAAAGCATCAAACCTAAAACAACAACAATCAAAATTCTTTGATTCATAAAATTTTTCAGTGTTTAAAAAATTAAAGTAAAAACCGAGCCTTCGTCCATTTTCGATTTGACTGAAATGGAACCCTTATGCAAGTGCATGATTTGCCTCGACAGGCTCAGTCCAATTCCCGAGCCTTCTGACTTGGAGGTGAAAAAAGGCATAAAGATTTTATCGATGATGTCGGGTTTAATACCTGTTCCGTTATCAGCAACTTCAATAGTTGTCCTGTTGCTTTGATTGTTATAAGCAATCATGGATATTTCAGGATTTTCTTTATTCTTCACAGCATCAATTGCGTTCAGCAACAAGTTAATGATCACCTGATCGAGCAGGTCAGGATCAGCAGTCAGCATAAGGTCATGGGGGAAAACTCTGCAATTACATGCAATATTGAGTCTTTCAATTTTTGGTTTCATCAGCAACTCTGCACGATCAAAAGCTTCCCTTACATTGAAATACCTGAAATTCGGTTTGGGAATGCGCGTCAGGTTACGATAAATGTCAACAAAATTGAGCAATCCCTGGCTCCGGTTTTGGACAGCGGTAAGCGCATTTTCTACACTTTCTACATCCTCATCATCTAACGATTTCAATTTTGGCTTTTCACCGGCCTTATCGATCAGCATATCATGAACCGTTGATGCCAGTGATGAGATAGGAGTTATGGAGTTCATGATTTCATGAGTCAGCACCCTGATCAGTTTCTGCCACGACTCAATTTCTTTTTCTTCCAGTTCTGCGTGGATGTCGTGAAATGCAACCAGTATATACTCTTCTCCCCTCATCCTGAATTCAGTGGCATAAAGTGATAATTGCTTTAATTCGTCTTCTGTAAAAATTTTTATCAATGTTTTATCACCGGCCTTTAACCTCATGAGAATTTCAGGAAGCTCTTTTTTGACATTCTCAAGGTCGTGGATATTTCGCAGGATGTTCTTTCCGAATAGCCTTTTCGCTGCATTGTTGTACATATCCACTTTACCATCCTTTCCAAAGCAGATGATTCCGATATTAATATGCTGCACAACCGTTTGAAGGTAATTATAATGCTCCTCCTTTTCCGCCCGGTTCTTTTTAAACTCGGCAATGACCTGATTAAATGAATTGCTTAGCTTTTCAAAACTTTTTCCAAGCTTTTTATCGGTGAAGGAAGTGGAAAAGTCTGAATGACGGATGCTGTCGAAAAAAAGGGTAAGCTTTGCATTGGTTTGATTTACATAATGAATCAGCCAATAGGTTTCGAAAACGATCAGCAATCCAAGGATGATGCTGCTAACTTCATGCTTTGCAACGGTGATGAGATAAATAAAAAGGAAGGCACTTGCCACCAGCAACAATACCCTGAAAACAACATTAATGAAAAACCGGTTATAATTCATATTTTTCTATCCTGCGGTACAAGGAAGCCCTTGTTAATCCTAATTCCTTTGCAGCCTTACTGATGTTTCCTCCATATTTATCAATCACTTTCCTGATTAGTATTTTCTCCGTTTCTTCAAGGTTGAGTGATGCAGGATTTAACTCATCCGATTTATTGCTATCCATTTGGGAAAGGAAAAAATCCGTAGGCTCAAGCACCTGCGATTCGCTCATAATGACTGCCCTCTCTACTGAATGCTGTAACTCCCTTATATTCCCTGGCCAGTTGTGCTTTTCCAGTCGCTTGATCGTGGATGAACTGACTCTCTTTAGTGGAAGATTGTACTTCTTACAGTATATTTTTAAAAAATGATCGATAAGCAAAGGCAAATCTTCAAGCCGGTCTTTGAGTGACGGAACTTTTACCTCCACAGTATTTATCCGGTACAAAAGATCCTGTCTGAACTTGTTCTCCTGTACCATCTGGTACAACGGCATATTGGTTGCACATATCAGTCTGACATCTATCGGAATTTCTTTATTGGTTCCAAGCCTGACTACCTTTCTGTTTTGCAGCACACTCAAAAGTTTACTTTGAAGAGCAAGTGTAAGATTACCGATCTCATCGAGAAAGATGGTACCCTTGTTGGCTGCCTCAAACCTTCCGGCCCGGTCTTCTATTGAATCTGTAAAAGCTCCTTTCTTTGAGCCAAAAAGTTCACTTTCAAACAGAGTTTCACTGATGGCTCCGAGATCAACACTGATGAAAACTTCGTTTTTGCGGCTTGAGGCTTTGTGGATGGCACGTGCAACCAATTCTTTGCCGGTTCCGTTTTCACCAAGGATAAGCACATTGGCTTCGGTAACTGCAACTCTTTGGGTTGAATTTAAAAGCTGTTCCATCGCCTGCGATTGCCCTATAATTTCACTGTATGACTGATCCGAATCTGCTATTAAAACTTTTTGCTTGGTTCTCAAGTCTTCCAACTCTTTTTTCGACTCCCTGACTTTCAGGTTAGCTGTAATCGTAGCCAGCAATTTTTTGTTCTCCCAGGGTTTTAACAGGAAATTGGTTGCTCCTTCTTTAATTCCCTGAACTGCCAGTTCAATATCACCATAACCCGTAATAAAAATGACCACAGCCGCCGGATCTGTTTCGAGTATTACATTCAGCCAGTGAAATCCTTCCTTTCCGCTTGTAGAATCTTTTGAAAAGTTCATGTCCAAAAGAATCACATCATAATTCTCGTTCGAAAGCAAGCTGGGCAGGTTTTCAGGACTTTTCTCTGTATGGACAATATCGAAATGCTGTTTTAAAAATAGTTTTGCTGCCAGCAAAACATCCTGATCATCATCAACGATTAAAATTTTTGCATCTAATTTACTCATCCTGATATGCTAATTGATAAACCTTTGTTACTCAAAGGGCAAAGATAAATAATTGTTCGGAATCGAACATATAGGTTTTATAATAATTTGTTCGCCAAATTCCCCCGCTGGTGTGAGCTTTTAGTTCGTATCTATATTGGTCGTTATCTTTTGCCTTGCAATATCGCATACACCAAAAGTAAAAATAATTTTTTCAAGGTATCTGACACAAGTCTATAAACTAAGGATGGTTAATGTTATAATCTCTAAGTAAAGCCCCTAATAGGAAAAAGCTTATGAACAAAACCAGTAGATAAATGATACTATAAATTTTTAGTTTCTTTTTTTGTTTATCAGTGATATTTCCATAATGTTCTAAAAACATTAAATACCTTTTTTTATAATTCACGTAGAAAATTACGAAAACCCACAAAATAAGCGCAAAATATTTATGAAATTCTTCATAAATGTTAATCCTTACTGGTAATAAAAGATATTCGATAAGTTCTAATAATATTATAATATTTGTAACAATAGCAAGAGTGACAAAACTTGCAGCAAAATATTGAGGGAATTCTTTTTCTTTAAAAGTACTAATACAGAAAAAATAAGATTTAGCAAAAATGTATTTATAAAGTCCTTTCATATTATTATTTTTCAAACCATAATCATATCGTTCTCAATACCGCATACACCAAAAGTAAAAAATAATATTTACAAGGTATGTGTATAAACTGGCACAATTCTGCTTCGCTTAAGCTGACCGCACAAGAATGCGCCAGTTTGGGGATATTTTTTTACTCTACTCTTCGTTGAAATTGCCTTACTGGTTAAATCTTAATAAATTTTGAACACAAGACCCTTTCATGGTGATTAACAACCAGAGAATACACCCCTTCATGTAGTTTTTCTACATTCAGGTCATGGTAAAAGCCCTGATTTAGCCTTCCTGTTGCTACCGTAATACCATTTATGTTAACTATTTGGTATGTTGCATATTGATCTGTTACATCGAGACTAAAATGGATTTTTAATTCTGAAGGATTGGGAAAGACAGTAAAATGATTTTGTATAGTATGTTGTTCATCCGTTCCAACTGTCAGGTCGGAATGTAAAATTAATCCGAGGCTCACTTTTGTAGCTTCGGCCAGGTATTGAAAATCGCAATTTTCCACAATATCAGTAATCTCGTGGTAATTTGGATTTATGTAATGCTCCATAAAATATATGCCTTGATAGCCTGCGTCAAGAAATGGCTGAATGTCTCCCCCGACGTTGTTAACAGGTTGCCATGAATAGACATTCAATGTTGTATAATTCTCAATAATAAAAATTGCCATTGAAGTAATGAGTGGAGATAATGTGTGATTAAACAAATCAAGAGTCCAGGATCCATCATCCCAGGCGATCATGTCATTGTTGACCGCCATTACGATGTTCCTTCCTTCCGCCTGAGCTTCTGCAGCATAGTGTTCAGCGCCGGCATCTCCATAATACATCAGTTCTTCAGCGGCTGACGCCAGAAAGATCAGAGTTTGCTCAGGTTGGTAATTCGCCTCCATAATCACCCTAGCACATTCCAGTGCAGCAACCGTTCCTGACGCATTATCATCAGCACCTGGAGCAATAATCATAGGATCTGCATCCTGAACTACACAATCGTAATGACCCAACAAAACAATTTCAGCGTCCGGTATCGAATTGCCTTGAATCCTTGCCTCGACATTGTACTGCCAGGTCGTCGTATCATAAACAATAGGTGGCCAGTTGATATTTGAATAGCAAGGAAATGAGTCGAGCCTGACTTCTTCGATGCCAAAAGAAATGAATTTGTCCATAATCCAGGTGGCCACTTCTTTGCGGTTAGGTGAAATCATAAACCGTGTACCCATGTCCTGCAAATTCTGCACATAACTTTGCATGGAGTCGGGGCTGATTAAAGCCAGTGTAGCGACGATCAGAGAGTCCGAATTTTGACACTGACTCTTGTTTTCTAAAACCACACCCGTGATAGAGAAACCAAATACAATGATAAATGTTGCTGTTTTTTTCATACCATAGAATTTTTTATTTTAATGGTGTCATTGTAATTAATTACCAAAACCCTTTCATGACCCTTATCAATGCAAATTCGAGTAAATATATTAAACTTGTTTGCTGATACATGTTCCATCTAGATTGCCTGTATTCTTAAAAATTTCGATCATCAAAATAAATTAAAAAAAAGCCAAGAGTCAATAATAAATCAGTTTTCGGCAGGAGAATATCAGTTTCCGGTGATTACTTAGGAATAATGATACTAACAAATTATTATAAAAAGCCTATCATTGAAAGTTTATGACCTATAAATGGATAGGAATCCAGCAGCAATGGAGAATTAACTCCCTAATACCAATATAGCGCATTCTTGTCCGAATTTTATTGAATGCTGCCTTATGTTTTTATAGATCAATGGTTTGATTCAAGTTATTTCTGCTTACGCCAACTGAAAAGTACTTGAACCACCAATGGAGTTTGAAAATGATGAACTGTTGAAGTATAAGTTACCCGACCTACAGCAGCTCATTCGCCAAATTCGCCAGTTCCGACCGCTCTCCTTTTTCAAGCCGGATATGCGCATAAATCTCATGATGCTTGATCTTATCAATGAGGTAGGAAAGCCCGTTACTCTGTGAGTCAAGATAAGGCGTGTCAATCTGGTAAATGTCGCCGGTAAAAATGATTTTCGTTCCTTCGCCGGCTCGTGTGATGATGGTTTTCACTTCATGCGGGGTAAGGTTCTGGGCTTCATCCACAATGAAACAAACGTTTGAAATACTTCTTCCGCGGATGTATGCCAACGGCTGGATTAAAAGCTTTTCACTTTCGATGGCTTCTGTTATTTTCTTAAATTCCTTATCTTTTTCGTTGAATTGATTTTGTATGAACTTCAGGTTATCCCACAAAGGTTCCATGTATGGATTCAGTTTCGACTTAATATCCCCCGGTAAATAACCAATATCTTTATTGCTCAGAGGAACAATGGGACGGGCAAGGTATATTTGTTTAAAGCTTCTTTTCTGGTCAAGAGCGCCGGCTAATGCAAGCAGCGTCTTCCCGGTTCCTGCAACTCCCTGGAGGGTGACCAGTTTAATATCGTCGTTGGTAATGGCATGAAGGGCAAACACCTGTTCGGCATTGCGGGGCATGATTTTGTATGCCGGTTTTTTTTCCACACGTTCGATCTTCTGAAGTTTAGGATTATAAAAAGTCAGAACAGATGACCGCTCATTTCTAAGTATGAAATAATGATTCGGTATCGGTTTTTCAATACCAATATCCTTTGCATCGCACAATCCATCCCTGTAAATTTTATCAATCGCAAGCGGGTCGACACTCTCAAGAAGCGTAATTCCTGAATATAAAGAATCCAGGTCTTTGATCTTGCCTGTTTCAAAATCCTCTGAAGGTATGTTCAATGACTTGGCCTTGATTCTCAGGTTCACATCCTTTGTAACAAGAATAACTTTATATCCTGATTTCTCTTCGCTTACTTTGATTGCAGCATTCAGTATCCGGTGATCGGGCTTATTTTCGCCGAATATTTTAACCGCATTTATCCCATTTACCGGAGTTTCGTCCATTTGAACCCTGAACATACCTGCGTTCTGAAATTCAAGGGGTATCCAGTTTTGCAATGACCCATGAGAGGAAAGCCTGTCCATGATGCGGATGAATTCCCTGGCCTCAAAATTTTTGGTTTCATTTCCTTTCTTAAAATTATCCAGCTCCTCCAGCACGGTGATGGGAATAACTACATCGTTATCCTCAAAGCTATTGATGGCATTGTGATTATAAAGGATTACAGAAGTGTCGAGCACAAATATCTTTTTGGGTGATTTTTTTAATTTGGACATAGAAAAATACTTTCAAATTTTATTCAATAAAAGTAGGCATTTAATAAAAACAGAATTAAACTTTGAATTTATTTATAGCTAACAAATAACCATGGTATGTGTTATCTCTTTAATTACAAATTCTGAAAAGTAAACAGCTTAGTTTGGCTATCTTTGCCAGATACGAATCATTAAATCTCAACAGATAGGTTATGCCTGAACAAAAAAAACTCTTCCTGCTCGATGCCATGGCGCTCATTTATCGGGCATATTTTGCTTTTAGCAAAAATCCAAGGATCAATTCAAAAGGATTAAACACTTCGGCTGTAATGGGATTTGCAAACACCCTGTACGATGTTCTGAAAAATGAGAAACCCACCCATATCGGAGTGGCTTTTGATACGATAGTACCCACTGCAAGGCATATAGATTTTGTTGAATACAAAGCGACAAGGGAGAAAATGCCGGAAGATCTCGCCATTTCAATTCCATATGTCAAAAAACTAATCGAAGCATTTAACATCCCGATTCTTTATAAGGATGGTTTTGAAGCCGATGATGTGATTGGTACATTGGCAAAGCAGGCAGAAGAAAAGGGATTCATTACCTATATGATGACCCCGGATAAGGATTTTGGACAACTTGTTACAGAAAAAACTTTCATTTACAAACCGGCCCGTATGGGCGATAAAGCCGAAGTCATGGGAGTGAAAGAGGTTTGTGAGAAATTCGGCATCCAGCGGCCTGAACAAGTAATCGACATTCTC
>Ga0209492_1000737_pt1 | contig 10056 bp, 16 predicted proteins | sample PPLLak12cMay2015_FD_187253 | JGI IMG/M metagenome (GOLD analysis project Ga0209492, IMG submission 187253) | Freshwater sediment microbial communities from Prairie Pothole Lake near Jamestown, North Dakota, USA - PPLs Lake P7 Core (1) Depth... | ecosystem: Environmental > Aquatic > Freshwater >... | reverse complement strand
TTTTCCTAATCTAATCCAAAAGGTTTCCTGAGCTCTCCAAGTACCATGATTAGGCCAATGATTCAGAGCTGGCAAAATATGCATCATAAGCCCTCCTTCCTTACAAAAATTATGCATATTTTTTAATGCCATATAAAAATTATTTACATGCTCAAATGTCCCAAAATCAGTTAAAAAATCATATTGTTTTTCAACTGGATTTTCAACATTAAGATCCATCATTATTGAATCCCCAAATCCATTTATATCAATGGAATCGTATTTTTTGCCTTTGTTTTTCCAATGATTTCTGGTAAATTGTTTTTCCGGAAATGGAGGGCAGCTTAAAAATTGCTGGTCCCCGAATTCACATATTGATTCATGGCTATCAGATAGCCAGCGATTCATATATTGAAAGGTTTGCGAAGTTACTCCCATTTTTAATTTAATTTATTTTTTAAATCCGATCCCCATGCTGCTTGTTCATAAGGACTTCCATCATGAATAATTCCTTTTATTTTAGACATTGGTAATTTGGAGGAGGCTAAATAGAATCCCCACATTCTTTCCATTAAACCACAAATTCTATGGCCCCTTAAGCCCCACCGATGATTTTTTATTATATCTTCCAGATCTTCTTTATTCTCTACCATAAATTTTCCAAAATTCTCAAATAAATATTTTGGGCCGATTATCATGGAGTGACTAGGCCATCCAAAATTCCAGATCATCTCCGAATTAATGAAAATCTTCATTTTTTCGGATAGATACAAACATATATTTTCAAGTTGTTCTTTAGACATATATAGACTTCTTCTATCTGTTATTAATCCCATATACATAATTTGGTTAGGATTCAAAAGAAAGCTAGATCTTATATTATTGATTGAGTCTGGATAAAAGATTGTATCATAATGTAAGTTACCCAGAATTGAAATCTCTTTGAAATATTCTGGGTTTTTATAAATATGGGCCATTAAACTATATTCATAATATTGAAGATCCTGAAATGATTCATCATGCCAATTTAAATCCCATTCATTTATTTTTTTAATTAATCCAGTAATTATTTTATTTGGATATGATTGATTAACAAGATAACATGTTATTTGATCCCTTTCCCCTTCAGAAAGTTTTTCAACAACCATACCTCTGCATTCATTATATGAAATTATGAAAAATTCCAAATTATTCATTTAAATCTTGTTTTTAAAATATCTAAAGGAGCTATGCATATTATTACTATGAGAGATATGACCAGGTTTGCTATCCCACACATATGATCCATCAGCATTATGAAATGTCATGAAAGGAAAATATGTATAGCTTTTTAATTTTCCCTGACCTATCATATGCATAATCATATCATCAAAAGTAGTCATAAAAGATGTACAAAATTTAGTTATATTCTCATATGCTTTATTATTTACCATATATGAAAAGGCACCAACCATTTGAGGGGATAATATTAGAGTAGGATCCTCATATATTTTAAATTTTACATAATCAGAATGACCACTTAGATAAACATAATCCCAATCTTCCGGCAACTTTTCATGGAGAATTTCTAATCTTTTATACCAGTCTTCACATAGAATAACATCATCTTCTAGAACTATGATTTCTTCATATCCCATCATTTGAGCAGTTTTAATGATGGCTAAATGAGTCATTATAATAGCAAGTTCTCCTTTTTGGAAAAGTCTTCCCTTTCCATATCCAATACCAATATTTGCATTAAAAGTTAGATTTGTAATATATCTTCCATCATAGGCAGGCATGAAAAAATAATTATCAATTCCCAATTTTTGGAATTGAGATATCATATCCCCTTTTCTTTCTGCAGCTCTTTCTAAATTAAGAACAAATATTGGTATATTTTTCATTATTCTAAAATAATCCATTCATCTTTAAGTTTTCCAAGTAATTTTTCCGTTGTATTAGGAATAGCATATTTGTGTAAAAACATCTTCTCCTTTTTAATTGAGTTTAAACAATCAATTAAACAGAAGAATGAACTATTTACACAATGTATCTCTTCTGCTTTTTCGATTGTATATAAAAAGTCAAAAATAGTCCACTCCATATCAAGTGGCTTAACGATTTTGATATCTGGGATATTTTTATAAATTTTTCTTTTATCTGAATCATGAACAAAAGCAAATCTTTCACCTTCCCCCAATCCAAGCTGATTGAATAATTTTTTTTCCCTATCCAGATCTCTTTGGACAAAGAATTCTAACCTCTTATTTTCTATCGGAACCCCGGCAAGTTTATAGAATATTTCATCAATGCATAGAGTGTTTTGAGGATTTCTGTATATAGTTTCAAAAGGTCCATGTCCGGCAATTATATAGGAGTTTTGCGGATTGAGCCTCATAAAATTTTTTACGATATCATCATCCATTTCAAGAATACCAAGGTTTGAAAGATCCCTATACATGAATGAGACATTTCTTATATTTTGAGACTTGCAAAAGATATAAGTTTTTTCATATTTTTTAGCAAGGGTTCTAACCATTCCGTTAGCAATTATATGATCTCCCAATCCTAAATGGTGATATATATAGGCCGAATTCATCCTAGGAAATTTTTAATTGTTTTGCAAATATGTTTTAATTCGCTTTCCATTAAATCCGGATAAGATGGAAAAATAAGAACGGATTCATATAATTTCTGGGATACTGGATATCCATCTCCATAACAAGAATAATGTTTATGATAATTTATAGGAGGAAACATTGGTCGAGTTTCAACATCATTATAATGTAAATGAAGCTGTAATTGATCCATTTTCTCCTTGGATAAATCAAATCTAATCCCCATCATCCAATTTGGATTCTCAACTCCAGCTTCCTTTTTAACAAAATGAATTAATTCATGATTTAATTCTTTTTTATATCTGTCAAATATAATCTGTTTTTTCTCTTTGATCTCATCAATTAATTCTAGCTGGCCATATAGAATTGCTGCTTGAACATTAGTCATCCTATAATTATATCCCATCCCGTCAAAAATAAATTTTGCTGGAGTAATTCCATGAGCTCGAATCCTATTCATTTCATTATAAACTTCCTCATCATCGGTGCAAAATGCCCCTCCTTCCCCGGAAGTTATAGTCTTATTTCCAAAAAAAGATATTGAGTGTGACAGGGAGGCTTTCCCGGATGGCATATCATTATAAGATCCTAGGAATCCTTCACAATTATCTTCTACAACCGGAACATTTTTAAATTTTTTCTTTAATTCGGGAACATTAATTATATTTCCTATATTATGAACAGCTAGAATAGCTACATGGTTAGTTTTTACTAAATTTACAAATTCTTGAGATTTCCAGTCAAAATTCCAAGTATCTAAATTAGAATCTCTTGGATATAATTCATAATCTGGCTTAGTTTGAAACATATTCCAAGCAGCAATATAAACATTAGAGGGTACTACTAATTTCGTAATTCCGGGATGTTTATATTTTAAAGAGTGAGCCACTAAATGGGTAGCAGAAGTTCCATTATTTGTTAGAATAACATATTTAGATCCTGTTATTTCTTTTAATTTTTCTTCAGTCATTGAGAGATATTTTCCATGGCTTGATACCCACGTTGAATCAATAGCATCATGGGCATATCGCAGACTCTCCTTTGTAAAATATGGTTTGTATATAGATATCATTTTTTAATATGTTTTATGCTTTCTCTGAATATTTTTTCCGTCATCTAAATCTTTCCCTGCTATTGCCTGATTTATTAAATCAACTAATTTCTCATCAACTTCATCGATAAGTTTATTTCTTTGAAGATTTAAATCAGCTAATTTCCCAAGAATTTTCCATAGCTCGATCATTCCTGATTCATTACTTAGATATTTTTCTTTAAATTGTTCATAAGTCATTCTCCGTATTTCGTAAAATACTTCTTGATTATTCCACATTTTTAAATCTGCAGTAATCAATTTATCTATAAGACCCCCAAATGTATCAGCCATGTTATTTTTTATAAACTAATAAAACATCATCCCATCTATTTTTTTGAATTCTGAGATCATATAATTCATAAGGAATTCCAAGGTCATCAAATTTATTTTTATCACTTTGTATATCCTGGACATCCTCTATAATTAATATCCCTCCTTCCTGCAGTTGCGGATAGCATATTTGTATTATTTTTAATTGATCCTTTATCAAATGAGACGAATCATCTATTATGATATGAGGAGGAAATTCATTAAACTCTTCTTTGGAGAAATTATTAAAGTCCTTGATAATTTTCTCCGCTCTCCCGAGAGGGACTGCTATATATTCCTCTGTTATATCGTATCCTATAATTCGTGCTTTTGTAAACCAGTCCGAAAAAAGCCTCATGCTCCCTCCCTGATAAATTCCGATTTCGATAATATTAATTTCTTTATCTCTAAAGGGGAGAAATAATTCAGTATATACATCTAAGTATGAATGATAATTTCCTTTATCCGTCGGGTAATAACTATATCCTTTTGTTTGCCAAAGTTCTTGAAGACTCATAATATTTTTGATTTTATTTTATCTGCCCAGTATTTGCAAGTTAGAAACGAAAAATCGATTTCATCTTTTTCTTTATATAAACTTCTATTCAAAAAGTCTTCTGGATTTTTGAAAAATATAACAGAATTCATACCTCTAAACATATCTACAACATTAGGGGTTTCCCATATAACTGGGATTGTATATGAATTTAGAGCTATCCACATGGTTGGATTAGGATCCATTCCATTTCCGTGGGGAATTAGAGCATATTTATATTTAGAGAGCTCTCCTACGAAAGCCTCAAATCCTAAAGAATCCGGGTCATATATTTTAAAAAAATCAGAAGTATTAGTCCTAAGAATATTCCATACTTTATCCCGAATAATCATATCTGACCCGCAGTCATTATGATGTCTTGAGCGGAAACAGCAAAAAACCTTATCTATTTTTTCTTCTTTTCGAATACTTTTTCTTATATCCAAAAAATACTTATCTGTTTTAGGATGATCCCTGACTGTACTATTATTCCAAAAAGTCCCAGCAGCAAATCCAGCTGGCAGGCTAGAGCATTTATCATGAAAATTTCTGATATTATTCATGAACCAATGTTCCAATCTCACATCTCTAATAAGAACTTCATACTCCCTTTTAAAATTGATTTCAGGAGAATAGTCACTTCCCCCGCTAATTAATACGAATTTATTATTAATTTTGGGTAATATTTGGGAAACGAAAGCAGGAAGAATATCTGTTTTTATATAAATGGTTTTAGGAATTTCCTTGTTTTTAATTAGATTTATTGTTCCTAGATTAAAATAGCTAACTACCCAATCAAAATGTTTAGAAAAATTATCTGGCTGACCACTCATCATCAGTCTTCCATCTTGCCCCAAATATAATTGATCATACGTCATATATCTAAAGTTCTTTTATTCCTACCAATTCCTTTATATTTTTTTCTGAAAATATATATCCTAATTTCTTATAGAGAGATATAGCTTTTTCGTTTTCTTTGTATACTGTTAACCTAATCCAGGAACTTTCCCTATTCTTGGCAATCTCATGGAGATGATTCATTAATATATCCGAAAATCCCAGCCCCCTTCGATTGATATCTATAATAATACCTAAACTAGGAATAGAATATCCCTCAGACCATCCTCTAAGCATTCCATAGCCTATTATATTTTCCGATTCCACAAGGAATACAAAATAATCAAGCGGCTTATTACTTATTTCTGAGGAGAGACCTTCTTTGGAGAATTCATGAGGATGAAAAAAATTAGAATCCCCTTTATTTCTCTCAAAAAAATGATCTATTTCTATTTTATTATCCTCTATTATTTTTTCATCTATTTTTATAAATTTCATTTTTTTATCATAAGATAGTTCGGATTATCTGATTCGATAGAGAAGGTTTCTTCGAAATTATGATTCAAAATAGTATATTTTTGAAACATTTTATTAAAATTATCTAGAAATCTATTTTTATCAGTTAATAGATGAAGATGTATTTCAATGAAAATATAATTAACCCCGGAAGTATAAATATCTTCTAGTATATCCTCTTCAGCCCCCTCAATATCTATTTTCATAAAATCAGGCAGACCATATTTTTCAATGCTAAGAGGAATGGTCGTAGTCTTAATTTGATAATAATTATTTTGGCTTGATTTTATAGAAGCAGATGAGCTTCCGTGGCCTGTAATTCCCCCGCCTAGAGAAATTGTATCCTCCTTGCTATAGATTCCTAATTTATTTGTAATTATGTTTTCAAGATGATTGTGATTGATATTTTCTATTAGATGATTATAAGATTTCCAATCAGGTTCCCAGCAAATTACTTTTTTAAAGAATTTGCTGGCGAATAAAGTTGTAACTCCATTCCAAGCTCCTATATCCCACATCATATCTTTTTTAGGACATTTTAGAATGGACGAAAATTCAAATTCCCCCCATTTCCCTTGATTTACTAGAGGCCAAAACCAGGATACATGTTCATCTATAGCTTCGAATTCTATATTTTTTATACTTATTTTCATTTTTTATCTGTTTTAGATACCCAATTCTCGATATATGATTTATCATTACTAACAAACCCGTCATGACAATCAGCTTGAAAGTCTCTTACCAATTTTTGTAGTTCATCAATAGTTAGAAAATATCCATCAACATACCTTTCCGAACCATCTGGCTGCATTACAATTTTTGATTCTAACATTTTACTATCTTTATTAACCAATTTTCAAATTCTGCTATATTCTCGAGATGCATCTCCTGCTGATAATCTCTAAAGACTGGCTGAGCATAGATTTCATCAAATTCTGAAGATGCATCTAATCTCTTAACAGAATCATGAACATAATTTCCTAGCCTATTCGCATTCAAAAATGCGTCTTCATTCCAATCTTTAAAGACTTTAGGATCACCCCAGTATATTGGGAGGCTTCCTGCAAGAAATGCATCCATTAATTTCTCAGTACAGTAATATGGATAGAAAGTATTCTCATAGGCCATCATAAACTTATGCGGATGATCTAAGAAGAATTGGTATTTAGCATCTCTCCAATATTTTCCTGCTGATAGTTGCTGAAGGGATAAATCATTTGTTCTTACCTTACCATAGGAATGCACCTTTTTATATTGAGAGATCTTCTCGAAGTGATTTATCCTTATGTTATTCGAAGGATTTGAAACTGTAAAAGAACAGAATCTTTCAAATTTCTGGTGACGCACTCTATTAAAAAGTTTATCTTTTAGTTCTGGTTTTAGCAAGAGATAGACCTGCCACAAGGGAAGTCTATAATTCGTTTCAGAATGAGGATCAAAACTAATACTATAATCTGATTTGAAATTTGCTGATCTGTAATTCTCCCCAAGGTAGAGAACCTTTTTACACTTATAATTAGGTGTTTGGCTCATTCCGCCAAATATAGAATGGAATAGTACATCAGGATTCTTCTGATCTACTACTACATTAAAGTACTTTTGGAGAATAGGCTGGATGAAGTTCTCTTCATTCCACTCTGGCCAGAAGTCGGCATATGCTACTTTTAGCGTTTCCACTAATTGAATGGGTTTTCGTTAACAAATTCATTTCTTAGGTAATTACCTAATTCATAAAAATTAGGATGATCCCTTAATATCACAGGACCTTGAAATTCATTAAAGTCCTCTAATGATTCGTAGTTAACAGTAAAATAATGTCCAAGATCATAATCATTAGGATATTTGGCAATGGCTTCTGCAAGTGTCATAATTATTCATAGTTTTCGTTAGAAAATCCCATATTTAGAACTGTATTCGTAGTTACATAATTCATATTATCCCCTCTGATATTGCTTCCAAGAGACGTATTAGGAATGCATAGAGTGGGGACTGCAGAATATATATTGAGGTCTTTTCCCTGCATCTTAAATGAGGCCCTATCAGCAATCTGGAAGAACTTATCCTGATCCTCAATATATCTTTCCATTGATTTCTTATTGATGCCATAGCTCATAAGAGACCAGCCATCGTATGATTTAACCCACTTGGCATTAACTCTAACATTCTGCGGCTGGATCTTATACATAAACGAATATAGCAGGAACATATCCCATCCGGCAGGAAGAGAATCATAATACCCATCAAATTTAGTATTGAAATCTTTCCTAAAGAGAGCATCATCCTCGAATACAAATATCTTTTCTGCTCCTTCAATAAGAGCTGTTTTGATAACGGTGTAATGACTTATTGCTGCTCCAAACTCATTTGGAGTCTTAGTGTTAAATCTGGGATAATCATTTGTTGCAGGCTTGAGGCTATTTACTATATCACTCGCAAATCCATATGGGACAGCACTGTACCACTGAACCTCTATTCCTAACCTGTCGAATTTTTCCTGCATATTAGCTCTCTTGTCCGGCCTGGATAAGAGATTAATGCAAACTACTTTGTCAAATTCCTTATTTAATCTGTGCTTTACCATCCTCTATTTGCTTGATGCTGTATATACATATTCTCATTTGGCTCCTTCTCCCATCCCATCAGATAGGTAGGAGGCAGTATAAGGATCCCTTCTTCGAAAGGATTCTTATAGGTCTTAAAAACGTAATCTGCTAAGCCATATGGGCCATAGGGCTCATGAACTAGATCCTTAACATTCTTTCGTCCCCCACACCATTTTAGTAATTCAAGCCAGAAAAGATTTCGTTCTGCGCTCATTAAAACAGGATTATCCAGTAGGAGGCATTTGGATCCATCCTCATAGTAGGATAGCATTTTCCTAGCTGGAATAATTACTTCATAATCGCCAAATGGCTTTTTCTTTATCTCCTTATCAAAAGGATATCTTATTGATAGAAGGGCTTGCAGATTAACATCCTTTATTTCATCCTGAACAAAGAACTTATATAGATCCTGTAGCGGATAAGTGTCTAGATCTGCGAATATACCTCCTTCCCTAAACAAGAGGATATATTTGAGATAGTTAACCCTGTTTATGAGAGTATCTAACTTCTGATATGTCTTCTTTTGATTAGTAGAGCAGAGGTCTAAAAGAGATATTTCATCCCATACACGATGCTCCCATTCGGGAAGGGCTTCTTCCCATTTGCGGTAATTATCCTTGTATTCTTCTGGTATTCCGCCTTGGAGCCATATGTGATGAATCTTATATGGTATCATTAATCTACCTTTATAATCTCTCTTATAGCTTCCGGCTTAAATTTAATAATAAAGGATTCAAGCCAATAGATATAATCTCTTATCAGAGGACCTCCGTCATATTCTTTGCCCGGATTATAATAATGCCAAGTGGGTATTTCCTTAGTTCTATTAAAATATAAATCCCTTAAATATTTAGAGGACTTCCCGGTTTTTTCCTCTAGCCATCGTCCATATAGGGAGGTAGGAACTCCCTTAATGAAAGTAAATGTCTGGGGGGCAAAACCACTCCAGCCATCTCGTCCGGATATAGGTTTTCCTTTGTGATTTTTTGCCCATAGCGGATAATATCCTGTATCCATTTTAAAAGCAATACGAAGATCCATTTCGGTCATAACTCTATTCTTTATTTGTTTTTAATTTTTTCCAGCTAACCCATCCATAGATATTTGCAAAGGAGAACATAATCCATAATACAATAGATGGAATATCCATTTCCAATAATGAATATCCTATCCATAAGAAATTACTTATCAGCCAAATTGGCCAACATAGCATATTCTTTTTAGCATTAAGGACTATTCCTATAAGCGATACTAATGCTGCGAAATATCCTAAATATATCATAAGTATTTTATTATTGTATGAAAATACAAAGGGAAGTTTCACAAAAAAAGAGGAATAAATCCTCTTTTTTCTATATTCTTATTAGATTTTATTCCTCTGCGGACTCTCCATATTTTTCAAATAGACCGGCTGCTACCTCTTCCATATCGAGACCTTCTGAGTAAGCATCTCTGAATTCTTCTTCGCTGATAAGATCTTCTATCATTTCTGGGATCATGCCATACTCATCAATTAGAATTCCCTTTAGGTCCTCTTTCCATATTTCATAATTAGCCATATCCATTTGGATGTCATCATCTTCA
>Ga0209492_1000735_pt1 | contig 10065 bp, 5 predicted proteins | sample PPLLak12cMay2015_FD_187253 | JGI IMG/M metagenome (GOLD analysis project Ga0209492, IMG submission 187253) | Freshwater sediment microbial communities from Prairie Pothole Lake near Jamestown, North Dakota, USA - PPLs Lake P7 Core (1) Depth... | ecosystem: Environmental > Aquatic > Freshwater >... | reverse complement strand
TCATGGTCTGCACAACAGGGACAGTATCATAAATTACACAATTCCAGTATTTTCAGGGAAGTCCTCATCCTTTGTATTGCGATGACCTGCACCCCCCAAAAAAGGGACGCCCCCGCGGCGCTTCAATGAGCTGAAAACTCTGCCCCATCCCTCAAGAGCCTGTTAAGGATGCCAGTCGTGCTTTCACGGTTTTTCATGGTCGGGTGAGACCGATTCCCGTTCATTCCCGTTTCTACTCAGCCAGGCCCAGTTTTTTTAACATTTTGATAGATGCGAGCCCGAAAAGAGGCCTCAGGTCATTTGAGGAATATACGTAATACCCGCCATCTTCCCGGAATCTCAAAAAATCCCTGATCACTTTTCTTTTGGCCTGGGCAGGGTACCTTCCCTGCATGAACCTGATTAACCGGAACAGGTCATTGAAAAGCAGATACCTGCACCGCACGCCGGTTTTATAATCAGGGGATTTTTCAATATCCCCTTCATTGATCATTCTATAGAGGAGATAAGGAAAATCCACGCCGGCGTTTATTGCCACCTGCATCGATCCCCAGAACCGGGGGTTTATTTCCATCAGTTTCGGCTTCCCATCTCTCTCATCAATGACAATATCTATATCGGCAACGCCAAAAAAATCCAGCGATTTGAGCAGCTTTTCCGTAAATTTTACCAAATCCGGTTCATGCACCGTTTCAACATAACATGCCTGCCCGGTTTCAACCGGATAATTCCTCAGTTCTTCAATCACGCAGACTCTTCTGAGTTCATGTTCGTAATTACACAATGCCCCGACAGTATATTTCCTGGTAAACGGGATCTTTTCCTGGAGTAAAAAAGGACCATTTCTTTTAAGAAAGGTCTCAGCACGGCCGGGAAGCTTGTCCAGGGAATCAACAAACATAATCCCTTTCCCGCCTGCCCCCTGGCTGGGTTTCAGTACGACCGGATAATCGATGACAGAGATAAGCTCTTTGATATCCTCGGGTTTTGTAATAAAAAATGTCATGGGACAGGGGATATCGTGGTCAACGGCATGATGGACCAGCAGGGATTTGTCCCGTGTTTTCAGTATTGTCTGGTAATCGGAAAATCCCAGCTGGCACTGAAGCTTTGCCTTGTTTTTCCCCAATAATATCATCGTATCTTCGATCATCGGGAAAACAACATCATCTTTGGAAAGTTTTGAGAAAAAATCCAGATCAAAACGCCCGGTGGTTTTATTCCGGCAGTACCGTGAATACCATCCGAGGGTGTTTTTTGATTTCGAAACAACCTGAAAATCGATATTGTTTTTTCCCAGGGACCGAATAACCGCAAGCCCGATATGATCATCGGTATTTGTGGTAATTATTGGTCTCACAATATAGATTTAATCGTTATTTTGATATAAATAATCAGGTAATGTCACTAGTTAAAAGAATTTAACGCCGGAATTGTAAAAAAGACAAAAACGGAACTGGCAGAATTACCTTATCATTTCAATCCGCATTCTTAGGTTCTTACGCCTTTAGCGACGAGAAGAGGTTTGTTGATGTACTTGACTCCATCTCTCACTTTGAAGTACGATGCATCGACGTAGAGATACGGAATGTATGAATCGATGGCCCATTCCATAAACTCCGATACCTTCACATCGAGTTCCTGAGCCACCTTCGAGAACTATATAATGCTGAAACCTGGTTGACGCCCAGATGTGAGATTACATACTCATCATTTCGGGTTGGAACACCTGCAGGTACGATTCGATGATCGCGTTCACGAGAGCATTCTCAATCCGAAAATATTATTCGAAGACTTTTGTTTCAAACGGGATTTATCGTAATTGCAGTTCTGGAAACTGAGTTCTACGAATCCGGTCTTGAGGGATCCGGACCGGTAGATTCCGTCCCAACGAAAAAAATCAGTGTTCCCTGATTCTCTGGATAAGAAATAAAGCTTCAAGAAATCAGATGAGCATAGCCGCTTGCGGGAATAGTAAACAGGAATTTATTTCTCCTCATTAGTGTAGACAAAAATTTTCTTATCAAATAGTGCAATTTCAAAATGATTTTTAAATTCATTTTTATCCTGTATTAGATTATGATATATTGCTTCTCTATAGATTATCCAAACTCTTCTTGGATTCTCTGTTATAGATAAAATAATATTGTTCAATACTTGATCGAGGACTTTATCATCAAAAGGATTATAGAGATAAAAAAAATTTTCATCCCCCTTAATATTATACTCAACAACGTCCGACTCAAAAATTTGATATTCTGTATTGTTGCCATTTTTTTCTTTATATTTATTGCAATTATTAATTGCAATTTTACATAAGTCGGATGAAAAATCCACACCCTTTACTTTTTTAAAACCGAATTCGGAAGCAATCATAAGGACTCTTCCCTTTCCGCATCCAAAGTCTACGAGGATAGAATTAGTGGGAATTGATAACTTTGAAAATAATTTACGTGATGACCATACTGGACTCGGGACGTATAATATTCCGCTTTTCTTATTGTCGCTGGTTATTGACAAATCGTTTAAATCGACCCATTTTCGAGTATCTGTCTCATATTGAAAATCAAACAAAATATCGTCTAGAATAGCGTATATTCTCATCCCGATTATAACCAGGGCTCCTTGAACCCCATGTCGTCGTATCCCGCTTATTAATCTGGATGCATAATAAAATTTCATTGAACCTCTGAATACTATGTAATTGATGATTAAGTAAATTTTTGTTTTCTCCAGAAGAAATTGGGTTTCTGAGTTTTTAGGAAGGAGAAAGTACCAATCAAGCCCTAAAATATTTTCTCACAGAGTTGTGATGATTTTACCTACAGATATATTCAGTGATATACGGAGGAGTTACTGCCTGGTTATTCCACCTTTGACAGGTATAAGAAAATAATAAAATGGATAGTTCCCATTGCTGTTGCAGAATAATGAGGAGATGCTTATCACGGTTCCCATCAGTCACCTGCTGTACGCCATGCTTGCTATCATTTGATTCACAGAATCGCAAATGAACTTCCAAGGACGATGAACACGATATCGGCACTGCAATAGCGATACCTGTATTCACCCGGCACGATTGTTTTCAGGGTTGAGTAGTCCTGCATTTACTGGTACGGTTCATTTCTGCCACCGATAAGCATCGCTTAGGGTCAAGGATTTTTAGTTCTTCTTCAGAAAGTATCTGGCGATAGAATGTATCCGGTTTACATTGCTGCATTTCCTTCGTGTGACAAGCGTAGTATGGCAAACAATCTGCAAAATCACTAAGCGGCTATGATGCCAGTCCCACGATAAATAGGGAATCAGTCATCAGTTCATCCGGTCCTTTTTACAGATAACAGATGAAACTAACCGCAGGGACTCGGAATCCCGCAATATATCTGTGAATATGTGTGGTGAAGAATCCGACTTATATCGCATCCATTAACGATACTGCCACAATTGTCCCGGCTTTCGCAGGCATAGGTTCTAGAATATCATCGCATACTTCGCTTTCCTGGCTGTGGAGCCTGCAACGCTTCCTTGAGTTTATTCTCTCATGCAATTTCAGCAGGGGACTTCTCTTTCCGACCAGCATCAATAATAATATCACCAATGATGATGATTTTTGCCGCATTGTTTTTCAAAACTTTTTGTTGTGTGTCTGGCGGTTCTTATATCATCGAGAGAAACTGGTAACTTATCAGTTATTCCCTGACCTTGCATGGAAGATACAGTGTAACTCTTATCGCACATAACGGCTATGAGAACATACCCTGGACAAATCCTGGTTTGCCCGAAGATTGCCTGCACCAGGTTTTCCCCTGCCTGTTTTTCCTAAGTCACGGAGATCGTGCAATCCGAGAGGGGGCACATTTGTGTTTACAGTATCAAAAATATGCAGGAGCTTTCCCGTGTTAGACAAGAAATGATTGATCCTGGATATTATGAAGGAGTTAATCTCAATAACTATATCGTTCTTCCAGATTACTGAAATATAATGAAAAAAGTCCTTATCCTGGGACATGGCACGAGAAGTTTTTTATCGGTCATCAGGTCACTGGGAAGAAAGGGCATTGTCGTACACGCAGGAAATCCGGTGCCCGAAGACATCGCCCTGCATTCGAAATATATCAAAAAATATTTTCCCCTGCCTGCATTCTCTGAACCTGATCGGTGGAAGTCTGAAGTTATTTCGATTGTAGAGAAAGAAAGATATGATCTTGTTATACCCACAGATGATGCACCCATTATTCTGCTCCAGCAGATCAGGCCGGAAATCGAAAAATACTGCAGGGTGTACTTACTCGATACTTATGCGTATACGATTACCAATGATAAATTACGGACGTATTCCCTGTGCCGGTCTCTGGGAATCGCGGTCCCGGGTTTTTCAATACTTTCAGAACATGATGACCCTGAAAATGTCCTGAAAGAATATAATTTTCCTCTCATAGTAAAACCGGTCAGTTCTTTTTCTCCCGATCGCCTTGAGAGAAAAGACCTTGTCAGGATCGCACGGGATAAGGCAGCCTTCCTCTCGATAGTAATAGATCTTTTTTTACATAATTCCACGCTGATTATCCAGGAATACTTTGAAGGAGCCGGTATCGGGGTAGAAATAATCGCATCCCGGGGTGAAATCCTGGCGGCATTCCAGCATATCCGGGTTCATGAAAAACGCATCTGGGGAATCCGGAATATCGGTGGAGCAAGCACCTATCGCAAGAGCCAGGCGGTTGACCCCTTCCTCATGTCCCAGGCAAAGAAAATCATCCAAAGCCTGGATTATACCGGAGTCGCGATGCTGGAATTCCGGAAAAACCTCGACAGAAACGAATCGGTCCTCATTGAAATTAACGGGAGGTTCTGGGGGTCCCTTCCCCTCGCTGTAGCTGCAGGAGCAGATTTTCCGTATTATTTATACCAGCTTCTGGTCGAGAATAAAAAGACATTTCCCCAGGCATACACGAGGGATCTTTTCTGCCGGAGTTTAACCGAGGATCTTTACTGGATGTATGATGAATTTGGTTCTATCAAATCTCTGAGAAACCGGTCAGGGTTTGTCAGGAAAACAATGGAGGAATTTTTTAATATCATCCTCTTACGGGAACGCAATGATACGCTGGTGCTGGATGATCCGAAACCCGGTGTAATGGAAATTGGTATCCTTATCCTTCAACCGCTTTCGGTTCTGCAACGAAAGATGCGATCCCGGTTGCAGGCATCACCAGGGTACAGGACCATCCGGTCCAGGAACTTTAAACAGGCAATCATGCACGCAAAAAACATACTCTTTGTGTGCAGAGGAAATATCTGCCGGAGTCCGTTCGCAGAACAATATTCCCGCACCATTTTTCCAAAGGACGTTCACCTGGTATCATGCGGTTATATTCACCAGGATGGACGCAAATCCCCTCCTGAAGCAATAAGCGCCGCCAGAAAATTCGGGGTTGATTTATCGGATCACCGGGCTGACCACATCACCGATGACATGGTTAAAAAATCAGATGTGATTATCATATTCGACGAAGAGAATTTCCGTATGCTGCTCCAGCGATACCCCCGGTATAAAAACAGGATATGGTTTCTTTCAGAAATCTGTCCTGATATTCCCCTGCGTATCGAAGATCCTTTTAAAAAAGACGGTGATACCTACGAGAAGGTATACTCTGTGATTGCATATTGTATTGACAGGATCAGGTAGAGCTTACACGCACATTATAGCATGATAAGGTAAAGAAACAGGTAATTTTTCTCGGTTTTTGTTACATTTCCCAAAACTGAATTCCCGCACGCTGGATGAAATACCCTTTCAAGGGGACCTGCGTTACTTTCAGATTAGTATCGCCTCCGTGACTGTTTCAGGGAGGTTCAAAATATCAATTTTGGGGAATGATGATTAATATACGAGCGGGTTATAGACTCCGGTAAAGAAGAGGGGATTTACATGCTTAATCGCACGGGTCTTTTTTTTAATAAATATATGTTATTTGTCATACTCCTGCTCATTTTTTTTATCACTTCCCTTCAGGGATTCGATGTGACGGATTTCGGATACCACTTCACTAATCAGTACCTGTTATTACAGTATCCGCTTTCAACGGTTCATATCAATCCGATGTACATTTTAAGTGATTTTGCCGGAGGAGTCTGGCTTCATAGTATAAACGTTCCGAATGTCATGTGGGGCAAACTGGGAGGTGCTCTTCTCCTTTCTTTCTGTGCCCTGATTTCTTATTCGATTCTGGAAAATTACTTCCCAAAACGGGATGTTTTTGTATATGTCTTTGTATGTGCACTATTTCTGACGTTATATCCCCTGACATTAATCGATTATTACACGTTTCCCGCATTGCTGACAATAATTTTTCTTTGGTTATTCAATACATTGTTATTAACTTCAAAAAATTCTATTGCGTTTGGCATTTATGCCTTTTTGCAGGGCTTTCTTTTCATCGCAATTATTCTTGCCAGGTTACCGCTCATCCTGCTGGCATTAATTCTTCCCCTGGCAGGGTGTTATTATTGGATAACGAAACGGCCTTTCGACGGTTTGATAGGTGGATTAAAATTTGCTGTTTTAGGATGTATCACCGGGGCTTTGGTTTTTTTGCTTATTTTTTATGCTTTAAATATCCTCTCGGAATATTCCCTTCTTCTGACTTCCCAGCTATTCCAGTCTGCATCCGGAAATGTAAGCACTTACGGTACTACGGATACATTCATCGAACTGATCCGCTTGTATATCTATGAATATATCCAGGTTTTTATAGGAATACTTCTTTTTGTCGGCGGAATTTTTTTTCTGAAAAGGCTGCCGGTACATCAGAAATGGATTAAAACTTCGCTGGTTTTTCTTTTAATCATTTTTTTGATTTTAACGGCATATCTCTCCTTGTTTTCGTTTATTGCACTTCATCTGCTTATTGTTTTTATTGGATTGGTCCTGTTATTTGTTGGTCTCTTCTTTTATGTTGACAAGGGTGAAAGCAGAAACCTGTCATTATTGCTCCTGGTATCGGCATGGTTAATGATAATCAATCCAGCAGGCTCCAATACGGGAATATATAAATCCAGTTACGCATTCTGGCTCGTACTTCCGCTTTCATTACTGTGCATCAAAAATCTGGGCGGCCGAACGAAAAATACATTCATTACTTATGTATCACAGTTTATTCCTGTGTTGTTGATGCTGATGGTACTATCAGCAATTTTTTTTCACGGAGTGGATGTCTATCGGGATGATCCGAACAGGTTACATCTGATACATCCGTTCCAGAGTGATTCTTTAACGGGTACGTATTCTACACAGGATCGCGTAAAAGTTACCGACGATCTCTTGTCTGTAATTCGGAATGAGACCGTCCCGGGAGATTATATCCTTCTGGAAAATAATATACCGATGTTCTATTACCTGACAAAAACACGTCCCGCTTTAAAAAACCCCTGGCTGTCTTTTACTTCCAGGGAATTACTCATCACTCTCGAGGAAGAGAGGGTGCAAAAAGGTGAAATCCAACCAAAATTATTCATTTATTCCAAAATTAATCCCCGGAACAGATACTGGCCCGCTTCGGTAACCCCGGAAAGGGAAAAAGAAATTGAGAATCTGAATTACTTAAAGGAGCGTTTTATCGGGAAATTACAATACACCCGATTGTGGGAAAACGATGCATTTGCTGTATATAAAAAACCTGAAAACTGAATACAGGAAATCGTATGGTCGATACTATGATGAATAACGATTCGTTCCCTGTTTCCTTCTATAAGAATCGGTAAATCCGGATTGTGTCCTCAGATGGAAATAAATAAATAAAAATCAATAGAGAGTCACGACGGCCGTATGGAAATAAACTACCGTTTTTTTCGCGCAGATTCAGATGCTGAAATAAAACAATGGCTCGACCTCTATCAGGTCTGCTTTCAGCGCACGGTACATCATGAATTCTGGCACTGGATCCATATGGAAAATCCATTTTATACAAAAACCAGGCCCCTGATTTTCATCGCAGAAGCTGAGAACAGGATTGCAGGGTCGGTATCCCTGATCCCTTCTCCCCTTCAGGTAACGGCAAAAAGGGAACATGATCTGCTCAACGCATGTCTGCTCTGCAAAGCCATGGTCCACCCTGAATACCGGGGCCGGGGAATTTTTTCCTCATTGCTCCGGGATGCAATAGAACATTCCAAAAGGGACGGGTATGACCTGATCATGACATTTTCAAACAATGCTTACTCGTATCAGGGTTTTGTTCAGGAAGGGTTTCAGTATGTTACTGACATTATCCAATCAAAATATTATATCTCAGCTGAAGGATTATCCAGAAAATATATTGCCGCCCTGCCAGGTCAGATGAGGAGACACATCAACAATTCTTTGTCTCAGATTTATTCCCTGTCGCACCACGCGGTCCATGATTCATTCAGGATACAATATGATGATATTTCTGTAGTTACGGAAGAGATCAACAGGATTCATTTTTCAGGTCATTCCGGCGAAGGCATTTTTGGCGGCAGAACACCTGACTTCATCCGGTGGCGTCTGTCATGCGATGGGATCTGTTTCAGGTGTTTATCCCTCTGGGACAACAAAGAGATGCTGGCTTATCTCATAATCGGGTTTCCTGACGGGGGGAAGAGCGCCCTGATTGCAGACCTGTTTGCACAGGATAACGATGAATCCCTGATCTTAATCCTTGTCGGCAAAGCAACAGCTATTCTTGAAAAAGATCATTTCGATTCGGTCTGGACCTATCTTCTGGACAGGAACTGGAAATTATCAAGGATATTCTCACTCAGGCATGGGTTTATCCGCCGTACATCAAGGACGGAGAATAATGCAAAGCTGAGATTTCTCTGTTACCCGCTCAAAGATCCGCTCTGCGATGTGGATTTTTCTGATAAAAACCAGTGGAACATCCAGTCCGTAGATTCCTGCATGTTCTGGATCTGATGATCGGCAACGGACTACCTTTCGTGGACTGCTGGTCGGCCGGTGTATGAAACTCAATGGGTAAGTTTTGGATAATCCGCTCTGTTTCACGGTATACTCAGGGAAAATTCTCCGGTTCTGTCTGCCCATTTCCTCAAAAATGGATTCTCCTTCTCACCGAACGTGTTATCATCGATAAAAACGGCTGCACATCATCAAGAGAGACAATAAAATAGGCATCATCCTGATAAAATTTTAAGAACCCGATAAGGGACTGGAGTTTGAAATCAAGGGAATAATTTCCCCGGAGTATAGTTTTTAAACGGCGGTACTCGTAAGGAAAGATACTCCTGGTTTTTACCCCCAGGTTATATTCAGGTTTTTTCTCAACCGAGCCTTCCATAATAAGCTCATACAACAGGGCGGGAAAATCCACCCCGGCGCTGATGGCCCCCTGCAGCGATCCCCAGAACCGGGGATTGATTTCCATGAGTTTTGGTGTTTTATCCCGTTTATCAATAACAAATTCAATCTCGGCGACGCCATGATACCGGATTGACTGTAAGAGCAGTTCTGCCATTTTTACCAGATCAGGCCGATCGACAGTTTCAACAAATGAGGCGGGTCCTGTCTCCACAGGATAGGATCGGATTGCCTTCAATACACAACACCGTCGCATACTCTGTGAGTAATCCATGAGTATGGCAACCGAATACCGCTCATCATAGGGAATTTTTTCCTGGATAACAACCGGCCCGAAATTTTTAACCGATTCATCGAACAATGTTCTGAACCCATGCGGTGAATCGACAAATGAAATGCCCACTCCGCCAAGGCTCCGTATGGGTTTGATGACTCCCGGAAAGGGCAGGTGTCCGCTTTCTCTCTCCAAAGCCTCAGCACTTTCGATGTACCATGTTTCCGGGCAGGGGATTCCCAGTTCCCCGGCACGATCCAGGACCTTTTTTTTGTCAAAGGCGAATGCAAGAACCGGGTATTCCGGGAATGCACAGGCACATGCGTATTTTTTCCTGTTTTTTGATACTTCAATCATGCTGCTTTCTTCTGTCGGCATGATGAGGTCGTCTTCGGTAAATCCTGCATAACAGTCCATGGAGGTACCGGAAACGATCCCTGAAGAGCAATAC
>Ga0209492_1000733_pt1 | contig 10079 bp, 20 predicted proteins | sample PPLLak12cMay2015_FD_187253 | JGI IMG/M metagenome (GOLD analysis project Ga0209492, IMG submission 187253) | Freshwater sediment microbial communities from Prairie Pothole Lake near Jamestown, North Dakota, USA - PPLs Lake P7 Core (1) Depth... | ecosystem: Environmental > Aquatic > Freshwater >... | reverse complement strand
TACAGTTTGCCAAAGGTGGACTAGCTACTCAGATGCAGGCAGTGATGTACAAACCATAATGAAAAAGCCCCTTAGTTGGGGCTTTCTTTTTAGTTTAGCAAGTCGTTAAGGCTTGTCACAATATTCTCTTTCTTGTTGCGAACAACCTTACGAGATTCTTGCTCATCTACCCAGTCTTTCTTATACAAAGCCATAGTTGTATAGAACTCAGCAAGCTCATTAATTATAAGCTCAAGCTTCTCCAACTTCACATCATATTCTTTAGCATCATACACATTGAAATCTAGTGATATTTGACGACTGCAATCTGTGATTGTTACGTCAGCAAAAACACTATAGGTGCTAAGCTCAAGGCCGCACTGAATAATAGCAATGCCTTCTTTCTTATTCAAAAACTTGCGTGTTGTTTTCTTAATTGATTTATACATGATTATGCTTTCTTAGTTATTAAATTTATCTAAATAGTCAATTGCTTTTTGTAAAGTTTCTGTAGATTCTTTGGCTTTACCTAATAGTGAATTACAGAACATACAGAGAAGCTTTCTAACATTACCAGTTTTATGACAATGATCTACATATAAGGCAGTAGCGGCACAGCCTGATGAACCTCTCGGTGCTTCGTTTTCATGAACACCACAGATGGCGCACTTACATTCTTGATCTTGTCTCATCTTATTGTATATATCTTGGTCAATATTATATTTATACTTTAGATGTCTATTGCGTTCTTTCATTAAATATATAATATATTCTTCTTTATCATCCTTTAGTTTATTTAATCGGGCACTGCGGACAATTTCACTATGATCTTTTACAGATTGTCTATATTCTTTTCTTTTATGACTATTGTTCTGTTGATACTTTTTACAATTATCAGAAGAACATTGTTTACATATCCTCATCTTACCATCAGTACGAGAAGAATCTTTATAAAACAAATCTAAAGAAAAACGTTGTTGGCATTGTCCGCATTGTTTCATTATTTGTCAGCTTTTAATTTATCATAGTTATCCCAATAACCCGCATTCCAACCACGCTGCCACTCTTGTCCCTGTACCGATACCAGTTCATATTGATTAACAAGCCATCCCTTAAGGAAAGCATAGTAACCTTGTTGAAACTGAATCTTCAACGGGGCACGACGATCTGCTGTACGCAGGGTGTTAGTGTTAATACTCATGTTGTTTCCTTAGACATTTCTTCACGCAACAGATAGCCCTCAAGAGGCCAGACATTATTGACAGCATCTTGATAGCTATACTGCTCACCAAGTGCTGCGTTAAAAGCAGCAGGGTCTGCACAGGCGCTAGTGCCCAACACATCATACCCATTCTTCATAGTGAGCAAACACACAGTGGTGGTGGTGTTCTCCAGCACGGTATATTTAACTGAGTCAATCTTATCTAATATGTCATTCATCGTCACCTTGGTGCGACGAAGATCTACATTAGGTTGGTTCATATAGCATCCTTTAGTTGTGAGATTTTCAAATTATAACAATCAGATTTAACCACATACTTATTAGCTGGGTCAACAGTTCCTTTTGCCATGAACACTGCATCAGCTAGGTAGGCTTGCTTAGCATAAACACCCAAGTACCAACCAACTGTGAAGTCATTCTTTACACGTACAAAACAATAGTAGTCACAGGCTTGCTTAGTATTCAAGCCAGCTACACTGCATTCGTAATAGGGCAAAGGAATAGCACTGGTCTGTTTAGTCTTTACATCAATTGTCACACCATTCAATACAAGATCATAGTCGTAGGTGTTTATAAGTTCACCACCTAGTACCTGCTGTGCAATGTCTTCACCAATGAAGCCAGCAATGTTGCCAGCCCCACTAGTGATGCTATTGTACAGCTTGCCCATAGCAGCTGCCTTATCTCGTGCAGCGATAAGCATGTCTGCGCTAATCGGAAGTTCAATCATAGTGTTAAGTTAAAAGCAAGTAGTAAGATTGCTGTAGTTATTAAGATGCAAAAGGGAATGAATGAAGCTATTTGTAATACTCTATAGTATTGCTCCGGGGTTTTGACAAGTTGAAGGGCCGTCATAGTTAGAACAACTAGAAGGAAGAATGAAAACAATATTAGCACAAAGGTAACCATTACAAACTCTCTATAAAAGCAGAGGGCTGTTATACCCTCCACTGGTTGATTATACCCCGCAGCTACCGCCCTTGCCAGAAATGTCACAAATGTCTAGCTCTTCGTAGACAACATCTTTGTGTTTTAGAGCTTCTTCATACGGTACAGCAGTGAGAGGTTGACCACCACGGCTGCCATCAGGATAGCAAGTAAAACCACGCAGACGAGGGGCATACTTAGCTAACGTAGCAGCAAAGGTTTTCACTTCATTCTCGTTGTTGTGCTTAGTTCCCCACGATGGTAGGTTGATGGTGGATGAAATGGACATGTCAACATAGTCCTGAATGTCTGCTTGAAACTTGATGCGCTGTTCGTAGTTTTCACTAAGGTCTAGAGCACTCTCAATAGCATCTGGCTTAACCCCATATTGTTGAATGAGCAAGTCGGCTGTACCGTCCACAACATATTGATACTTCCATTTCGTTCCTTCAGTGAGGAAGCGGCGCTTATACGCAACAGCAAACAACGGCTCTATGCCTGTAGTAGTACCCGCCAAGATACCAATGCTTCCAGTTGGAGCAATTGCACGATAGGCAACAGGACGACTAATAAAGAACCTATCACAGTGCTCGTCGGCAGCTCGTTTGCTTTCATCGCGGTATACAGCTAACCATTTGTGTAGTTCTGAAGACACTTCATATTTATACCCCTTCTTCAACAACCATTCGTGGATACCCATTAGACCAAGACCAAGGCGACGATTCTTTTCACGAACCTTGTACACCTTCTCATAAGGCAAGTCAGCACGCAACGTACCGCACACCAAGAACTTAGAACCAAGCTCCACCACTTGTTTAAACTCTTCAATGCTAGTGATGCGTCCCATGTTAATGCTCCCTAAGTTACACACATCACTGTCATCTTCTGACGTAACTTCAGTACAAGCATTACGCAATGTTTCGTTTTGTTTAGCCCCAAAGTTAAAGCTAAATCCGGGCTCAGCAGTCTCCATTGCTTGACGAACATTCTGCAAAAACACAGCATTGTTCTCAAGACCGCCAACCATAGAGGCATCATCATAATTAACGCTGATGTTTGTCATGTCTAGTGGTGCAGAAGCATTGAAGTCTTTAAGCTTCATAGCTTTAATGTCTTCACTCCAGTTCTTGATGTACAGAAACTTCTGAATGTCTTCATGTTGCCAATTCAAACTAGCGTAAATGGCAGAGCGCCGACTACCACCTTGCATCACATTGCGACCAATTTCATTGATGGCAGACATAAGAGGAATGGGGCCTGATGCGGTGCCACCAGTGCGTGACAGAGCCTTGCCAGCAGGGCGCAGGCGCGAGTAGTCAATACCAATACCACCACCTGTCATTAGGCATGACATAGCCCGCCATGTAACGTTGCTCCACTCCTCGCGTGTGTCTTCTTCAGCACGAAGCAAGAAGCAATTGTTGTAAGCTTTAAAAGGGCGACCGGCGTAGTATAGGTAGCGACCACCGGGAATGAACTTCATATCCTTGATTAACTGTGTTAGCTGTTTACGATCATCACTAGACATCAGAATTGGCATAGTCCCATTACGACTACCACAAACATCTTCCACTAGACGCTCAGCCAGTTTTGCCCAAGTATCACCGGGGCCTTGAGCATACTTAAAACGAAACACATTCTCTGCAAAACTATTGCGAAACTCACTCATTATATTTTCCTTAATTAAAAAAGGAGCACAGCGGCTCCAGAGGGGAGAGCAGTTATACCTTTAACGATCGTCCCCGCTACCAGTAATAACATTACGTTCAAAGCGGCTATTCAGCTTGTCAATGTTGTGTTCACAGATTTCTGATAGTGTAAGGTCAAAGTCAGAAGCAACAGCAGCCACCATCCACATCAAATCACCAAGTTCTTTCTTAAGGTTTTGACGAAGAACTTCATCATCACCACCATCACGAAGATGCTTAGCCAATATGCCCAACACCTCACCAGCTTCTGCTCCTAAGTTAAGAAGGGCATATGCTTCGTCGGCTGACGGCAAGCGGAAGGTCATAGCCTCTAGTTGATAATTGTTTAGATCATTCATAATTATTCCATTCAGAGACTATAAAACTCAAAGAGTAATAGCGTTTAGCGTTGCCGGGATAGAGGTTGCGAGAAACGTAAAAGCCTCCCGAAGCTGTCAGGTAGTCTGGCTCTTCTGAGTTGGCATTCTTCGCACAGTTCAAAAGCATCCTTGCATGCTTACGTAGCTCTCCAATAGTGGGAACACCAGCAGAGGTTGCCCATGTCCAGTTTAAAGCTGTCATAGCTTGATGCGCTTTCTCGAAATCAAACTCATCAAGAATTGTTTCAATATCGTCCTGTTCGTTTTGCATTTAAAGTTTCCTTAGTTTAGCATGGGCCATTGTGATGTTCAGTTGCGTTGTAGAAAGTAGTTTTAAACATTTCAACAACGCTTCTCATATCTCCATCATGCTTATCACAGTTTCTTATTTGATAAGAAAAGTCAGTGATTAAATTATGATAAGAACGAGCGTTTAAATATATCAATGCTTCGGCTTCGTCTTCACATTCAATTGTAATTTTGAAGCTCATGTTATTTCCTATTGCGATAAACTGCAACTACTGTAACCATAGCTATAGCTACAATTGGCATTAAATATAATGGCATAAGAACCAGCCACCAACTCCAGTCAATAATGTTAGTTAGCTTAAGACCAACAAACAAAATAGTTAATAGTGATAAAAACATATCAATCCTTTTTCTTTCTAAGTAATCTTTCTTCAGCTGTCTTTTCCTTGTGGCACTTCTTACAGAGAACTTGCAGATTAGAAACTTCACAATACAAACGATCCATGTATGTTTCCCAATCTACAAAGCCCACCTTCGGATCTACCACAGGGTTCTTATGGTCTACCTGCACATCCTTATCAACGAAAGCTTGTTTACAACTAGCGCATTCAAAGTGTTGTGCAAGCTTACCAGTCTTTACATTAAGCCGCCTACCTACAAGCGCCACCTTCTTCGCATCATACTTAGGAATCCACCCACGCATTGCTGCTCTTAAGGCAGAGGCAATGAAGCCTCTGAAGCGCCCTTGTGTCCATTGTCCGTTGTTGTAACTTTCCCTCATGTGTTAAGTTCCGTCAACTTTCTCAGTTACCAATGATTGTAAATTGACACGCTGATCGTAATCATGCAGCAGGCTGTTCACAAAGTCAAGCGCTTCTTTCCTAGTGATGCAAACAAACTCAGAGTGGTCATCATCTTCGTAGACATCAACAATGTAGCCAAAGTTCACAGGGCGAATAGATGCTTCCATTAGTGGCCCTCAACTTCAACAACAGTGAAAGTGATGTCAGTGAAGTCAAGGCGATCAAGAGCATATGCAACATGAGCTTTAACAGCATCAATCAAATCTTCTTTGCTAAGGTATTGATCTCGCAAGTCGGCGCGTTCGCCATTCGCGGATAGCGAAAGGTTAATAGTAATCATTGTGTACCATCCTTATCAAACGCAAGTAGAAATAACATACAGCACATAGCGTGCGCAAGGTGGCTCATACCAGTCTCAGCATCCTTCTTCTCACCACCAGCATACGCTGCGAAGTGACGAAAGCCTGCGTCAATGTAACGTTGCCGTGCATTAGGAACCTTCTTCCAATTGTCTCGGCCACTTATCTCCTTCATGCTTTCGCAAGTAGTCGAATGCTTTGCTTGTCCAACCAACTTTTTCAAAGAATCCAAGTGCAAAGTTACAACTTTTACAAAGTCGATCTCTAACTTTTCCAGTGATGTGATTGTGGTCGATACACAATCCATCTGTTTTTCCACATATAGCACAAGCTGATTGTGCAAGTAGCAAATCAAGCTGATCATCTGAAATTCCATAGTTGCGCTTAAATGCTTGACGTCTATGTTTTTCCTTTGCGTCAGGATTGTTATCCATCCACTGGCGTTTGTAAGAATTAAGAGATTCTCTGTTTTCTTCTCTATACTTAAATTGTCTAGCATTATATGCCTCGGAATTAAGTTGTTGGTTCTTAACGTTGTAGCAAGATTTACAAAGTCCTTTGCTGCATATTTGGCGATCTCTTTTGCAAGACTCACATAACAATTACATTCTCCTTTGGTTGTGTATTTCTTAGCACCATAGGTCAGCACATCAACAACCTCAGAGAATGCAGCGAATGGTACTAAGCTCCACTGTGGCTTGCCTGAATCAAACTTCACACCCGACAATGGTGGAGTATCCTCGGGCAAGGTGTTATTGATCATCTCAATATATTTAAGACGTTCATTGCTCACTGTAAACCTCCTGTCGTTGGCGTGTCCTCGGTTAAGATGTAAGTTGGCTCAAAGTTTATTTGACTAGGAATGAGTGTCTCTTCCTCTGGCACACCCAAGGTAAGCTCACAATGGGCACGAACCTTCTCAGCCACATCACTATCAATCTCCATCAACGATGCTGTAGACGCAATCATCAGCGCAGCAGCCAGCAGCTTCTGAGCATCTTCTACAGAGATGGTTAGTGGGCCAATGGCAGTGAGCATCAGAGTGTATTCACCAGCCCAGTCATTGTCATTTTTAAGCGTTGGACGAAGAATGATGATGACATCGTTTGGTTTAAGTTCTTGTTCCATAATTATCCTGTAAAGTTTATGAAGCTTCCGGGTGGTAGCCACATCTGGTTTGGTTTACGCCGTAGCCACAACAGTCTAGCATTCTCTAGCACCCTTGTGGCGTTTCCGTTGTACGCATTCAAGCATACACAGTAAAGATTTTCCTCATAGGTCAAGTCGTCAGAGCGTGTATCTTCATCGACACCCTGCATCAATAGCTTGTCAGCCTTGACTGGCCCTATACCTTTCAATCCCATGATGTTATCGGAAGTGTCACCTGTTAAGATTTGCTTATAGAAATTGTATAAGCCTTGCTCTTCAGTTATGTAGTATCCGATGTTCTTAATGAAATTGAAATGCCATCCTGCTATTTGATCAAAGTCTTTATCAACACTAACCATGATGCAATTGCCTTCACCATACGTAGTGGCATCCGTAGCAATAGCATCGTCAGCTTCGATACCTTCATACACAACAGCATCCCATGAATCAACCAAATGATTACGTAGTGCTTGATGATGCGCAGGCTTCGGTGCTGTGCGGTTGCCTTTGTATGGCGCAGTGATAGCAATCGACTCACGAAAGTTACCTTTCCCAGTTAGATAAAGTTTCCATTGATCAACGAAGCAGCCTTCGTATGTGCGATCAACTCCGCATGCAAGGATGGTGGCAATGTAGTTGCTAAGGCGATGCTTAGCTACGTCAACTGTCTCATCCTCACACGCGAAGGCGATGCGATATGCAAGCACATCAGCATCAATTAAAGCAATCATTACTCAGCGGGCACTGCTACAGGGTCAGCTTCAACAGGTGTCATCTGAGGCGCAGCTTGTTGCCGCATAAGAGCGACAACGGGTTCAGCAATCTTCAGAGGAAGTTCACCAAGTCCAGCCATGACAATGTTTGCTTGATCAACAGAGAGTTCAAAAGTTAGTTTCATATTAGTTTCCATATTAAAGTACATCCTCATCATCGGCACCCAAGGCACCACCGCCAACATACTCAACCAAGTCAGTGATGACTAGTTTAGCCAACGACGGGCTAAGACCCTTCTTGTTTTTATATGTCCAAGGGTATGAACCAATCAAGGCTTTGCATTTACTAGCATTGCCAACAAGCTCAGTGATCTCATCACCATCTGTATCGTACGCCTTAATGGGCTTCTCAGATTTACAGGTGATGTAGTTGCCCATCTCAGGCTTCTTGTCAGCATCGCTACTAACACTCAGTCCCATCTCTTCCAAAGCAGCAACAGCAGCGTCAGACAAGTTACAGATGTTCACCTGATACTTGCCAGACATTTCGTTGATCTTATCAAGTTGTGCCCAATAGGCATCGCCCTTAATCTTCACACGTTTTACTTCACTCATATAAACTCCAATCAAAAAACAGTGGCGCTAACGAGGCCACCTATGCCGCTTCTTTGTTAGAAGAAGAATTCACATTATACACAGAATACTAGTGGCACTCTCTCCAATTGTTTCCTATTTTTCCTTCCGCATCTACAGGGCACCGAAAGTTCAGGACTTCACCAGCTAACTTAGCGGCTTGCTCAATAAGCTTAGTGGCTTGTTCTGCCTGCTGCTCAGGCACTTCCCATTGTGTTTCATCGTGAACAAACGCTATCAGCTTTGCATCAATGTTGTTTTTTTGCAACAGTTGTGTAGCCTCTACAAGCCACTGCTTAGCTATGATGGCTCCTGCACTTTGTAATAAAGTGTTCAGAGCAGCGTGCTCACTCCTAACCCATACACGCCTACCATCAAGACCGGGCAGATGTCCCTTACTAGAGAACTGGGCAATCTTCTTCTTCAGACGAGCAAGACCGGGCGTGTTATTAATAAAGCTATCAATAAGTTTCTTACCCTTACCGCTATTACCACCAACAATGGAACCAGCTTTAGCAGCCCCTGCGCCATATAACACCCCGTAGGTTAAAGTCTTTGTTGTGTTCCGCGCTTTCTTGTGGTCAGGATTATTGTCATCCTTGATGGTTCCTTTCTCAATAAGGCCGAAAGACTGCGCGTTAAACCAGTGGATGTCTCCTTTTAGTAACTCATCAATCCAGCCTTGGTCATTAAGATAGTGGCCCAAACAACGAAGCTCAATCCCAGATAAGTCAACCCCTACTTGTTTCTTGCCAATAGGTACGCGCCACATCTCTCGACACTCAGCACCAAACGGACTACCTACAGAGGGTACCTGTGCCATATTAGGCTTGCTATGTGTACACCTACCTGTCACAGCCCCATTAGTTGTCACCCTACCATGTACCCTGCCGTCATCTTTAACAGTTTCTAACCAGCTACTGATCTGTGCCGCTCGTTTCTGTATCATCAGGTACTCAGACACAAGCCTAGCCTCTGGCAACTCAATACCATCTAGCACAGTTTCGTCCACAATGACAGCACCTTTATCTGTATGCTTAGTAAACTTAACACCCAATCCCATTAATCTTTCTGCAATTTGTTGCCGACTGCCGGGATTAAATGGATGTTCCCGTGTCTTCATAGGGCCAGCAACAGCTTCATCAACTATTGAAGACTTCCTGCCCGCCTTCTTTAACTTATCTCTCAATGCGGTTTTAGTCTCTGCCTTATATTCAAACAAATTCTCGTCAATCCATCCCCACCACTGCGGGGTCTTTAACGTCTCTATTGTTGGAGGAAACATCTCCTGCATGCTGCCTTCAATATCTGCCATCCGACCACTAAGCTGTGCCTGCAAAGACATAGCTTTAGGCATGTCTAGCATGAACCCATTATCTTCCATGCCTTTACAGATGAGAGCAACTTTGTGCTCTAGTAAAATTGAAGGCTCTTTAAATCCTTCCTTAGCCATCTCAACGATAAGATGTTGGTGCAGCTTTTCCAGCAACACTACGTCTTGCTCACAGTAGATAGCCATCGCTTCAGTGTAGCCAGCATCAAAGTCAGTGAAGCCTATCTTGTGACTTCCAAGACGTATGCCCCACGCTTCCAAGCTGTGTGGACTAGGTACTTTCTCCCCTGCTATAAAAGCAAGTTCAATGTCAGGCCGATATAAACGTGAGAGCACAAGCGTGTCTACTAATTTAATATCTTCGATGACTATACCCCACACCTTATGGAGCACGGGAGAATCAAAGCCAATGATGTTGTGTCCTGCCACTTCACTGTCTCCAATATACTTTTGCAGGCCTTCACTACTGCGCCAGTGTTTCGTCTCTTGTTCCTTCTTTGTCACACACAACCATATCTTGTCGTGCTTCATGTTGGTTTCTATGTCCAAGTAAATCATCTGGTACCTTTGTTGTCTTCGTTTCACTCTTCCACACTAACTGTCTGTCAAGTATGTATCCAATTAACCACCACTTACCCTTTCAC
>Ga0209492_1000732_pt1 | contig 10084 bp, 10 predicted proteins | sample PPLLak12cMay2015_FD_187253 | JGI IMG/M metagenome (GOLD analysis project Ga0209492, IMG submission 187253) | Freshwater sediment microbial communities from Prairie Pothole Lake near Jamestown, North Dakota, USA - PPLs Lake P7 Core (1) Depth... | ecosystem: Environmental > Aquatic > Freshwater >... | reverse complement strand
ACTTTATATGTGGTTGAATAATAGTATAATAGGTGCGCATCAATCTAAACAGTTAATTAATTTTAATTCAGGGGGTGGATTCGGTTTTAATTTAGGAACTGACACTTGGGTAAATGTTGTTAATAACAACCCTACTTCTCCATCAAATCAACAGTTTAGATGGCAAATAGCAATAACACCAGCTTCGGGATTTGAAGATGTACCTTATAAAATAGTAGTTGAAGATGATGGAATAGTTATTAATGAATTTGAGGTTGAAAGCGGAGCTTTTCAAAGCGGTAACGCATGGGTTGTTCCCGGTGCTTTTTCGTATCAATTCTTTGTATCAACTAACGATACATTCAGTTATACGAGTCAATTAATTATGCAAAGATTTTATCGAGCACCAGGAGCTACAAGTACAACTGTTACAAGTGCATCAGCTACGGCAAGTGTAAATACAATACTTTATACTTTCAAACCATCTCAAAATATGCCTAAAATAAAAATAATTGATTTTATGAGGGCGTTATTTCAAATGTTTAAATTAGTGGTTATTCAAAAGAATAGTACTGATATTTACGTTAACACTTTAGTAGATTATTATTCGCAAGGCAGACTTATAGACATAACTTCATTTGTAGATTTTGAAAGTTATGATGTGAATAGGGGAGATATTTTAAACGAAATTAATTTTAATTTTGAACCACCTACTACTTTGTTAAATATGCAATTTAAACTTAACACGGGAATTGCCTACGGAGATGAGGTTACTAAATTAGCAGATGAAAACGGGAAGTTATTAGATGGGCAAAAATTTGAGGTTAAATTACCATTTGAACAAATAGTTTATGAAAGGTTAACCGATTCAAATACTGGAATTTTAACAAATATAATGTACGGACTTTCAACAGATAGAGAATTAAAACCCGTTAACCCTAAACCGCACGTTTTTTATAATAATGTAGTAACGATGTTAGCCGGTAAGAATTTAAGAATAATTAATACTTTAGGTTCTATTCAAACTTTATCAGGAAACGTAAACACCGCTTCCCATACATTAAACTTTTTTCAACCGCAATTTTCTACAACTTTTTCAGAGGAGTTCAACGAGTGGGATGGTTCATTAATTAGTAACAATCTTTACACTAACTATTATAAAGATTATATTGAAAGTTTGTTTAACATCAAAAGACGTAACTTCAAATTCAAGTCTTTTCTTCCTTTGAATATTTTAACAAGTTTGAGTTTGAATGATGTTTTAAAAATAAAAGAAAATTATTATCGCATCGATAATTTTACTCTGAATCTTTTAACAACGGAAGGAACTTTAAATTTGATTAATAGCTTTGATAATACTATTAATCCATTTTCAGCAGGGCAAACGATAATATTTTCAGACGCAAGACAAACGACGCAAACCGCTTATGTTAAAGGTAACGATTCATTTACGGTAACTATTAATGATGAGGGATTTGGCACGGGGTGGATTAGTTACACTACTGATGACAGATTAATAACTTTTGAATTAGAAATTAATACAACGGGATTTGATAGAAGCGTAACAATAGAAATAGACAACGGCACAAAAATAATAACACTAATCGTTGTGCAGAATTTTGGAGTAGTAACTTTTGACAATGCAGATTTAACTTTTGATAATATATTAATAACTTGGGATAATGGCTAAACAGACAATCAATTTAGGAACAACAGGTGGCGATGGAACTGGCACGGTATTGCGTGTGGGTGGCGATATGATTAACGATAACTTCGATGAGGTTTATTCTTTTACGGGGTGGATTTCTCGATTCAATGCGAGTACAGTTGCTTTAGGGGCAGCGACAAATAATCTAATAACAATAACGGGAACGGCTGAAAGCAACAACGGACTTGTTTTGTTAGATGCAAATTCAAGAGTAACACCACTAACATTGAATGATGTTATTACGGTTGATTTTTCGTGTACGTTTATAACACCATCAGGAAGTGACCATTACGCAACCATTTCGTTATTCATTCCGGGCGGTGGTAATTATAGAAGTTTTACACATCAACTTATAAAAGGAAGTGGAAACGATGACGAGTTTTCAGTCAGTTGGGTGTTACCCGTTGCAGCTACTTTCTTAGCCAATGGTGGCGATATTGTAATTGCTCCGGATGTAGCGTGTAGCATCAAAAATAAATACATCGCAGTAACACGAACACATAAAGGGCAATGATAAGCGAAATAATAAAATTAGCACAAGCGAATCACTTTAAAGGTGCAGGAGAATATACGGAAATTGCAAAGGGCAAAAATGAACTTGGTAACGAATTTCAAAAAATAAAAAGATGGCTATTGAAAAAGTTGTAAATATAAAAGTTCAGGAGCAAGGATTAGATGAGGTTAACGCAAAAGTTGTAAGACTTGAAAATTCCTTAGACGATTTAGAAGCTCAAAATAAGTCTTTGAGTTCATCAATGGCTTCTTCCGGTAAGTCTGTTTTAGACAACGGGGGAGCAATGGGTATCTTAAATGAGTTAACGGGCGGTTTAGCTATGACTGTAAAAGATGCGGTTGAATCTATGGACTTGTTCACGAAATCCACTAAGGTACAAACGGCATTTCAGAAAATACAAACTTTTGTAATGGGAACGAGTACGGGTGCTTTAAAAGCATTTCGTGTCGCTTTAATATCTACGGGGATAGGTGCTTTAATTGTTGGGGTAGGATTGCTAATTGCTAATTTTGACAAGGTTCAGAAATATGTTCAAATGGCAGTTGATAAGTTTAAGGGTATGGGCGATGGTATTAAACTTTTAATATCAGTTATATTTCCGTTCATAGGTGCTATTCGTCTTATTGTTGCTGGATTAGAAGAAATGGGATTGATTGATGATGATGTTACTGCTAAAGCCAAAAAGAATACAGAACTAAGGATAAAAGGATTAGAGAGTGAAAAAAATAAACTAACGGATAAATACGATAGTGAAATAAGACTTGCGAAGGCAGCGGGGAAATCAACCGTTGAATTAGAAGAAGCCAAACGACAAGCAATTTTAAAAACTCTTTATGCATTAAATGAAGCTGAAAGAGCAAGAATAAAAAGCGGGGATTCTACTGAGGAAGATATTAAAAAATGGAATGACCGACAAAAAGAAATTACAAAACTTCAAGAAGATAGCAAAGTTGCAGAAATAGAAGCTGAAACAGAAAGACAAAATAAAATAAAAGAGGCAAGAGATGCAGCAAATCAAAAAGCAAGAGATGATAAAAAAGCTGCCGATGAAAAAGCAAAAGCTGATGAGAAAACACGGCTTGATAATATTAAAAAAATAAATGAAAATTACGCAAAACAAATTGAAGATTTTAATGCTACAACTGATTTACAAAAATTAGAGTTAGATAAAAAAAGAGCTGAGGATGAACTTAATGCTTTAAATGCAAGTGAATCGGATAAATTAAAACTAAAAGAGTTTTATAAATTAAAAGAGCAAGAGCTTACTAAGAATAACAATTTAGCAATCGATGCTATAAACTTAGAATATGATGATAAGCTAAAAGAATTACAAGCAGTTACTGATGAGCAAAAAGCTGATTTAGAAGAAGAAAAATTAGCAAAAGAGGAAGAGAAAAAAATACTTGAGTTAGAAAAATTAGGAGCAACCGAAGAACAAAAAAAATCCATAAGAGATTATTATGCTGGTGTTCGTTTAGCAAAAGAGCAAACCGATGCCGAAAAGCAAGTTCAAATTGATGAAATGGTTAAAGATGCAAAAATAGCCATTGCGGATAGAACCTTAGATTTGATTAGTGAAATAGCGGGTAAAGGTAGCAAGATAGGAAAAGCGGTTGCAGTTGCACAAGCTACAATATCAGGTGTTCAAGGGGTGCAAAACGCATTTACAACCGCAAATGCTTCACCTATTACATCCGTGTTTCCTGCTTACCCATTTATTCAGGCAGGTTTAGCGGGTGCGTTTTCTTTACTACAAATCAAGAAAATTATGTCAACTGATGCAAGTGGAGCAAGTGGAGCAAGTAGTGCTTCTGCAAGTTCAAGTGGTGGCGGTGGTGGTGCTGCTCCTCCTTCATTCAATTTAGTACAAGGAACGGGAAGCAATCAAATAGCACAAGGATTAGCAAGTCAAACAAGACCGTTACAAGCTTATGTAGTAGCATCGAATGTAACAAGTCAACAAGAAATGGACAGAAATATTGTCGAGAGTGCAAGTGTATAATTACAGATTTGTAACAAGAAGTTAATTTTTTAGTATTAAAGATATGAAAACATATTTAGCAAAATTTAACCCAAAAGTTAACGGAGGTGTTTACGCAATTTCGTTAGTTGAAAACCCAGCAATGGAAGGGTTATTTATTGCATTGTCAAAAGATGAGCCGATTCAACTAAAAGAGGTTGATGCTGAAAAACGTATTTTGATGGGTTTAGTTTTAGAACCTAATAAACCAATTTACAGAAATCAAAACGGAGAGGAGTTTAATATCGTTTTTGATGAAAAAACAATAGAAGAACTTTCACACTCTTTTTTCAAAAAAGGTTATCAGGGCAATTCTACGATTGAACACAATGTAGATAAAAAAATTGAGGGGGTTACATTTGTTGAAAGTTGGATTGTTGAAAATCCTAAAATTGACAAATCAACAAACTTTGGATTCAGTTACCCAAAAGGGAGTTGGGTGGCAACTATGAAAGTAGATAGCGACGAAGTTTGGAATAATTATGTAAAAACGGGTAAAGTTCAAGGATTTTCCGTTGATGCTTTATTATCGTTAGAAGAAGTAAATTTAAAATCAATTATAAACATGGCAAAACAAGAAGAAAATAGTTTAATAGAACTATTAAAAGACTTACCAAACCAAATCAAAACCGCTTTAGGATTAGATAAAAAAATCCAATTAGGTTCGATTAAAACACAAGATGAAAAACTTGAAATCATGTACGATGGCGATATGATGACAGTTGGCGGTCGTGTGTGGGTTATGGCTGAGGATGAAATGGAAGTTGCAGTCCCTATGGGAGAGTATCTTTTGGAAGATGGAATGACTTTAGTCGTTAAAGAAGATGGTGTTATTGATTCAATCGTTGAACCAATGACAGAAGTAGTGGAAGAAGAAGCTCCATCTGAAATGGCAGAACCACAAAGCGAAGGCAAAGTTACACAAGATGAGAAAATTGCAAGTGAAATCGAAAGTGCTATTAAATCAATTTTGATTAAATACGCTGATCAAGAAAAAGAAATCACTCAATTAAAATCACAAATTGAGGAAATCGGAAAGCAACCTGCTTCAAAAGGTATTAAACAACCTGAGGTAAAAGTTGATTTTTCTAACATGACGAAAAAAGAAAGAATTTTAAACACAATTAGAAACGTAAACTAATGAGCACAAGAGGAACAACAATTTACGGAGTTGAAGAATTAGCAGCAAGAACAAACACTCTTGCAGTTGCAAAAACTTTAACGGCGAGTGATAGTGGAAATGTATTTACACTTTCAGCAACAACGGGAAAAGCAATAACCCTTCCGAGTGTTGCGGTTGATGGTTTTAAAGCGAAGTTTTTAGTAGGAGCAGTTTTCGCAACTACTAATTTTACAATCGTAGCACCTACATCTGTTATTCAAGGTGGGGCAATAGTTAATTCAGTTTTCGTACCTGCATCAAATGAAAACACAATTTCATTCGTAGCAAGTGCTGAAAGCATCGGAGATTATATCAACATTGTTTCAGATGGAACTAACTTCTACGTTGAAGGAGTTGGAGCTTTAGCTGGTTCAATAACATTCACGGCAGTTTAACAACAAAAAACAAATAAATAAATAATGGCAACAGTAACAAATGTAAGCTCAAATTACGCAGGGAAAGAGGCGGGAGCAATAATCGGAAAAACTTTCAAAGAAGCGGATACGCTTAGATTAGGTTTAGTAACCTTAGCTCCAAACGTAGGGTATAAATTAAACCTTAGACGTGTACGTTACACGGATGGAACAACTGCTTACTCTTGTGGCTTTGATCCACAAGGTACAATTACTCTTAGTGAAAGAGTTTTAGAGCCGGTAAAACTAAAAAATGACTTCCAAGTATGTAAGGAAGATTTTAGAGCTACTTGGTCACAAGAAACAATGGGAGCAAGTGCTTCAAATCCAAACGCACCTGCTGATATCATGGAAGCTATCCAAGTTGAAATGTTAGGACAAACTGCTGAGGATATTGATTACAAAATTTGGCAAGGTGACGCAACAAATACAGACGAGTGGGATGGTTTCTTGAAATTGTTTTTAGCTGATGCTGCGGTTATCGATATTGACATCGATGCGGTTACTGAGGCAAACGTAGAGGCACAATTGAAATTGGCTTTAGCTGGTATTCCTATTGCTTTAAGACGTAAAGACGTAAGAGTATCTGTATCTCCTGACGTATTCCAAGCATATTGGTTTTACCTTGTTTCTAAAGGTATTGTTAATGGTTTAGGTGGCGATGAAAAAACAGTACGTTTTGGTAAATATTTGTTAGTTGAAAACAACGGTTTACCTGCTAACACAATTGTAATTGCTGAACCTAAAAACTTAATCTTAGGGACTGGTTTAGAAGCTGACTTTAATCAAATCTCTTTAGTTGATGAAGATGAAGTAGGTTTATTGACTGGACAAATCAGAGGTAAAATGGTTTACTCTGGTGGTGTGAATTACTACAATTCAGAGGACATCGTTTGGGCAAGACCGATTGCATAACAAGTAACAAAGGCGGTTTAGTTACCGCCTTTATTTTAAAAAATTATAATTATGGCTTGTGATATTACGGCAGGACGTTTACGGGCATGTAAACAAAATTTAGGCGGTTTAGGTTCGTTATACTTATTCAACTTAGTTCAGAATCCTTTTACCTATGCTAACGGAATTGTTACGGCAATCAATCCGTTATTAACTGAGGTATTTGAATATGAATTAGAAGGGGATGGTAATAATGTAGTTGAAACATTAACACCTGACAGAAATACGGGTACGACAGTTAACACGCAAGTGATTACAACGGTACTTAAAAAGATTGATGCTACAAGTTCTGCACAAATGAACTTATTGGCTTACGGTTATCCTATGGCAGTTGTAAGAGATAGAAACGGAATTTACCATGCGATTGGTATTGATGATGGAATTGATTTTGTAGTGGCTCAATCTACGGGAGGAGCAAAAACAGAATTAAACGGATACACTTTAACGGGTACATCTACAACGGGTTCTTTGAGTCCGAAATTAGATACGGCAACCGTTGCAGCATTTTTGGCTTTAGTGGATTAATTTCATATTTTGTTTAGTATTAAACCCTGACTTAATTGTTAGGGTTTTTTATTTAGTAAAAATTTCATTATAATCCGCATCTTTACCGCACCAATAAGATTTGATGTTTTCAAGTTTAGTATCTTCAATCCAACAAGCCGTATAATCATAACACCAAACACTCCTTTTTCCTATGTATTTATCGTTAACAATTTTCCAAAGGATATTGTTTTTATCTAAGAATGATGCGTTATCAAAAGAGGAAATAACCGATTGTATTAATATTTCTTTAACGGGTAAATTTTGCATATTTATTTTGTTTAGATTACAAATATAATTAAATTGTAACAAAAACGTCTTTTTTTAGTATTAAGAGTATGATAGTAGTTAACCCTGAAGATGCAAATCACACGTTCGATATTATTCCAAGATATTATCCAAGCGAAATAGTGCTAACCTTATACAACGAGGTTACTCAACTGAGTGAAATAGTTAATCAACTATTCATTATTAACGATGGAATAATGACTGTAAGTTTTACTTATACATTTACAGAACAAGCAAAATATCAAATCAAAATAACAGATGAAAACGGTGTTGTTTTTCGTGGCAAATTAATTTCAACAAGTCAAATTCCACAAGATTACAAGCAAACAAATAATTTATACGTTTATGAGTGAAACAGTTAAACATAGCGATATTCGGTTAATACAACTTAACAATTATATACGTCCTAAATTAGAAGAAAACAAGTCTAAGGGTTTTGTTTTAAATGGTAGAAATAATAGTTTCTATTATTATGTGATTGATAGAAAAAATGGCAGTCCTACTAATTCCGCTATTTTACGCAGTTATTCTGATTTAGTTTACGGTCAAGGATTGAGAGCAAGAAACGCAAGTACAAATACTGCCGATTGGTTACGATTCAAGACTATCTTAAAAACTAAAGAACTTAGAAAAATAATTGATGATTTTGTACTGCAAAATGAAGCTACGTTTCAAGTTGTTAAAAGTAAAAATAGAAAAGACTTAGGAGCTATTTATCATTTACCAGTAGAACGTACTGCACCAGCGATGGAGAATGACGATGAAGAAATCGAAAACTATTGGTATTGTCGTGATTGGAATAAACAAAATAAATTTCCACCTGAGGAATATGCGTCGTTTGGTTATTCAAATGATGAAATTGAGATTTACAAAATGTTACCTTATTCAGCGGGGCAAACTTATTTTGCATCTCCTGATTATTTTGCGGGACTTCCTTATTGCGAGATGGAAGAAGAAATATCCAACTACTACATTAACCATATAAAAAACGGGTTATCATTTGGATATATTATAAACATTCCTGATGGCAATAGTTTAACGGCAGAAGAAAAAGACGAACTTGAATTTAAGATAAAAAATAAATTAACGGGTTCATCTAATGCGGGTAAATTTGTACTATCGTTTAACGGTAGGGATGCAGAGATTACAGTTACACCTTTGCAGGTTAATGATGCTCACAAACAATGGGAGTATTTGACTTCTGAAAGTAGACAACAGATCATGACATCGCACCGAGTTGTTTCTCCGATGTTGTTCGGTATTAAAGATGCTACGGGATTTGGCAATAATGCCGATGAATTAGATACGGCAGAAGCTCAATTAATTAAAAGGGTAATTGCACCGAAACAAAACTTTATTATTGATTGTTTAAAGGAGGTTTTAATTGCTTACGGAATTAATTTAGATTTATATTTCAAACCGTTAACGGATGTAGTTGCACCTACTCAAATGAGTGAACACGTTTGTTTTAGCGACGAAAAAAAAAAGACTGATTTAGATTTATTCATTGATTTAGGTGAGGATGAGGATTTAGATAATTGGGAATTAATAGAATGTAAACCCGTTGACTATGCGGAACACGGTTTAGAATTAGCAAGTACTGGAACGGCAACACCATTAAATAAGTCAAGATTTGATTTGTTTGATACGATTACAAGATACAGATATGCGGGTAGGGATTCGGGGCAAAGGAATTTTTGCAATAAAATGGTAAGGGCAAAAAAGATTTATAGAATAGAAGATATTGAGGCAATGCGTGAGATTCCGGTAAATGCGGGATTTGGTCCAGAAGGAGCAAGTACATACGATATCTTCAAATATAAAGGCGGTGTTAATGGTTATCACTTTTGGGAAAAATTAACGTACAAACGTAAAAATGAGAATGTTAAAGTAGATGTAAAATCTCCAATAGCTATTGATAAAAGTAAAAAGCAACCGGCAAAGGGGTTGGCAGGAGTAGAACCAATAAATATGCCTAATAGGGGTGCATTAATTAAATAAGTTATGGCAGAAATTTTATTCATATCACCGCAAGAGTTAAGCAACACAACCATTTTAAGTGGGAATGTTGATATTGACAAATATACTTTTTGCATTGCTAACGTGCAAGTGACTACAATCGAACCGTTATTAGGCACGGAGTTATACGAGAAAATAATAACTGATTTAGAAGATGAAACATTAACGGGTTTATACCTTGAAATGTTCGATAAATTCATTAAGCCAATTACTAAACATTATTCCGTAGGGCAATATATTGAAATTGCATCTTACATTTTAGATAATGGCGGTCTTTATAAACACACGGGGGAAAATGTTGAGATAGTCGATAAACAAGAAGCTCAATTTTTAGCAAATAAATACAATGGAATGGCTCAGATGTATGTGCATCGCTTTGATAAATGGATTTGCAAGAATAACATTCCTGAGTATAGAACTATCCAAGATGAAGTTAATGCGATTAAAGACGTTAAATTAACGGCAGGTTGGAAATTAGATGGTG
>Ga0209492_1000728_pt1 | contig 10114 bp, 9 predicted proteins | sample PPLLak12cMay2015_FD_187253 | JGI IMG/M metagenome (GOLD analysis project Ga0209492, IMG submission 187253) | Freshwater sediment microbial communities from Prairie Pothole Lake near Jamestown, North Dakota, USA - PPLs Lake P7 Core (1) Depth... | ecosystem: Environmental > Aquatic > Freshwater >... | reverse complement strand
GCAAAACTATTTCAGCTGTTGGATTTGAATCTGACTTGTATTATGTTTTCAATGGTGCTGTTCCGTTTGTTGATTTCATTAGATGGCTTTCAAGTAATTATAAAATGACAGCAGCAAGTTCAACACGCAAATTTTTGTCATCAATACCTTCGGAATTTTATGTGACACCAACGCAAGACATTCGATTGAACTTTGCTAATTGGTTTGTCAATGGCCGTTCATTATACTTTGAGAATGATGGCGGTGACTTATTAGAATTATCAACTGCAACGGTGATGACTGGCGAAGCTGTTATTTCTGCAAGTGTTGGACCAACAACAACAATGACTTCAATCATATTTGGAACAACACCATTGGTGAAACCGAATACACTTTATTATGATGTTTGGGTTGTGAAAGCACCAACGCAATATTCTGAAAAGATACGATTCTACATAGACAGAAGATGCTCAATCAATCCTTTTGAAATCAGCTTTATGGACAGAATGGGTTCATTCGGTTCATTTGCTTTTCAGCTTCGTGACACGGTGACAAACAACAATCAAAAATCTACATTCAAAAGATTGGCCGGTGGCCTTGGAGTTGATGCGACAACTTCGCCAGCTTACACTTACAATTCAAAAGCAACGGGTGAACAAGTTTACAACGTGAATTTTGACAAGGTGCAACAGCTGACAACTAACTGGATGGATGATGCAAGTTCATTGTATTTTCAGGAATTGATTAGCAGTCCAGTGACATATTTAAAAACTGAAAGTGGGACTTATGTCGCAGTAATTGTGACGGATTCATCAAGCGTTGAACAAAGGCAGATTGATAAAAGACTGATAAAATATACAGTGAATGTAAGGTTCGCAAATTCTGACAACATAAACATATAATGGAAAATTCAACACAAATACAGTTCATTGAAACATACGGACAACCTGGTCCGATTGGAATTATTGACGTTGATACGGCTGTTCAATTTCCAATCAACTTTGCTGTTGGTGACATTAAAGATCCGTTTGCAAAGAAAGGTGTGAAGTCATATAAGTTTTCAATTGTTGGAAGCAAAGAAACAAATCAACTGTTGAATCATTATTATGATATTAATATTGTAGATGGGACTTACAACAACAATTTAAAGCAAAAGGTTGCTATACTTCGAAACGGTGTTATCATCTTGGATAATGCGTATATGCAACTATTGAGCATTAAGAAACAAACACACGATGTTTATAGTGATCAACAAATCATTTATGAAATTGAAGTTGGTGATGACGTGACTTCATTCTTTACAAAAATCACAAACAAATATCTTGATGAATTGGATTTCCAAGATATGACACACACATACGAAGCGGCTGAAGTGATTGCTTCGTTTCCAAATTCAGCAATACGGGACAATGTTCTTTTGACTGGTGGCTATAAATATGTTTTGGCTTGGACAGACTTGACAAAGTATCAACTTGAAGAATGTCGGCCAGCAATTTCAGTCTATGAATATTGGAATCGCATTCATCAAGCTGCAGGTTATCAATGGGAGTGGCGAAACTTTGATAGTGACCAGATCAGAATGGACAAACTTTGGATTCCATACAACGGGGATGCTCCAAAAATATCGGACCAGTTGGTTAATCTTGTTGCAGCTGACAATTCAGCACCATTGGTTTTTGTTGGTTCTGGTCCTAATCCAAGACTGATTCCGATGCAATCATTTATTATTGACAACGAAGTGCAAGATTTAGCTGGTGCTTATGATCCAGTGACTGGAATTTATACTTCAGCAATTTACACTGGCGGCTCTGCTTTTGATGTAACATTTGAAACTACTTATTCATTATCATTAAACAATCCAACCGCTTCAACAATTTATTTAACTACTCTTTCAGGATTGCCAACAATACCTGAATTTATCAGATATGTTGGATATTATGAAATGCTTAATAATACGGCACTTGCTGCTGGTTTGCCACGTTCTGCATTTGCAAGAAGTGCTAATACAGCATTTTTTGGAGAATATCTATATACATCAGCAGCCGCACCATATACTTTGCCAAGTGGTAACACAGTTGTAGGAACTGCAACATTTCAAAGTGCAACTTTGCCTGTTGGATATGTATTGTTTGGCGATCAATTAGCAACAACTTTAGAAGTTAGAAGAAATCAAAGTGCATTGGCTCCTGATTTTAGAACGGCAGCAATTGGAGGTTCTTCAGTGTTGGTTGTGCCAACACTAACAATAACATCAATAAAGATGATTATTGTTCCTCGTGTTGATGCTTACGGATATAACACGCAAGTGTTGATGAATGACTTTGTACCAAGAAAAATAAAGCAATCCGATTTCATCAAGTCAATTGTCAATATGTACAACCTTGTTATTGTTCCAGATGCAACAAATGACAGAAGGATAATATACAAAACAAGAGATGACTATTATGATAACGGAACGGAAAAGGACTGGACTGATAAAATAGCAACGGACAAAGGTTCAGACATTTCATTCATAAGCAATACCAACGCAAAGAAGATAACACTTTCATATAAGCCAGACACTGACAATGTGAACAAGGATTATTTGGCTGAAACGAAAGAAGTTTATGGTCAGCAAGAATATGAATTGCAAAATGAAAACATCAAAGGTCTTGAAATGAAAGAAATCATTTTCAGTCCAACACCAATTGACAACACACCATTCGGAACTTATGCACCAATGTATGCTGGTAAATTTCCAAAATGTAATATAAGAATTTTGATTGATGGCGGTGAACAACCAACGGGTTTGGGTGGTGCAATGACTTATGACATTATTGACTACACTGTTGGAACTATTGAAACGGGAATCTTTGGCATTGATACCTATCCAATGCTAACGCATCAAGACAATCCAAACACACCGTTGTTTGATATTAACTTTGGACTATGCGATAAGTATTATCACGATTTCACATCGGTAACAAACAACAATCTTTATTCAATGTTTTGGCGTCGGACCATTGGTCAAGTTGACAATGGCAAACTGTTCACGGCTTATTTTTACCTGAATGAATATGACATTTCGATACTGAAATTGAGTGACAAAATATTTGTAAAAGATACTTGGTATAATATCAATTCGCTTCAGTACGATCCCAATTCATTCGGCCCGACAAAGGTTGTTTTGATGACTATTGATGATGAACTTGCGATTGACATAATTAAGCCAAGGCCCGGACTTCCATTGCTTGGAACATTAACACTGGCAACATTATCAGAACAGATTTACAGCGGATTGAATTGGAACTATGCAGACAGTTCTGTTGTGATTCAAGGAACGGGCAACGTGGTTGCTGGTGACATTAAGAATGTTTTGGTAGTTGGCAACAATAGAATAGTTGACAGTTCAAACACTGTTTATTCTGAAAATGTTGTGGCTGACAATATTACTTTGAACGGTAAGGATTTACAAGAAGTATTCAATGACGTATTAATTGATGCAACAATAAATGTTCCGAGTGCGGATGTGTTAACATTATTTACAACACCATACCTTTTGATTGATTCGCCCGGTGCTGGTTATTTCATTCAAGTTTTGACAGCTTCGTGCAAAGTAGATTTTAACACAACAGCTTACACGGTAAGCACTACATTAAACATTTACACCGATACTGCAACAAGGGTTCAACACACGTTAAATAATGCTTTGAATGCTTCATTGAGCAGAATCGGTGCATCGGCACAGCAAGGGATAAATGGACCAGCAGATACGCAGTTGATTTCAGATAAGGCAGTTTATTTGCAAACACAAGTTGGCAATCCGTTAACGGGGGACAGTGATATAGTTATTTATCTAAGTTATAAAATCATTCAGGAGTAAATTATAATATATAACAATGGCTGAAGAAACAGATGACATAAGTATAAAAGTTGCGATTGATACGGCAGATGCTGACAAAAGCATCAAGCAAATAAAGCAATCACTTAAGGACCTTAAGAACGTCAAAGCTGGTGACAAACTATTTGAAGACGCACAAAAAGCCGCTACAAAATACAGAGAGAAACTTGATGACATCAAAGATGCTGCCGGTGCCGCTGCTGGTTCTGGTGTCGAAAAGTTGACCAGTTCAATGAACTTGTTGAAAGATGGTTTTGTGAATGCTGATCCGGGCAAGTTGAGTATTGGAATGAAAGGATTGGGAATGGCAATGAAAGCAATTCCTATCTTTTTAGTTATTGAGGGGATAAGATGGCTTATTGAAAATTTCGAAAAGCTAACAAAAAGCGGTGGAATAGTTGGAAAAGTATTTACATTCATTGGCGATGTTATTGGAACAATCATTCAGGCCTTTAAAGATTTATCTGATTGGTTAGGCCTTACCAGTTTTGCTGCTGAAGATAATGCAGAAAGGACAATTGCAGCAGCAAAGGCAACTGAAGCTGCAACAACTGATCGGTATGATGCTGAAATAAAAATGGCAAAGGCCGCTGGTAAAGATGTCACTGAAATTGAAATCAAGAAACAGCAAGCCATTATTGATTCAACAAGAATACAATTTGAAGCAATCAAAGCTGTGGCCGCTGCAACTGGTGAAGTAACACCAGAACAAATGGAAAAGGTTGCGGCCCTTGGAAAAGTTGTCAAAGATGCACAGCTTGAAATTGAGGTGATGAGAACAACAGCTGAAACGAAAGCAAACGATGACGCAAAGAAAAACCAACAAAAAAGAAATGATGATCTAAAGGAATCACTAAAGGAGCAGCAACAGATTGCAAATGATGCCATTAAACAAAGGGAAGAAAATGATGCGAATGAATTAAAGGCAACAGAAGAACTGTTGAAAAAAGCTGAAACATTAAGAGTTCACAGTGCTGAAGAACAACTTGCGTTAAATAAGAAAAGAGCAGTTGAAGAAATTGATGCATTGCTTCTTGCATCTGGGGGAGCAACAAAAGCTTACGATGCTTCAGTCAAAGCCAAGCTTGATATTGAAAAAACATATCAAACGGATTTGACTGCTTTAAAAAAGAAAGGAACAGATGACGCTGCCGCTGAAAAAAAGAAAGCGGATGATGCTATTGCTGCTGCTCAAAAAGCAACTGACGACAAAGGAAAAGCCGAAAGGGAAAAACAAAACAAAGACATCATTGCAAGCATCAATTCAGTTGCTTCATCTGCTCAAACAATATTGACAGCAATAAGCGACTTTAATCAAGCAAAGGCAAATGAAGCGGTCAAGGTAAATGAGCAAGGACTACAAACACAATTGGGTGCTTTAGATGTTGCCAGAGAAAAGGAATTGAATCAAGAGGGATTGACAGCGGACCAAAAGATTGCAATTGAAAATAAATACAAGAAACAAAAGTATGATCTTGAACTTCAGGAATACAATTCAAGCACAGCAATAAAGAAAAAAGCATTCGAGCAAGATAAGAAAATGAAGATTGCAATGGCCATCATTTCGACAATCACGGGTGCCATATCTGCGTTCACGGGAATGTTAAGCATTCCGATTTATGGAATTGCTTTGGGTGTGATTGCTGCGGCTGCGGTTGTTGCTGCGGGTGCTTTGAATATTGCTAAAATTCAGAACACAACCTTTGATGCTGGAACACCGCCAGCTCCGATCACTGCAACACCGCCATCAATGTCATCAGCTGGAATGGGTGCTGGTGACAGTTCGCCATCGGCAACACCATCATTTGACTTATTCAAGAAAGACACGAATCAAAACGGTGCAAACAATAACGCATCCAGTGGAAGTGCAAATCAGCCAACAGTTGTGAAAGCTTACGTTGTTTCTCAAGAAATAACAGACCAACAAACTGCAAATAATTATTCAACTTCGATGGGTTCATTATAATATATAAATAGATGATAAATATTTCATACATAAGATTGCTAAATGCGTTTGAATCCTTTTCAAACGCACACCTACAAATCAAAAGATTTGCGAGTGATTTCCCTGAACAAGTGCCGAATTTTGGAACGGAAAAAGAAAACTATCCAATCCTTTTTGTGTCACCAAACAGCACAATCTTTGATGAAAATGCGAATCAATTCACTGTTGATGTTTATTGTTTTGACATAATTGAAAAGGACAGAATCAACATCAACACAATACTTTCAGATACAAACACAATTCTGAATGATGTTTTCAGGTGGTTTAAAGATGGCGAAATCTTCGGCATTGATGTAATAACTGACACGCCAACGTGTACACCAATAAACAACGGGTTGCTTGATTACACTGCCGGGTGGCAAATGTCAATCACTTTTGTTGTTGACACTTATGGCATTTGTGAAATACCATTCAATGAATCACCGGTTGTGATAACTGAAGTTTGTGACATTGTTTATTCGCAATATCTGACTTGTGAAACACTTGCAGATTGTCCAGTGATTATTGACATACAAGCATTGCTTCCAACGCAAGACCAAAAGGATGCAATGGACAATGCCAACGGACCAGATGCAACAAATCCATTTGCAACAATGGCTGACGTTGGTGGCGGTGGTGGTTCGTTAACACTTGCACAAGTATTGGCGAATGGAAATATTGTCAACAATTACGCAATACAAGATGCAACTGGAAATTCATCATTGATTTTGGTAAGCAACAGCAACGCATTATATTATGTGGATGCGACAACATCGAATGAATTATCTTTGAATCCAACTTTAAATTCTTTTAGGTTTTTTGATGGAACAAAGTTAGCTTATATAACTGAAGACGCAGTGATGACGGAAATTTCTCATACTGATTTAATCAACTTAACTTCAACCAGTGTAACAAAAAATGGTGTTGAGATTGCAACAATAAATGATTTACCAGCTGCACAGGTCAATTCAGATTGGAACGCTGTTGGTGGTGTGGCTGAAATTTTAAACAAGCCAACCATACCAACAAAAACGTCAGATTTAACAAACGACGGTGACGATGGAAATCCATTTATTTCTTTGAATGATTTACCTTCAAATCTTATTTTATACGCTACAAATGTAGCAAGTGACATTCCCAGTTATGTTAAATTAGTAAGTAGTATTACAGATCCAAGTTTTAACACAGTTGCTGTTGATGTATCAACGGGTGCAATAACGACTACAAATCAATTTATTTCAGCATTAATAACTTTGCCCAATTTAATAGTTGGTAATCCTGGTGTTTTAAATATAACAACAATTGGAAACATAAGAAGAACAGCCGGAACGGGGAATGCTGAATTTTACTTTGAAGTTTACAAAAGAACTATCGGTGGTGTTGAAACTTTAATTACTACATCGGGAAACACTATACCGGTTATCAATACGGGGTATGCTGAATTTTCAGCGACTGCATTATGGAATGATGGTATCTTTTTAGCAACTGATAGAATTGTTTTAAAGTTTTACGGAAGTAGAATAACAGGTGGCTCAAATCCTACATATGATTTTCAATTCGGAGGTAGTACACCAGTAAGGTCTTTAGTTCCTATTCCATTAACTGTAACACCTTTTATTACATTGGATGAAATTGCAGATGTAACAATAACAACACCTGTAAACAATGACTTGTTAGCATACGAAAGTTCTACAAGTCTTTGGAATAATAAAACTGCTTCTGCATTAGGAATTGCAGAATTAGCATCTCCGACTTTTACCACCGACATTACTACACCTTTAATAATTGGAGGTACTGCGGTAAGTTCAAATATTTCTTATAAAAGTACAAGCGGAACGGGAACAGCAACAGGAATAGCACATCAATTTATTGGTGGTACAAACGGAGGAACTACTTTAGCTACTTTATATAATAATGGGTTAGTAAACATAGGTAACGCAGTTATTACATCTCAAAGATTAGTTAGGATAGGTCAAGATACAGCAAGAGTTGATATAGGAAGTTTAATAGGAGTTACATCACAAGGTGCTATATATTTTAGCCAAACAACACCAAGTGGTACAAATTATGCCCTTGCTGGTTCATCAGCTGTTACAACATTAGGTGCTCCAACAACAGTTCAATTAACTATTGGTAATGTAGTTAAAACTTCTATTAATGTAAATACAATTACTCGGACTGTTACTAATAATGTATTCACAATGTCTGCAAGTACATCAACTGTTCCAAATGCATTTTTATTTACGGGTGCAGCACATACTACACAAACAGCAAGTGCAGAGGTTATTGATGTTAATTGGAATCTTGCAAGGACAGTTGGACACGCAAGTGGAACAATAGCAACACAAAGGTCTTTTCTTATACAAGCCACTACACATTCATTTGTTGGAGCTTCAACAATTACAACTGCTGCAACTTTAGCAATAACTAATGCACCTATCGCAGGAACAAACGCAACCATAACAAATGCCTATGCTTTATGGGTGCAAGGTGGTAAAAGTTTATTTGCAGGAAATATAGAACTAACACAAACAGTTACAACAGAAGTGCTTGTATCAAATAGAACAGTGACAATCGTAATTAATGGAACAACTTATAAATTATTAGCTGTAGTATAAAACTAACAAATATGAAAAAATTAATCTATTTTAACGCACCAAGTAAACCAGAAAATATGGGCATCAGTCAATTGGTTGATGACATTAAAGTATTTATCGATGAAAGAAAAGAAGAACTACCAAACGCTGTGATAGTAGGAAACACTATTCAATTTGATGGCGGTTATGCTGTTTTTTTAGATGTACCTAATGATTTTGAAAATTAATAAAAAAAACTATGGAACTAACTTTTACATTAACAATCGAAGAAGCAAATACTATTTTGAAAGGATTGGGAAAACTAACTTTTGAAGAAGTTGCAACACTTATAAATAAATTAAATACACAAGCATCACCGCAAATAGATGCTGCAAAAGAAACCAATTAAAACAATAACCTCTCCGTTATGACTAAATTATTAGATTACTTTGATGTACCTTTTTTACATTGTGTAGCTATTGCGATAACATTTACAGACATTGAAACAGCTTTAAAATTTGTATCTTTGCTGTTGGCAATTGGTTATACAATTTGGAAATGGATTTCAGAATACAAACATAAAAAAAAATAAAATGAAACATTCAAAACAATTTGCGTTGTCTATTAAGGACATAATTAAGGGCTTTATTACTTCGTTTTTGACGGTTGTTATTACGATGTTAATCACAGTCCTAAATACTGGAATCTTTCCAACAACATTAGAACAATGGAAGCCAATTCTTTTAGCTGGACTTACGGCTTGCTTGGCTTATCTTTTGAAAAATTGGTTGACAAATTCAGACAATAAATTTTTGATAAAAGATAATGAAAGTATCTGATTACGTCTGGACACAAAAGTATATGCATCAATATGGAAATGCTGTTGTTGTGGCCATCAAAAAACGGATTCGACAAGACAACTTGATTGACACGGGTGATCTGTTGGATTCGATTAATTACGATTTGAAAATGACAGCAAACAGTTTTCAAGTTATTTTTAAGATGGGTGACGGGAATTTCAAATACGGTTCTGGCTTACCTTCCGAGTATGGAGTGTACCAAGATCAAGGAACAATTTACATTGAACCGCACTACTTTTTTACTGCTCCAATACCGGGACTGACAAAAAAAGTATTTTCACAGAAACTAAAATTGGCAATGAAAAAAGATATTGCTAAATTTATGAAAAATCAACTAAAAGGAAAATGAATCCATTCGCATCAATAGGAAAATACCTTGTTAAGCAAAAAGAAGATAAAGCACTTGCTTTTCTTTGCAGTGATAAAATAGGACAAAAAGTGTCCAAAGATGACATTGAAATCATTGACAAAAATCACTATGCTTCAATTGATCCAAACAAATCTTTCTATTATTATGACGGTCCGCTTGATGACAAAACAAGGGACTTTTGTGCAACCTTATTGCTTCAGGGGAAATTCTATTCACAAAAAGAGATTGACTATATGTCAAGCCGTTTGGGTTACAATGTCGACTTGTATATGGGTTCATACAATTGCCGCCACCAATGGAAGCGTGCAAGAATAAAAGGTAAAATTCAAGACGGTACACTTGATGAAAATTTGATTGCAACAAATTCAGATGCAAACAAAGCCATCAAAGAACAGCCAGCAAATTTAAGGGGTTAATCAAGCTTCAAATCACGCATCATTGAAAGTTGATTGAACACGAAGATCA
>Ga0209492_1000727_pt1 | contig 10118 bp, 16 predicted proteins | sample PPLLak12cMay2015_FD_187253 | JGI IMG/M metagenome (GOLD analysis project Ga0209492, IMG submission 187253) | Freshwater sediment microbial communities from Prairie Pothole Lake near Jamestown, North Dakota, USA - PPLs Lake P7 Core (1) Depth... | ecosystem: Environmental > Aquatic > Freshwater >... | reverse complement strand
AAAAAGATGCCGAAATATTGGAATCAGATCCTTTCGATTTCAGACGAGGAAAAAATAATCGCTTTAATCCAGAAATAATGAATATACAGAGTATATCAATAGTCGTCCCTACTAAAGGGTGCATTAATAAATGCAAATTTTGTGTTTCCTGCATGCACGATAATCCTTATGAAAATCATTTTGATGAAATTCAAATTCGCAAAAGGATCAAGTATGCTGCAAATAATGGAGTTAATACTCTTATTCTTACTGGAACAGGTGAGGCTCTTCAAAATAAAGCTTTTCTTACAAAACTTGCTAATGTTTTGGATAAAGAGCATCACCCATTTCCTAATGTGGAGCTTCAAACTTCAGGGGTGATGCTAATGGATCAAAATGAATTCGGAGAATTTGTTAATATATCACTTTTGAAACGTCTTGGGGTTAATACCATATCTCTATCGGTTTCAGACATATTTGATTCGCCTAATAACTGGCGCATAATTGGGGCTCCTGCAAAATATAGGCCTGCCCTTTCTGAATTATGCGGATTTATTAAGGAAAATCATTTCAATCTCAGACTATCTCTCAATATGACAAATGTCTATGATGGAAAATCCCCAGAGCAGATATTAAGAGCTTGCAAATCACTTGGAGCAGATCAGATTACTTTCAGGGAGCTCTATAATTCTGATGATGATTCAGACCAGACAAAATGGGTTAAGGCAAACGCCTGCGAAAAGAATGTTATTTCAAGATTACAATTATACATCGCTGGAACAACCAGGCCTACCGGAAAGACCACATTTTCTGCTGATCCCCATGGAACGCCTCTATATCGTCTGCCTTTTGGCTCTATGGTCTATTCAATAATGGGAATGTCCGTAGCTATTGATGATAACTGCATGTCTAAAGGAGAAGACGGAAAACTTAAATATGTTATTCTCAGAGAGAATGGAAAGCTCTATTGCAGATGGGATGACGAAGGAAGCTTATTATTTTAAAAATGCAAATCGATCCTAAATATAAAATAAGTCCTGCTGGGGAATATAATGCCGGAGTAGGCGATTGTCTGGAGTGCGGGGTTACTTTAAGACCATTGCATTCTTATGCTCTTGGTGTTGCCGATTCCCCTATAGGAACTATATTGATAATTCAATGCCCGCATTGTTTTGCTAAATGGCATTTTCACATCAGAGAGATAAAGTCTGGAGGACATTACGATCTGTTTGCTAGATTTATTGAAAATGATATGAATCATTGGCTAAATCCAGATATGTCAGAAAAAATCTAAATGTAAATCTTAAACATAGTATTATGATGATAATTAAATCAATTCTCGACACAGACCTTTATAAGCTTACAATGCAGCAGGCTGTAGTGAAGCTTTATCCTAGGGCCAGAGTTCGCTACTCTTTTATTAATAGAGGAAAAACCGAATTTCCAGAAGGATTCGCTGAATATCTTCGAAAGGAGGTTAGGCAAATGGAAAAGCTTTCATTAACTAAAGGAGAGAAGAAATTCCTTCAGGAAAGGTGCTATTTTCTCGATCCAACATATCTGGATTTCCTGGAAGGATATAAATTTGACTCATCTGAAGTGGGAATTATTCAGATAGGCGGGGATCTCCAGATCTCAATTGAAGGATATTGGCACAGAACAATCCTCTGGGAAGTTCCACTGATGGCTCTTATCTCAGAACTCTATTTCAAAATGACAGGTCAAAAGCCTTGCAGTAGAGTGGATAGGGAGCAGAATAATAAAAAGAAGGCTACAGCTTTTCGTATGCATGGTATGCACTTCGCCGATTTTGGTACCAGACGTAGGTTCTCATATCAGGTTCAGGATGAAGTAGTAAGTGATTTCTTGGGAACTTTTTCTAAAGAGAACTTTGTTGGAACTTCGAATGTTCATCTGGCTCATAAGTATAATATACGTCCTATAGGGACTCATGCCCATGAGTGGTTTAGTTTTCACGCTGCAAAATTTGGGTATAAGATCGCAAATACTATGGCAATGGAGGCCTGGGTAACTATATTCCGCGGAGACTTGGGAATAGCTCTTCCTGATACTTTCACTTCAGAGGCATTTTTCCATGCTTTTGATCGCAAGTTCGCAAAATTATATGATGGTGTTCGTCATGACTCAGGTGATCCTATTGAATTTGCTAAAAAGGCTATAGCTCATTACGAGAGCTTAGGCATAGATCCGCATGACAAAACTATTATATTCTCCGACAGTCTTAATACAGAGAAGGCAATGGAGATTAAGAATTTCTGCAGGGGAAAGATCAAATGCTCCTTCGGTATAGGAACAAACTTCTCGAATGATGTTGGAGTCACCCCGCTGAATATGGTTATTAAGATGACCGAAGCCAAGCCAGAGGGAGAAGAATGGATTCATACAATTAAGCTCTCCGATGTTGAAGGTAAGCATACTGGGGATGCAAAAGAAATTGAGATTGCTAAACATATACTCAGAATAAAATGACAAAGCAAGAAGCTATAAAAGCCATGCATGAGGGCAAAAAAGTAACTCACATGTATTTCCACAGGGAAGAGTGGGTAACTATCGAAAATGGTCAAATACTTCTCGAGGACGGTGTACGATGTTCTGAAGAAGAATTCTGGAAATGGAGATCAGATTATTGGTGGGATAAAGATTGGAAACTATACAATGAATAATATGGATCCTAAACAGGTTATAATTATACGTACTGATACTGACCCGAAGATGCGTAAGGGCAAAATGGTTGCCCAAGGTGCTCATGCCTCTCTAGCTGTTGCTTTCCAGATGCTATTTGGCGAGTATGGAAAGAGGACCTGGGAAATTAATGAGAATAAACAGGTCGTAAAGGCTGATGTAGAAATAGATATGAATTCACCTTTTTATCATTGGATTTCCAGGATCTTTAAAAAAGTGGTGGTTGGCGGAACTCTTGCTCAAATGACGGAAGCTTATCAAGCCGCTAAAAAAGCCGGAATCCCTTGCTCCATTATTGAGGATGCAGGACTTACAGAATTCGGAGGAAAGATAACTGTAACTGCTGTTGCAATTGGCCCGGATGATTCTGAAAAAATTGATAAAATAACAGGACATCTGTCCTTACTTTAACGTTTCTTAACGATGGAATTAAGGAAATAATAATTACATTTAAGTCATAAATTTAAACAAAAAAAGAATGAAAACAGAATTTATTTATCTTCGTTGGGCCTTGGCTATCTTTGTTGCCATTGTTGGCTTTGGCTTTCTCGCTCCGGTACTTATTAGCTCTCCTACAGACATTGGTCTGATCACAGGTGTAGCCGTTATTGTGCTGGTACCTCTCGTTGCCTATTGGCTTCTTAAACCTATTTACAAAAAAACAGAAACAGTAACAAAAACAAAAAAGAAAAAGAGTATGAAAAATTTGAAAACTATTATTGGCATTCTGATCGTTGGATCTCTCCTGGCCTCTTGCGGCAGAGTAGACCCTGGCTATGTTGGCGTTAAAGTTAAAACACTTGGCCAGAATAAAGGTATTGAACCCACCGGCCTGGATGTAGGTCGCTACTGGATGGGTATCCTTTATGATCTCTATACTTACCCGACTTTCGTTAATATCTACCCATTCACACTGGAGGCTACAGAAGGATCTGAGCTTGACGAAGCTTTTCGTTTTCAGTCAGTTGAAGGTATAACTTGTAATGTTGACCTCGCTATTTCAGCCCATGCAGATCCGGCTAATGCTGTCACACTCTTCCAAACTTATCGAAAGGAAATGGTACCTATTATAAAAGAGATGTTGCGCCAGGATGTAAATAACTATTTTGTTGATTATGCTAGTAAGTTAAGAGTTGATGAGCTATATAGCACCAAGAAAATGGATATGCTAAATTATGCGAAGGACCAGTTAATAGCAAAGGTTTCTCCCAATGGTATTATAATTGATGATATTTCTTTTAAAAGTGATATTAGATTCCCTATTGAGGTTCAGAAAGCCATTATCGCTAAAATTGAGGCCATACAGCTTGCAACTCAGAAGCAGAACGAAATTGTTCAGGCTGAGGCAGATGCTAAGAAGCTGGTAGCTAAAGCACAGGGTGAATATGAAGCTAAATTGCTTGAAGCAAAAGGTAACCTTGCTCTTTCCAATTCTATTTCGGATAAGCTGGTTATGTATAATCTTTCTCTTCGCTGGAATGGAGTATCTCCAATCTATTCAGGGAATGGTTCAGTATTACCTCCGCTTTTCAGCAAATAATTTAACAATCTTTTAACAAACCCGAGCTAAAATGCTCGGGTTTTTTTGTTATATTTGAGTATAAAAGATATACTATGAAAAAGTTAATTGCTTTTATTATCATATTAACTCTGACTCAGTTTCAGATATCAATAGAGCCAAGGGAAGCACAGGCTCAATCCGTTATTGCGGAACCAAGCAAATCTCATGAGGTCAAGACCTACACTCATGTTTCTGATGGAATGACTTATAAAATCTTTGTACTTGGCAGCGATTATGCAGACCTCGATATAGAGGTGGTCAATGTTACAAAGGATAAATTGGAAGTCGAGAGATTGCAGTTAGAAATTGCCAGGCTTAAAAGACTCAAATGACATTAAACGAATATCAGGAAAGAGCTATCAAAGAGGCCTTCTATGAGAAGGATGAAGGAGTCTATAACGCTCTAGGGATTACAGGGGAAGCTGGAGAGATAGCAGACCATGTAAAGAAGATGCTTCGGGATGATAAAGGAGTCCTTACTGATGACAGGAAAGAGGCTCTTAAAAAAGAACTTGGAGACGTCCTTTGGTATATTGCAAATATGGCTCGCCGATTAGGTCTCACACTTGATGAAGTCGCAGAGGCTAACATCCAAAAAATAGTGGATAGGAAATCCAGAGGAGTACAACACGGATCAGGAGATAATCGATAAACTATGAAAGAAATAGACGGTGATTTAATAGAACTTGCAAAAAAAGGCAAATTCGATGTCATTACTCATGGATGCAATTGCTTCTGCACAATGGGAGCAGGCATAGCACCTCAAATGGCTAGGGCCTTTAATTGCGATAAATTCCCAATGGAGGATTCCAAATATAGGGGAGATATCAAAAAACTCGGAACTATTGATTATCAGAGTCAGCTGGTTATTCCGGTGATAAGGCCTATTAAAATAGCAGGAGTTGAGATTGAATCTGCCGATTTTGGTGGACATCCCCTAATTGTAGTAAATTCTTATACCCAGTATCGATATGGTCGAAATCATTCTGATGGAGACCAGGCTCCAATAGATTATGATGCATTAACTCTATGCATGAGAAAAATAAATGCTCTCTTTCCCAGGAAAACTATAGGACTTCCCAAAATTGGGGCGGGTCTTGCTGGAGGAGACTGGAATAGGATAAAGGGAATAATAGAGAGTGAGCTTAAGGATATGAATGTTATAATTGTAAACTATAAAAAGTAAAAATCATGTCTTTCTTAGATGAGTGTATGATTTGTGTATCCTTAGATCAGGATGGACATTTCCAAGCAGCCAAAATAGATGACCGTGAGGAAGTTCTTTTTATTCTTAAGAATATTTCTTTGGGTCAATTCTATGAAGAGCAATGTTTTGACAACGATCTTCCAGAAATGGAATTGGAGGAAGTTCAGAAAATGCAGAGAGAAGATTGGATTGATTATCTGAAGAATTTCGAGCATAAAAAACAATTTGAGCTCCTGTATATTTAAAGCTTTTTCGCAGTAGGCTCATATTAAGGAAAAAATATCTTAATTATATAAGATATACGTTCTTTTAAAGACTGAATTTTTAATCTGTAGTTAGTGATTGCGGTACTTCGTCACCTTTGTCCTTCGGGATGACTGGCCGGGGATCCGGCAAACTATGCAAATGTTGATTAAGTAGACGCTAAGGGCATGAGAACTTCGGTTCAATAAGGCAGGAACTTGGGACGGCTGGCGGGACGAACACATAAATCCCGTACCTAGGAAGTTTGAAAAACTATAATTTTCAAGAGATAGGAACTCTTAAAAACACGCAACACATGTTTCTCAGAATAATTTAACAAAAACCGTAGCAAGTCTTAGTGGTACTTCGTAAATTAGAAATCAGCTATTGAAAAATGGCAAATTCGATCAAATCGATCATCTACGACCGCCTTTAAGCTGAGATCAGGCTCCTATGAAAATAGGTTCGTACCTTTCGAGGGCGGTATTCTGGCGTCTATAATCACGTACAGGATCACCTGTTCAGGGCACTGGCAAAGAGAGATTACTCTTAAAAACTCACTTGACAGAATTCTCGGGAATATATAAACCGATAGGCCAAAAGTCTATCGGTTTTTTTTGTTTTAAAATAAAGCTTTATGATGTTCATAAAACTCGGGGACAAAAGAATTAATATATCTCTTATTAAAGAATACAAGCCCATACGTAAAACAACTCTTTCTGGAGAATATTTTTCTATCGAATTAATTTTTTTAAACGATTCAAAGGAGGAGATACATTTTTTCAATAAGGAAGATGATCGAAATGCCTTTTTAGATAAATTAGATAAGAACTTAACTATGGATCTTTCATAAAAATATAAAAGTCTTATGAAAGAATACCCGGATGAATTTAAAAGAGGAGATGTTGTTGTAGCCAGATATGGGTGGAATGATATTACCAAGAAGCCATTTGAATTCCTATATGAATTTGCATATTATTCGGCTACTGAAGGAAAATGCATAGTTTATAATCATGGAGAATGTAATATGCAAGATGCTCATTGTTTTGAGGCATCAAATATAAGAAAAGCTACAGAAGAAGATTTAAATGAATATTATTGGGGAAATTAATAATGAAAAAATTCATTATAGCAGGAACCAGAGATTTTTCCGATTACTCTCTTTTAAAAGATAAACTTGATCGCTTAAAAGCTCATTTAGGAACCTTTGAGATTGTATCTGGTACTGCTAGAGGAGCTGATTCGCTTGGCGAGAGATATGCATCAGAAAATTCCCTTCCTATTAAGAGATTCGTTCCGGACTGGGATAAATTCGGAAAAGCAGCAGGATATAAGAGAAACGAAGAAATGGCTCTATATGCAGATGGATGCATTGTTTTTTGGGATGGAAAGAGCAAGGGAACAGAGCATATGATTAATTTGGCTAAGAAACATGGTATTGATTTATCGGTGGTAAGGTATGAAAACAGGCAGGGACTTTCTTAGGGATGGCTTTAATCTATCCAGAGGATTCAAGGAATCAACTAGAACTTTTATGAAGGATTCCAGAACAGTTTGCATTAGACATACTGATGGAAGAGTAACAGAGCATCCCAATATTACTGAACCCTGGAAATATATAAAGAAAATAAGGAAGGCAGTCGATGTAGAAGATGCCTGGATAAAAGAAGAATAAATTATGTGGACTTATAGAGCAATTGTTAAAGAGATCTACGATGGCGATAGCATCACAGTAGATATTGATCTAGGATTTGGAGTTTTTCTCCATAATCAGAAAATAAGGCTATTTGGTATTAATACGCCTGAAATAAGAGGAGAGACAAGAGAACAAGGCCTAATCTCTCGAGATATTTTAAGAAAATGGATTCCAATAGGATCCCCAATTACTCTTAAGACTTACAAAGATTCAAAAGAGAAATATGGGAGATGGCTTGGAGAGATTTTTGTTCCTGATGAGGCCAATAGGGAGAAACTTGTAAATATTAATGAGCAACTAGTTGCAGGGGGATATGCCGAAAGATATATGGACTAATCCTCTTTATTTTTACAAAATAATCCCGAAATATTTTTTTATCTCGGGATTTTTTATTATATTAGCCTCTATAAATCTAATTAAAGATGGATACAATAATTCAGAGGCTTAAAAAGATAAAGGAATTAGCTGATAGGGGAGAAGCAGGAGAGGCATTAGCTGCTAAGGCTAAATTGATTGATCTTCTTCAAAAGCATAACCTATCTTTGGAAGATATAGAAACTGAAGTAAAGCAGTCTTATAAATTTAAGTATGCCTTCTCCGATGAAAAGGATGTCATGCTTCAGTGTATCTCTAAAGTTATTGATGATCCAAAAATGTCTTATTCCCATTATAGGGATAAGAAAAAAGAGTTCTTTGTCAAGCTGACTGAATGGCAATATATTGAATGCAAGGATCTTATCCAATTTCATCTGAAACAGTATAGGGATGAAAAGAAGAGAAAGATGAGAGCCTTCTTTTCAGCATATCTTAATAGGCATTCGCTTTTTGCGGATAGTTCGGAACCAGGCGAAAGCAAGATGAGTCCCGAAGAATATGCTGAATTTGTAAGAGCTTATCGGGGTTTATTAGATACTGAGACTTATGCAAAGAAATTAGAGAAAGCTAATTGATGATATTACAAAACCATACATTTCTGCTTTCATATAATCGGATAAATAATCAAAATTATTTCGTTTAGAAAGTAGAAATTAAAACAAAAAATGGAAGAAATAGATTCCTCTAAAGAGAGGCAGTCTCAACCAGAGCAAGTTGATTCTGCCGAACCTCCCCTCGTCTGCTCAACCCAATCACAGGTATTCAAAAATAAGTTTTATCCCAACACTACTCCAGAAGAATGGAGCGACTGGAAATGGCAAATCAGAAACAGTGTTACTTCCTATGAAGAGCTGTCCCGGATTTTCGGTTCATCTGATTATGAAGTTTCAGAGGATATAAATTTACCTCTTAGAATTACTCCCTATTACGCAAGCACTATAAAAGATCCAAAGGGACCTATAGGTCGTTGTGTTATCCCTTCTAGCGAAGAACTCTCTGTTTCCGAAAATGAAGAATCGGATTCTTTGCATGAAGAGCAATATAGTCCTTTGCCTAATCTGGTTCATAGATATCCCGATAGAGTTCTGTTTTTGACTACAGATTTCTGTTCTTCCTATTGTAGATATTGCACAAGATCTCATATGGTTTCTCATTATGAAATTAATAAGAAGATGTGGGATAAAGCTATAGACTATATTCGCCAGCATACCGAAGTTAGGGATGTTCTTTTATCAGGTGGAGATTTGCTGACAATGGACGATAGCTCGATTGAATACTTATTAAAATCGATTAGAGCTATCGAGCATGTAGAATTTTTAAGAATTGGTACTAAAATTCCTGCAGTTCTTCCGCAAAGAATAACTCCTGAATTATGTTCTATGCTTAAAAAATATCATCCTCTTTTTGTAAGTATTCACTTTAGCCATCCTGATGAATTAACTTCAGAAGTTAAACAAGCATGTGAAAGACTGGCAGATGCAGGCATTCCATTGGGGTCCCAAACGGTCTTGCTTAAGGGGGTAAACGATGACGTAGCGACAATGAAATCACTTATGCATGGATTACTTAAGATAAGAGTTAGGCCCTATTATATTTACGCCTGTGACCTTGTACCGGGCACCAGTCATTTCAGAGCTACGGTTAATACGGGACTTCAGATTATTGCAGGTCTACGTGGTTGGACAACGGGATATGCGGTTCCTCAATTTGTTATTGATGCTCCTGGCGGAGGTGGAAAGATACCGTTGCTTCCTGAGTATTATATTGGTCAGGAAGGAAAAGAGGTTCATTTAAGAAACTACGAGGGAAGAGAATTTATTTATACCGAAAATTAAATAATAGTCCTTAACGATTTTTTAACGGAAAATATCGTAGATCTTGAGAACTTTTGATTATATTGGCAGTATATATAAAAAGCTCGAAAATTAATATTGATATATAAAAAAAATTAAATTGCTTTCAATGGAACGTTTTGTAAATATGGTGGACAATTTCAGGAATTTCTGGTTTGCGGATAATGATAAAGCCGGCAGAGGAAGAAGTTTCCCGTTGATTAGCGATGTTGGATTGAAGAGATAAATCCATACAAAAGATAAAGTCAACGGGACCCTTCAAAAAAGGATCCCGTTTTTTATTGAACATATATTTGGAGGTGAAGCTAACTTAGTAGAAGCGCCGGACTGAAAATCCGGAGGAGTAGGAGCGTAACCAACCACCTCCACAAACAGCAAGACTAATCCCCTTGCTTGTGGTAAAGTCCACAACGATCTTTGACGTATTGGTATTTTTGCACCTGTAGCTCCTAATTGGCGAGCGTAAGCGAGAGCACCGCCCTTTTAAGGCGGGGGTTGGGG
>Ga0209492_1000726_pt1 | contig 10118 bp, 12 predicted proteins | sample PPLLak12cMay2015_FD_187253 | JGI IMG/M metagenome (GOLD analysis project Ga0209492, IMG submission 187253) | Freshwater sediment microbial communities from Prairie Pothole Lake near Jamestown, North Dakota, USA - PPLs Lake P7 Core (1) Depth... | ecosystem: Environmental > Aquatic > Freshwater >... | reverse complement strand
CCGATTGGCTGCAATCCATCTCGATCAACCCACAGCTGATCCCCCAAATTCGCCAGGTGTACGTCAACCAGGTGATGGAGGTCACTCAGCACGACCGAGGCGCCAAACTTATCGATATGAAACGCCAGTTGTCAGGCCTCCAGGCGGAGGAAGCCCGCCTGGGGCGATTGTATATCACCAAGAAAATCAATGAAGAAACCTACGATCAGCTCCGCAAGGAGTGGCAACAGAAACTTCGCTCTGTCGAGCTCAATATCGCTGAAATGGAGCGCGAGGCCAGGATCTTCATCGATGACCTGGATTTCGCCCTAGTGCTGATCTCCAATATCTCAACCCTCTACGCCCGCATGAAGGAGAGCGATCAGTCAAAACTCTTGCACGTTATCGCCAGGCGGATTATGATTGACTCCGAGGGTGAAATCATCGACCACGAGCTGAATTCACCCTTTGCCTACCTTCGCAGCCTCGTGGATGATTTTTCAACTGAAAAACCACAAGAATGCGGTTCGGAACAGCCCCTCGGTAGGGCGCCAACGTTTTCCTGGGCTAATGAGAAGCAAGAAAAGGGGAGTGGATGGGTTGCAAGGGAACAAGGCCAGGAAACGCTTATCCCATGAAGATAAAGATCGTATAACTGCCACTATCCGGCGAGAGAGCACTTTGGCTGAAGGCACCTGTCCATTCAAGGACACTTGCTGCACTCCCTGGTTTACATGGACCGGATTCTCCACCTGAAACTCATAGGTTGCCAGTCCTTCATCATGCCGTGTACAACCGTGTTCAATGCCAATGTCACAGCATGGAAAATAAAGATACACTGGACTCGGATATCCCCACAGGTGGGGATGTAAAGGATAGCTAACCACCATATGTAGGGCATAGACTCTGTGGACATCCCATCGTCATCAATCGCACTGAAGAGGCCGAGGGTTCGTATCCCTCCAGGCCCACTCAATAACCCCCAGGGAAGGGGTTATTGGCTTTATAATGCCTGTATGTAGGGGTATCGGACTGGATCTTACTTCATTGGGAACAAGTCTACTGCGATCGTCTGCAATCAGAATCAGGAGGTGTTGGTTGACAACAACCTCGGATTGGCTTACACTCCGATTGAGAAATGGCAGAAACGCTTCAGGGGATATCTTCTGCCAAGAATAGGAAATCGACTATGGATAATTCTGGCCCAAAAGTCTTCGTGGTTTTTAATCCAACAGCCGGGAAAGAAGACCAGGCGGCTGAGCTCCGCACAGCATTGGCGCTTCATTTTCCGTCGCCTCAGTGGACGGTTGAAATCCATGAGACGACGGGCAAGGAAGATGTCACCGCGATCTGCCGGGCGGCTTGTGAACGGGGCGCAGCGCTCGTGGTTTCTGCTGGCGGCGATGGTACGCTGGTGAGTGTGGCAAATGCTTTAGTGCACCGCCAAATCCCATTAGGTATACTGCCGCTGGGAACAGGCAATCGCTTAGCGAGAGTACTAAGTGTTCCATTGAAACTGGACGAAGCCGTCCAATTAATAGCTGGGGATCACACTGTCATAGAGATTGATGCGTTAATGGTTGGGGATCACTATTACTTTTCAAATGTCAGCGTAGGGATGAGTCCGGAGATAATGAATGAAACCTCGTCGGAGGATAAGAAACGGTTTGGTCGCCTGGCCTACCTCTTGACGACTATCAAACGGTCGAGCCTGTTTCAATTGCGACGTTATTCATTGACAATCGATGGTCAGCCACGGCGGATTCGCGTTTCTGAGATATTAATATCGAGCACGACGTTGTTGGAGAAGGCGACCTTTCTCTATGGTCCGCCTGAAAGTCTGAATGATGGCCAATTTGAGGTGTACCTTGACACGGCACACTCCCTGGTCGATTATATGCGGCTGGTGTGGGACTTGTTCCGCCGTCCAGGGCAACCAGGGGCGAAGTTAAATCACTGGGAGAGCCATGAGAGCATTCGCATCGATGCTGTTCGGTCTCCCCAGTTAGTCCAGGCGGATGGCGAAGTGATTGGTCACACTCCTGTCGAGATCAAGATGGTACCCAAGGCAATTCGTGTGATCATGCCCAAACCAGCTGAATGACCTGCCCCCTTGTCCTGATACTTACATATCTATGGGATCAGTTTTTAGGGGCAGGTCATCCGCGGCTGACCTAGCTACAAACCCTTTGTGATGGTCGCGATCAGCAAGAGTGCCCACCCCGCAGCCAATAGCCAAAAGCCAATCGCGGGGGTGATGACCGGAATGGCCACCAGGCTTGCCAGGATCCCCACAACCCCGAGGATCAAAGCAAAGATCCAGGTAATCTGTTTTGGAGCACTGAATTTCATTTGTTACCTCTCCTGAACGGAATATTCAAAAATACTTTTGTTGTACGACTCTCCTGCTTTCAAACCACCAGGCGGTTGAAGAAGGAGCGGTAGTGCTGCAATGCCATGCGGAGATCTTCGGTTGAGACATCATCGCCCTGATTCCACTGGGTCTCCAGCGAGCCATGTTCGTTAGCAAACATCTGGGTAATTTGATCGATCACGTCGGACACCAGCGCATCCGCTTGCTGGACGGCGACGCGTGGTTCGTCCACAAATTTACCCTGGATCTCATTCCAGCGCGTGCGATATTGCTCTGATACCTCATGGTTAAGCAGAGCCGCAGGCGGTGATCCCGCAGTCGTGACGATAGGGGGTACATGGGTAATCATCTCACCCATTTCAGTTCCGTGGTTAATCGTCTCTTCCATCGGAGCAACTACGGGAAGACTCTCGACCATCGGTGTCTCGAGGAAAGAAGCTGCATCTACCGGAACATCGTCGACAAAAGGATCCGAATTAACGATCGGGCTGTCTATACCCATACCGGTTCTTTCAACGAACTCTGAGGTGTAAAACTGTTCATTCATCGCTTTTTCTCCTATGCAACGACCGGCTCTGGTTTGAGGAGTTCATCGAACAGAGACCGGTAATAAATCATAGCCTGCCTTAATTCTTCAGTATCTGCCTGGTGCTGCTGATTCTTGATTGCAATTTCTCGCGCGGCACGGTAATTACTTACCAAGGTGGGGTAGTTGACCGAGATATCGGCCGACCGCTGCTCAAAATCAGATACTGGATAGGCACGACTCTGCATGACTTCCATGATCAGGTGGTCAGCATCTGTGATCGCCTGTCCAGGTTCATCGACAAATTTCGACTGCACAGCAGTCCAATCAGCCTGATAACGCTCGCTCTCGCTGGTAGAAAGTGGGCGAATATCCAAAGCCTCAACATGCTTCTGCCGCTCATCCAGCTCGATCTGTGCTTTCTTCTCGCCGCCCATGGTCTGCACAGTGTGGTCATACTCAGCTCCGAAGTGCTCTTGGAGCTGCTCCGAACGCCTGCGACGTGCTGAGCCAATAGCCAATAGTGCGATTATCACCACCAGGACCAGTACACCGGCGATAATAATATATGTAGTGTTCACAAAAACCTCCTTTTTGATTGTAGCTCTGTTGGAAGCCACCCGGTCTCCCGACAGGGTGGCTGTTGACCTAACGGCCTAAGTAGGATGAAAATTCAGGCAGCTTCTCTGGTTGCATGACGAAACCGGTGCTGTGTGCCTATCTCGGAATTATAGGGAATCCGATGTTTGAGTCGTTGTGCGATCCGTCGTCGTTTGGCTAACAACCACAGGTACTGGCTGAGGGGTATGTTCAGCAACAATCGTCTGACTGACGCTCACGGGGCCGCGTGGGCGGTAGAAAAGTACATTAATTGCCCGCGCAAGCGCCCAACCGATCAGCAGGTACACGATTATCGCAATTACGGAAGAAATTTCCAACACCATTCCGCCAGACGCTGGGGCACCCACCAAACTCACAAAAGGAGCCACGAAAATGTCGGTTACATTGTAAAGCAGCGTTGCGAAAGGATTGGCTGCATTGACTCCGATCAACTTAAACAAGATCCGCAATGCAATCAGGGCTCCAAGAAGGCCCACCAGCAGCCAGACCAATTGGGTGGCTTTAAAGGTTGCGACACGCTGTTCGCTTCCAGATTCGTGCTCGGTAGTTCTTACTTCTTTATAATCGGTCATATTGTCCTCTTTCTAAATTCATCTTCGGCCTGCTGCCTGGTATAACCACGTTCTCCTGGGCAGGACGATTAATATCGAACTTCCGCCAACTTTTCTGGTCGAGAACTACCCTACATGCTGCCGGCCAGGTTTAAGTAAAACACCCAGCAGCAGACCAGCAGCCAGGGCGAACGACATCGTTACCCAGGGGTATCTGGCAACCTTCTCGCTGAAACCGCCTGGAACCTTGTCTACAACATCCTGGACTTTCACATTGTATTGGCTCAAACCTTGTTCGACAGCCTGGTTAACAGCCTCAACGGCGTCAGATACCGTTACCTTTACATCGTCTGCCATTTGTTCAAATATCCTGCTCAAACCGGCGCCGCCATCATCCCCCAATGTAGCGAAGTCCTTTTTGAGATTGTCAAGGTCTCGATCAATTTTATTTTCAAATGCCTTATCGTTCATCAGTTATCTCCTTTTGGGCTTTCAACACGAGTGGTTCAGGGGTTATCAAACTTTCGCAACTTTTATCTTTCGCTCCATTGCTTCTGATTTAATTCCTCTGTGTGGAATCAATGTCTTTCACTAGCTTCAGTATACTGATATGGAGTCTCAGCGGCGTCACAAGACCGACACGATGATAGATCAGAACTCTGACACGTGCCGCTCAGGGATAACTGCGATCACAAGTCACCCTTCTCAATCTCAGCAGGTTGGACTAACATAAGAGCTGGCAGATATCTTGGGGGCAGGTCAATAAGATAAAACGACAGGACAGAGGCAAAGACAGTAATTCGATTTTCGTATAGGAGAGTCGGTTGATGAACCCAAAGCTGAATAGTGAGTACCCCGAGCCGGATGAGGCCAGGCTGATCGAGGAGATGGTCAGAGTAGTTGTCGAGCGGATGGCGCCCCAGCAGGGTCTTATGCGCCGCGGCCAGCATGCCAAAGCAACCGGTTGTGTACGGGGCGTGTTCACAATACGAGACGATGTAGCAGATGAATTGCGTCACGGCGTCTTTCGCCAGCCAAATCAGTCGTTTCAGGCGATCGTCCGCTTCTCCAACTCGGCGGAGACAATCGATCCCGATGGTAGGGGCGCTGCACGAGGGATGGCCATTAAGCTATTGGATGTGGATGGTACACAGGCGATTCCGGGCACAGATAATCGCAGCCAGGATTTCCTGACTATCAACCACCCAACCTTCCCATTCGCAACCCCGGCTGAATACTTAAAGTTATTCGAAATCCGGGCAACGCCGCTGGTGATGGGTGAACTGTTGGCCGCGGCCTGGCTTGCTGTATTCCGCGGCCGGAACCTGAAGATCATCAAGCAGATCCTAGGTGGAATCATTATTCCCGCGACGCCGTTGGTGGGTGATCCTCTGGCTGGGGTTTGGCTAGCTATTTTCCACCCCCAGCACTTGAAGAGCGTCATAGAGATCATAAGCGAAACCGTCGACAGCCCACTGGTGAGGTATTGGAGTGGATCGCCTTACTGGCTCGGGCCATCTGGAACGACCGGCGGCCGGGCAGTGAAATACTCGCTTGTGCCCAGTTTCTTTGGGACGCCACCGCCTGACGCTCCAAACCGCAGGTCCGACGACTACCTGAGCCAGACCCTGAAACGGTACCTGAGAACTCAGGAATTGGTCTTCGAATTCCGGGTTCAGCCCCAGACGGATCCTGTGGCTATGCCTGTCGAAGATACATCGGTCGAATGGGATGAAGAAGTCTCGAAGCCCATCCCGGTTGCTACACTCACGATCGGTGTGCAGGACGTCGATTCTCCCGAGGGGCGTGCATTGACCGAGGAATGTGAGGGGATGTCCTTCTCGCCCTGGAATGCATTGGCTGAGCATCGGCCGATGGGGGGCATAAACCGGCTGCGCCAGGCGGTCTATTTGGCCAGCCAGGCAAAGAGAGGAGCAAAGACCTGTTAAGAGGTCTAGTAAACGGATAAAAAACGCGTGAAGTTAAAGTATATGCTACCTGATCAAAATTCAGCCGCAGCCCAGCGCACCGCTTCAGCCATTGTCGGATAGGGCAGCATCGCATCGGCTATCATCTTTACCGTAAGGCCGAAACGCATGGCGTATACTACGGGGGCAATCAGATCACCCGCATTCGCGCCGAGGATATGCCCACCAAGTAATTTGCCATCCGCATCTGCCAGGAGTTTTACGCTGCCGAAGGTCTGATCGTTGGCGATGGCACGGTCGAGTTTGTTGAAATATGCACGCCCCACACGGTACTTGATCTTTGCCTCTTTTAAGTCTGCCTCGGACAGTCCGACGCGGGCGAGTTCGGGATCAGTATAGGTAACCCAGGGGATGACGCGATCATCGAACGTCTGCGGCTTCCTGACAAACACGTTGTGTGCGACCAGTTTGCCTTGATCGGATGCGACATGCGTAAATTGATATTCACTGGTAATGTCGCCGGCAGCCCAGATGTGGGGCACATTTGTGCGCAAGGTGTCGTTGGTTGTAATGCCTTCTTCGGTATATTGAACACCGGCCGCTTCGAGGTTGAGCTCGTCCAACGCAGGTCGCCTCCCCACCGCTATTAACAACTCATCGGTTACCAACAGCTCTTCCTTGCCATCCTGGCATTGGACGTGAATATGTTTGCCGCGCTTATTGATTTCGCCGCAGCGCATTTCTGCGCCAAATTCCAGTCGGATGCCTTCTGCAGCAAGCCGTGTACAGAGTGCCATCGCCAGCTCGGGATCTTCGCTCGGCAAGGGCTGTTTTCCACGCTCGATGACTACAACCTGCACGCCGAAGCGGCTGAACATTTGCGCGAACTCCAGGCCAATCGGACCACCGCCGATCACCACCAGGCGCTTTGGCAAATCCGGCAGCGACACAGCCTCCTCGTTGGTGATGTATCCAGTATCCGACAGCCCTTCAATTTCCGGAATGAAGGCAACTGTGCCAGTTGCGATGACGAAGCGCTTGCCGCGCAAGTTCTCGTTGTTTACGCGGATCTCGTGCGGTGACGTAAACATGGCTTCGCCCATGAACAGGTCAATGCCTTGCGCCTTAATACCAGCGCGGGCTTGTTCGAGTGTGCCACCTCGAATGGTTTTCTGCACCTGCCGCACATGGGCCTGTACCGCTGCCCAATCGACTGTGGCTTGTGGGAAAAGTAAACCAAGCGTGGAGGCGTGCTGTGCATGGTACAGCAGGTTAGCGGTGTTCAACAGAGTTTTCGTTGGGTCACAGCCATAATTCAGGCACGTCCCGCCCAGTTTATCGCGCTCAATCAACGCAACCCGCTTACCCAGACTTGCCCCAGTGGTGGCTGCGGTGCTACCTGCGCCGCCCGCACCGATGACGATTAAGTCGTATTGTTTTTTAGCCATAGATTCCTCTATATACGTTTTATCCTCGCTCAGCGGGGATGATAGAACTCGACCTGCCATCGCCACTCGCAACCATCTTCTGCATTCCGTCATTGCACCAGTGCGCCGATTTCGCCTCCTGGTAATAGCACCAAGTGATTACTATCTACTTTTCGAAGATCGAGTAGAGCTCTGTAATAAGTGAGTGCCGCTTCGCAGCACTCACTTATTACGGCTTCTTCCTATTTTCGAACACACTCTTAGCCCCTGCCCCGGCCTTTGACAAAGTTAAACACGATCACGATCAGGGCTATCACAAGCAGCACATGAATGAGGTTGCCGCCTACGTTTCCTAGAAATCCCAACAACCACAGAATAACCAAAACCACTGCGATTATCCAAAGCATCTTATCCTCCTTATGTCTCCGCTTCTATTAGTCTCCGGTTGAATTGCTCTTCAGCGCGCTCGTAGGTGTAACCATACTTCGGTTGGATGTCGTCGACGAGCCCGCCGGCTTTGCCACCCGCTTGATCCAGGCTATCTATGTATGCCGGACTGTCAGTGTACAAAGCCTGTTCCCGTGCCTCTTCTCCAGCGAGAAGAGGCACGGAGCACCAGACTGGGCACAGACCTGATCTTCGGCCCGCCGTCAGGGCACGGATGTCATTGACCTCAAACTTTCTCAGCTGCGTCTTTTACATCCTTGATCCGCTTGTTGAATTCCTCTTCGGCGGCCTCGCGGGTGTAGCCATACTTTTGTTGGAGCAAGCCGACGATCTGTTCGGCATTGCCGTTCGCTTGTTCCAGTTCATCGTCGGTGATTTTGCCCCACCACTCTTTGATCTGGCCCTTCATTTCCTTCCACTTTCCTTCGAAAATATCCTGGTTCATACTGTGATCCTCCTGATCCTTTGCATGAGCTGCCCCGTTAGTCTATACCGGCGCCCTGGGCAGCGTAGCGAGCCGGTTTCAAAACCGCGTTGGGCCTCTCTCCCCGTGGGACACGTTGTGTCATCTCCCAACGGCGACCCTGCAGAGAGGAATTCCTATAGTATCTCCGTACTCCATTTCAAAATCACTAATTCATGCCAGGTTTAATCTGTTCTGAATTGGGAAATTCCAGGGATCTGCCACCCGTTTTATGGGCCAGGTGGCAGATCGCTCTCGGGTTTAGCAAGATGAAGTCTTCACCAACTTTGACAGGCCCTGTCCAATCATTGCACCGCAGGAAATTTAAATCACCCCAAGAAGCTGCAAAATCAAGAGGATGAGGGCAATGACAAGCAGGATGTGAATCCAACTACCGGTCTTCGGGAAACTTGAACTAATATTTTGGCCGAAAAAGCCGAGCAGCCACAGTACTACGAGTATCAAGATAATCGCCCACAACATGAGATTTCTCCTTTTGAATGATCTGTTGAAGATCTATTGGGAGCCACCTGATCGGGTGACCGGGTGACAGTTGACTTAACGATCTGCTATTAGATTTTTCTCTTGGAACCATGCGAAAGATTTTCATCCTCCGCTCAATTAATATCAGTATAGTGACCGAGAGTCTCAATAGCGTCTCAACACACCTTCTAAATCTCGAATGTGAGCCCATACGCAAGTTGAGAGTCATTCGCTCCATACCTACTGTTTGATGTATAATCAAGTTACCGGCACTTTTCCTCCTCCTCTTCCTCGTAATCGGCCCGCTACGACAACATCTTCCTTGCCTCTGTGTTTGTATTCTGGCATATAAAAATAGATGAGCATCGATATCGATGAAATCAAAGTAAAACGCAACGAATTTGGGCTCTGGCTTTCCTGGACCCTCGCCACCGCCCTCGGTATGCTCATTGGCTACCTGCCCCTGGCTTTCCTGGTTGGTTCCCTCGATCTGGGCGTAGCCCGCGTCATCGTCCCTATTATTACCGGCATCCTACTTGGCCTGGCTCAATGGCTGGTGCTGCGTCCCTACGTATCGAGCTCCTATGATTGGATCCTTAACCACGCCGTTGGATGGGTGGTCGGCTATACCCTTGGTTTGTTCGTCGTGCAGCTGTTATCCAAGACCCCACTCGGGATGCTAGTCGGTTTTATACTATTCGGAGTGATTGTCGCCCTCTTCCAATATCCCGTCCTTCGCCGAGAAATCCCCCACCTGGCCACCTGGATCATCGCCAACGTCATCGGCTGGACGCTCGGCGCCTACCTCAGCCAGCTGGCGGCCGGCGTTTTCTTCCAAAATGTGGTGCCTACCACTTTCACCAGCGTACTCGTCTCGGTCGGCATCACCGGCCTGGTCGCTGGCGCCATCACCGGACTGGCGCTTATCCGGATCGTTCGCCAGCCTGACCGGCTTGCGGCATAATTTCAAGTAAGTATAAAGGGCAATTTATGGCTCTAAAAGAAGCTTTTCGCGGACGTGGCAGCGGTTGCAATGGAAGGCTTTTGTTGGCTGGCGTCGTCGTCGCCATCTCCCTCATCACCTATTTCGGCTCGCAATCCACCAACCCCGTCACGAAAGATGTCCAGCATATTAGCATGAGCACTGATCAGGAGATCGCCATGGGGCTTCAGGCTGCTCCTGAAGTTGTTGACCAGTTTGACGGTCTTGACCCCAACCAGTCTGACCAACAACGTGTCCAGCAGATCGGGCAGCGCATAGTCCAGGACTCCCCCGCCGGCACCACCCCTTACCAGTTCGCCTACCATTTGCTTGCCGA
>Ga0209492_1000724_pt1 | contig 10128 bp, 9 predicted proteins | sample PPLLak12cMay2015_FD_187253 | JGI IMG/M metagenome (GOLD analysis project Ga0209492, IMG submission 187253) | Freshwater sediment microbial communities from Prairie Pothole Lake near Jamestown, North Dakota, USA - PPLs Lake P7 Core (1) Depth... | ecosystem: Environmental > Aquatic > Freshwater >... | reverse complement strand
AGCTCTCCACGAGTTCATTGAGCCAAATCCCCGCTGGATCTCTGCCGAGATGACCGGTGCCGCTATTGTTGCTCCGGATGGCTTTTTAATGAAGCTCGAATCCAAGTTTGCGGGTAATAAAGTAGGGTATATACTCGACCGGAAATTTTTTGACCGGGAACTGGTCTGGAGGGCAGCTGAAGCGGGAGCAGATGTTGCCGTTAAAAGCCGTGCTTCAGCGCCTATCATGGAAAACGGCTGTGTAAAAGGCGCAAAGGTTGAAAGCTGCGGGCAGATAACGAAGGTCAGTGCCGGTGTTGTAATTGCTGCCGATGGTGTCGAATCCAAATTTTCCCGGTGGTGTGGAATTGATACCACAGTACCTGTCCGCGAAATCATGAGTTCTGTCCAGTATCTGATGGCTGATATCGATATTGACGCTCATACCACGGTCTTTTACCTGGGAAATGAGATTGCTCCCGAAGGCTACCTTTGGATTTTTCCGAAAGGTGAGCGGTGCGCGAATGTCGGGATAGGTATTTCTGGTAAAAAGAGCGGGGAGGGACACAGGGCAAAGGACTATCTGGACCGTTTTGTAAAAAAGACGTTCCCCAATGGGAAACCGATTGAATATATTGCCGGTGGTGTTTCTGTCTGCCAACCCCTGGACTGTACGGTAGCAGACGGGTTAATAATTGCCGGCGATGCTGCCCGCGTCGTCGATCCGCTCACCGGTGGCGGGATATATAACGGTATGTATACCGGCAGGCTTGCTGCTGAGGTTGCTTCTGAATGTATTGAAAAGTGCGACGTGTCCAAAACGGCACTCATGAAGTATGATAAAACCTGGCGGGGGTCAAAAATGGGCAAAGCGATTGAGCGCAACTACCATATCAAGGAATACCTTATCAGGCAGCCGGATACAAAACTGAATGAGATTATCCATTCTGTCTCAAAACTGAATCTCAGCGATTTTACCACACTATCCCTGATAAAAGAAATTATCCGGGTGAACCCTAAACTGATGCTCGAGCTGGGGACCCTCGCTGCATCAATCCGATGATTTTTTAAGTTGTTTATTGAGGAGCCTGAGGCAGTCATCTTCTGCTTCTTTTTTCGTGAAGACCGTGAAGATGTCATTTGGCTGGATCCTGACATTGCCGCTCGGGATGATCAACTCACCCCCTGATCTGCGGATTGCAATGAATACAAAATCTTTTACCTTTAGCTCACGGATTTCGTGACCGACTATCGGTGCACCCTGCTCGGCAACTATTTCAAAGATTGTCCCACCGGGAATCGAGGCAAGCTGCTGGAGCTGAGGATTCTGCGTCCAGTAATAGAGACGTGATGCCACAAGTTCATCGGGGTTTTCGCTGATCCTGACCCCTACTTCCTTAAAAAAATCTGAGTGAGAGGACTGGTTGACGATCGAAACGACGTTGGGAACGCGGAATTTTTTTGCGAGCCAGCACGTCATGAGATTGACCGAATCATCGCTCGTGGTAGCAATCAGGGCATCGGCCCGGTCAATTCCGGCCTCTTCGAGGGTCGTCTTATCCGTCGCATTGCCGGTTACTGCCAGCACATCATAGTGTTCAAGGACTTCGCTGCACCGGGCTTCATCCTGGTCAATAACGACAACATTATTCGCATGTTCGATTGCCTGTTTTGCCAGGTTCCTCCCGATTCCCCCGAGCCCCACTATGATAATATACATGATTACCGGTTACCATCATCGGCATTGAAATAATTTGCGCATTAATCAATGTACATGATCTGCGGGGTGGACGAGGCGGGAAAAGGGTCTGTTCTCGGGCCATTGGTGGTTGCTGCTGTCGGCGTCTCCTCGGAGGATGTTTTTACTGATCTTGCTGTGAAGGATTCTAAACTGCTCTCACCCGCTGTGCGGGAACACCTCTATTCGATCATAAGAAAGCGGTTCCGGGTAGCAACAGTGCGAATTGACGCGCACGAGATCGATGAGATCCGGAGGGGCATGACCATGAACTCCTGTATTGCCCGGGCACATGCACAGGTCATTGGCAAGCTTGCCCCCTCAAAAGCCTATGTCGACGCCTGCGATGTGAATGAGTTCCGGTATGCAGAAATGGTAAAATCCCATCTTGAATGTACCTGTGAGATCATCTCCGAACACCACGCCGATGAGACTTTCAAAGTGGTTTCCGCTGCAAGTATTGTTGCAAAAGTTGTCCGGGACCACGCGATAGCGACCCTTTCAAAAAAGTATGGAACTATCGGGAGCGGATATTCTTCAGATCCGGTGACAATCGCATTCCTTTCTGCATATATCGATGAATATAAAACTCCCCCGCCGATTGCCAGGAAAAGCTGGAAGACCGTCTCCCACATGATCGGGGAAAAAGAACAGAGCCATCTGTCAGAATTTTTCTGATTTTTATTGCTCCCGTCGGAATAGAGCGAGCCATTGTTTTATGTGGCCTGCAATGCAATAAATAACGAATGGACTGGATCTTTCCGATCATTTTTCTCGTCGCTGTCTACGCAGCGGTAGCGTATTATATCCATTCCCGGAAGCTCTGGGAGGACCACATCACATTCTATGGTCCGATTATGGCTATAAAAACGAACCGGATCGGATTCTTTGACAAATTTGCGGCATTCCGCAGTTTTTTCCGGTTATACGGGTCGGCAGGGGTTATTGCAGTTATTATCGTATCGGTTTTCATCACCATCATGCTTTTTGTCTCGGTGCGTTATACCCTGCTTGTCCAGCCGGAACCCACTGGGATCTACGAGCCTCAGAACATCCTGCTCCTGCCTGGTATTAATGAATATGTCCCGTCGACCCTTGCGGTCTGGCTTGCATTTATTATTACCATCGCTGTTCACGAATTCGGGCATGCGATCCTCTGTCGTGTTGAAAACATTAAAGTAAAGACGATGGGGGCACTTGTTGCCGTCATCCCTGTCGGGTTCTTTGTTGAGCCGGATGAAGAAGAACTTGACAACACCAGAGGAATGGCCAAGATCCGCATGTTCGGTGCAGGGATCACCAACAACCTTGTCGTCGGTTTTTCCTGTTTTGTCCTTCTCATTCTCTGCATGGGACTGGTAATGCCGGTCAGCGAGCCGATCATTCATGGGGTCTACAAGGATTATCCTGCGGATCGTGCCGGTATCTCTCCCGGATCGATAGTAACAGCAATAAATGGTGTCCCGGTTACCACCCGGGCCGACATTTCAGTTATTCTCAACGACACAAAACCCGGAGACGTGGTGATTCTTTCTGCAGAATATGATAAAAATGTGAAGGATTACCCTCTCACCCTTGCTGCCTGGCCTGCGGAAGTCACCGACAGGACCAGTGGATTTATGGGGGTGGAATATTATGACGGCACAGCTGTCATGGCTGTTGTCCGTGGGTTGCTTTCACCAGTGGGATTTTTCCAGTTCCTGATCATCCCCTTTGCAAGTGATAATGGTGTCCAGTTCCTCCGCATCCTTGCTTTCGAAACTCCTGACACGACCTACTACTCAGTCCCGTTCGAGGGTTTCTGGGGTGTTGTGCACCTGCTCTTCTGGTGTGGATGGATTAATCTCAATGTCGGCATTTTTAACGCAATCCCGATGATCCCACTCGATGGGGGGTATATCTTTAAAGAAGGAGTGGACCGTCTTCTCGACCGGCGCGGGCTCATAAAATATTCAGGATACGTCAGCAGCGCTGTCAGTTACCTCATGCTGATTGTACTGGTGTCCCTGATTGCACTGCCCTATCTGTTGCATATCTGAACAACAGCAGGGACGAGGAAAATTCTCTCTGTTATTACCCGTTCCTGAAATTCGTCAGATGGTAGTAAAAACATGGATCTACCGTTTTTATCCGTGAGGCTATGTTTTTGAGCGGGATTGTGTCAACCCGGGAACCCTGCAGCGCCACCATACAGCCGAAGTTACCTGCAACGATGTGTTCGACTGCTGCTATCCCGAACCGGGTTGCGAGAAACCGATCGAATGCTGTTGGCGTGCCACCACGCTGGACATAGCCAGGTACCGTTACCCTTGTCTCAATGCCAAGCCGGGATTCGAGGTGCTTTGCCAGCAGGTTTCCCACACCCACGAATTTCTCATGCCCGCAATCATCACGATTACATTCCGGGACCTCCGCACCTGCGATGTCCTCGTGATGAGTCCCTTCGGCGACTACCACGATTGAGAATTTTTTTCCTGCCTTTAACCTTGCTTCGAGATTCTGACAGATCTCGTCCATGGTAAAATGTATCTCGGGTATCAGAATTGCATCTGCCCCTCCGGCTATCCCTGACATCAGGGCAATCCAACCGGCATTGCGTCCCATTACTTCGACAATTATGATCCGGTGATGGGATTCTGCTGTCGTGCGGAGCCGGTCGATCGCTTCGGTGACAACGGTGACCGCGGTGTCAAAACCTACAGCCAAATCGGTGCAGAAAATATCGTTGTCGATTGTCTTTGGAATTCCAACGAGCGGGATCCCCTTCTCTGAAATTTCATATGCTGCAGAAAGCGTCCCGTCTCCTCCAATAATCACGAGTGCATCGATTTCAGCATCCTGAACGGTTTTTTGAATTTTCTCCATGCCAGCAGAATCTTTCAGCGGATCCGTCCGCGATGTCCCAAGGATAGTTCCACCCCATGAGATTATTCCGGAAACAGAAGAATCATTAAGCGGTACCAAATCACCATCAATCAGCCCTTTCCACCCGTTACGGATTCCCAGGGTTTCCAGGTTATATCCCAGACCCGATTGTACAACCGCCCGGATTGCCGCGTTGAGTCCGGGACAGTCTCCCCCACCCGTCATGACTGCAATCTTCTTCATAGCTTGTCTTTTCCTCAGTTCGTATGATCCTTCGCGGTCATAAGGAGAATCTTTTTAGGCATCCGAAAGGCACTCCCGGGGCAGTCCATCCGTTGTGAAGCATATTCGTACCTTTCGTATCGTCTCTATCTTTTCATTGACATGTATTCTCTTTTTCGTTTGAGCGGATTCCTGTTCAGGTCGGTTATTGTGCAGTTTCTATGAAGATGCGGCGGTGGATAATGCGCCAGCAGAGAATCAGCTGTGCGAGATCACCTGCCGTGACATAATTCCGGTGTTGAAACAGGGAGATCGGATGCATCTGGGTCTGCTGCTCGATGCTGAGTTCAAGCTTCTTCACCACATGTCCGCTGAGTTCACCGTCTGCTATCAATACTCCCATCCTGTGCCCGTTATGGTCGCTTGTCAGAAATTCAAGCGAAAAATCTCTCTCGGACAGTGACAGGATTGAATACAGGTCGAGCGAGAGATCGATATTCTCAATAGTATGCTTCATCCTGCTCTGGGAGAGTGTGATCCGGTAGACATTGCGTTCCTCTCCAAGGTGACGCCCGTATTCTGAGTAGTCTATCCCGATCACAGCATCTGCATACTCTTTCTGGGGGGCAATATAACGTTCGTATTCCGGTTCCCTCTCGGCAATCTCCCGGATGACATCATCACGGGTATAACCTCGTTTTCTGATATCCCTCCGGATCTTCCAGTCAGATTTTACTTCTTTTGCCGGATCCACAAAGAGGGTAAAATCAAGATATTTACGAAGATTCGGGGTAAACATCGTGTGGAGCCCTTCAAGGATAAGGATTTTGTTGGGACGAAAAATCACCGGGGTGTCAAAAGTTCCCGTTGTATGGTTGTAAACAGGTTTTTCCACGGGAACCCCGCGTTTAAGTAAGATGAGGTCCTCTTCGAGTTGATCAATCCGGTTTGCCCGTGGATTAAGAGGCGTCAGTCCCTGTTGCCGCCGCCCTTCACGGTCGAGACTGTGATAGTCATCAAGGGTAATTGTGGAAACCAGGTCGCTACCAAAGATGCTCCGGATTCCTTCGGTGAACGTTGTCTTTCCTGACCCGCTGTCACCGGCCACCCCCAGGGTAAAAATATAGGGTGAAGCAGCAATCGTATCCTTAAAATTCGGGTGGAACATACCGTATCCCGGTATAGTCGCCGATCAGGTAAAAACCATCCGCCACCGGTCGTCCGGAAGAGAAAAAAAAGAGAATGATGCGGGGAATTTATTATTTTAACACTATTCTGATGATTTTGGCACCGAATCCGCTTTCTCCTTCTCGATCGGGAGTCTTCGTTTACTGGTGTCTTTCAGTTCATCTTCAGAAACTTTCGGCACTGCATCCTGGATCTCCTTTAAGATTGCATCTATTGCCTCGCGCTGTGGAATATCTCCGAGGATACTCTCATCCATAATCGGGCGTACTCCTGCTTCTTCGGGAGTTTCTTCACCAGCTCCAAGGAATTTCGCACCCTGGCGGATCAACTGGGAAATCTCGAACGGGAAAATTATCTTGGTCGCCTGCCCGGCTGCCATCGTCTTCAGCGCGTCCAGGGACAGGACGGTGATCGCCTTTTTGTCCAAGGGTGCAGCACCGACGGACAGGATACGAAGCCCCTGAGCTTCACCCTGTGCCTGCAGGATCCTGGAGAGCCGCTCTCCCTCAGCACGGAGGACTTTGCTCTGTCTCTCCCCTTCCGCTTCAAGGATCATGCTCTGCCGGAGGCCTTCTGCCTTGAGGATCGCCGAGCGCTTTTCGCCGTCAGCACGCAGGATAGCAGCCCGTCGGGCACGCTCAGCAGCAGTCTGCTCGGTCATTGCATTTTTGACAGCTCCGATCGGATCAACCTCTTTTATCTCGACCCGCTCCACTTTTACACCCCACTGGTCGGTCTCACGGTCAAGGATGTCGCGGAGTTTTGTATTGATCACGTCCCTGTTATAGAGGACCTCGTCCAGCTCCATGTCCCCGATGATCCCACGAAGGCTTGTCTGGGCAAGGGCAACCGTAGCCAACCGGTAGTTTGAAACCTCAAAGTATGCTTTCTCGGGGTCGATAACCCTGATATAGATAATCGCATCAACATTCGTCGGCGAATTATCCTTGGTGATCACTTCCTGGCTGGGAATATCAATTACCGTGGTACGCAGGTCAAGTTTGATCGCTTCGCTTACAAACGGGACAATCCAGCGGAATCCGGGATTCATCCGGCCGACATATTGTCCAAGACGGATCTGCAATCCCTGTTCATATGGCTGGATGATTACGACACCTCTGGCAAAAATTGCGACGATGACAAGGATCAGAAAAATAACGATAAGCGTATCAATAAAGGGCATATTATTTCACCTCTTCCACAACGATATGTACACCATGCGAATCAACAACCTTTACTTTTTTTCCCGGGGGGATTTCAGAACCGGTTGAGCGTGCGCTCCATTCGGTGCTGGCGAGGAATACTTTTCCGGAAAGCGTGTTTGGATCCACGGTCGTTTTCACCCGGCCTTCCATCCCGATCAGGGAATCCCGGCTGATGGTGGTTGGGCTTTCATTCGGTGTGATTTTCCCGTACATCCAGACAGTAAACCCTGCTGCACCGATTGCGATAATAACCCCGATTATAACTCCCCATCCTGAGTTGAAAATGTCAACTCCCAGCAGGAGCAGTATCCCGAGAAATATCATGACCGTTGCGGGAACTGTCGCAAAAAAACCCGGGGTATGCACCTCGACAAGGAGAAGAATAGCACCGATTACAATGAGCAGCCATCCAAGGGCGATTCCTTCCAGAAGTACCATGATCAATGATCAGATTGGGCGGATAAAATCCTATGGGAGCTGATGTTTTTTTGAAAACCCGTGGACAGTTTAAGGTCAGGACTGGAGGACATTAAGGTCAGGATTGATTATATCTCCGGAACTATTTTTTGAATTGTCCTGTTAAATCTCTGGTTTTCTTTGGTTCTTTTCAGAAACTCGCATGAATCTTAAGTTCGCACCCAAATCATGAAAATCATTAAACCATGAAATTCTATGAGGGCTCCCCGCCTCAGGGCCTCTCCGAGGCACGGCGGGGCAGTGCGGTTTTTACAAATATGCTTACAGGCACTGATCCGCCGCGGGGGCGCCCCGTCGGGGGCGGCGGGGTTCATCGCAAATAATTATGAGGAATAAACATTCCATTACTCACATCTGTTTAATTTAATTTCATGGGAAACTCTAAGTTTTCAACAAATTGTGAAGCACCCTGTCTACGAAGGGGACAGTGCCTGTCCCCCCGAACCGCCCCTGCGCTTTGTGATAGTGTCGTATTACCTTTTCTGAGTTATCGCCCCAACGGGAGTGCTGAAGCGGTGGGGCGGATGCATCACGTTCCGTAGCCCCCAAGAGTGTTGAGAAAAATATTGTGAGGATTTCAACAGAGCCTGATTTTCTTAAACATATGAACAAGAGTACATTTGTCACAAAAAATTATTGTATCCCAGTTTAATCGGACAACGGGAATCTCTCAGAAGGTGTACAGGATGAAGACAGCTACCCTTGATGAGCGTTCCTGGGGCAGATCATTACTAAAAAATTCCCACCCCCGCTGTTCGATAAGAATTCAAACGGAAAAGAACATCAACTACCTGTTTTTCGATGAGAAAGCACTAAAAATTTGGTGATGCCCGCCATGGTACGGTACATCTGATACGGCCACGGTTGCCGCTGCCTTGCTATGATCGCAGCATAGCGATCTTTGAACCCACAGGTACCCCCAGCTCATCTGCAACCGGCTTGCATTTTGCTGCCAGAAGATAAGCCACCGGGGGCAGGTTGTCCATTTCGGACAGAGACTCGTAATTAGCCATCCCTTTTGCAATAATGATGGTGCATTGCGAAATGGCTTGACGGAGATCATCCGGAATATTCTCCATGCATATCCCGATCTCGGCACCACCTCCCGTCGTTGTTACCCTGTCCGCAATAGTGTCAAGTCCAAGATCCCGTGCATCCTGCAATGTTGCATCATTGAGTATGGGTGCTTCCTTGACAGCGAGGGTTATATGAGACCCGCGTGTTTTAAGATATTCGATAAGAAGGCGATCAAGCACAATTTCACCGCAATTATCACTCAGATATACGACACGGGAGCAGAGGGGGGCGATTTTATCTGTATGATCGATAAAAAGCCTTTTTGAACATTCTCTCCTGAAAAAAACGGAAAAATTTTCTTCAACTAGGTGTCCCTTGACACCATAATCAAAGGTATTTCCTATTACTGACGCGAGGACGTAATCGCGGAATGTCCCGAGGTCGTCCCGGACTTCCCTGCAGACGTCTGCTGCCTGCTGGTTCCCCTTCCGCTTGAGTTCTGCGAATGGATCAGGATTTTTTAGCAGTTCATATGCCCGGCGATGAATCCGGCTGGCGATCTGGGGATGGGAAAGCGGTGCAGACCGAATCTCATTCATTACCATCCGGCAGCCGGTCATGGTCGCTTCTGTGAGACGGGGGCTGGCACGAGCGAGTGTACATTCAAGCATCACCCGGGAAAGTAAACAATCTATACAAGTTTCAGTAATTTTCATACCGATGACCAGAAAAACAACACAAGAAATGGGGCCACTGAGATTTGAACTCAGGTCAGAAGACCCCCAGTCTCCTAGGATGGCCAGGCTACCCTATGGCCCCGCTCTCTTACTATTGGATCATTTCGTTTATTTATCTTGTTATAGGAAAAGAGAACTTTCTGAACCGGGAAATATCAGATTACTATCCTGTATGTGACCGGGATGATCAATGTTAATGAGATTTTTCAAGCGGGACAGTTAGCCCCGATTTTTTCTTTTCCTGACTCATAAATCGACGCAAAAAAAAAGATATGTATATATGTTACAATCAGGTAATTATGAATTACAAGGGTAGTGCAGCAGGTGCCGGACATGTTGAAAGAGAAAATTTCTGGATTTATTGATAAAATTCGGTCGATAGACGGGGTAGCAGCATGTGCTCTTGTTTCCCGTGACGGGATAGTAGCCGGAAAGTATTTCGACCGCGATCTCAATGAACCATGGCTGGGCGCTCTCCTCGCAACTATCCTGTCAACTGCTGAGTCGGTTGGAGGCATTATAAGGATGAAATCTCTGGAATCGATCTCAATACATGCGCCGGATACGTCAGTACTGGTTGTTGGTGCAGGGGAAAATTTTCTTATAGCAGCAATTATCAATGACAGAAAGGATCCGGTAACCATTCAAAACCAGATGCTCGCGGTTGCAAAGACAATCGGGGAGTCGATGTGATGTATAC
>Ga0209492_1000723_pt1 | contig 10131 bp, 22 predicted proteins | sample PPLLak12cMay2015_FD_187253 | JGI IMG/M metagenome (GOLD analysis project Ga0209492, IMG submission 187253) | Freshwater sediment microbial communities from Prairie Pothole Lake near Jamestown, North Dakota, USA - PPLs Lake P7 Core (1) Depth... | ecosystem: Environmental > Aquatic > Freshwater >... | reverse complement strand
TCTTTGACGGCTGCTTCACCGGCTTCTTCTTCGATGCTGTTTCCATTATTTCTTTCCCTTCTTTACCATGCCGCCTTTACGCAGGCCAATGACATCTTCTCTGTCCATGATGTCACGTTGCTTGTCCAAATCTTTTTCATATTCCTCTTGCATACGACGACGCTGCCTGCCTTCTTTGGCGTTGTCATAAAGCTGCTTAGCAGTGTCTCCAGCAAGATAGCCTGCACCAGCAGCGCCACCAAGATAGCCTAATCTACTGGCAGTACGAAGAGCACCTCTAACAGCCGATGCCTTTGTCTGCTTTCTACCAAAGTCTGCCTGGGCCTGTGTAAGACCTTCCTTGGCCTTACCGCTGATGCCTTTACGAAGTCTCTCAATGTCTGTCTTCTGCGACTTGACAACGTCTTCTTTAACATCAGCAGCCCATCTGTTGGCATTGCTTTCATCAGGAGAGCGATTGGGCTTAGGGCCTTTGCTTCTAACGTTACGTTGAACAGGCTTCTCTTCACCAAAACGCTTACCAGAACCCGCCGCAGACTCCTTCAACTTTTCCTTAGCCTTTTTGACAGGATTCTTCGTAGCCATTACTTCTTTCCCTTCTTAGGCACACCAACAGCCACCATAATGGCTAAGGCTTGCTTACCGCCCCGTTGAGGCTTCTTAGCCTTGTTAGACGTCATCATACACTTCCCTGCTTTCTTGCAAGCAGCAGGGTTGGGACAATCTTCACAAGGCATAAACTTCTTTGCAGGCATTATTTCTTCCTTTTCTTCTTAGCCAAACCACCTTTGGCAAAGCCATCCATTCTATCGGCAGTGCGGCTTCTAAACTGTGTTGCACGCTTTGTAGCGGCTCTTTCAGCTTCTCTCTTAGCCTGCTCCTTCAACTCCTTAGACACATCGCCAACACGACGACCTTCAAGAGGGTCTTTGGCTTCTTCTCTAAGACGTCTAAACACAGCAGGCTTAATTTCAACACCAACATCGCCTTTAGGTTCTTCACGCGACATACGCTTCTTAAGCTCATCTGTCATTTTATCAGATGACTTCTTAGCTACTGCTCCCGACAAAGCACGAAGAGGGCCTGTAGCTAATCCAGCAGCGGCGGTGCCGTAGCCAATAGCTTCGTCTCGATATCTATCACGCATCTCTTCATTACTACGTACTCTCATACCACGCTCTGAACGAGACTTCATACGTTGAAGCATTGCATCAGAATCTGTGTCTTCCTTTGCTGTACGACGAGGGCCAGCAGAGGCTTTAGAAGCCCTTGTAGCAGTTTCTTCCTTCAACTCAGTGGTGTATTTATCACCTTGCCATGTAAACGTTTTCTTGCCAGCGTTTCTGGCTTCTCTAAACGCTTCCTTGAACGTAGCCATTTCACTTCTTCCTTTGTTGTTGAGGACGCGGACCTTCGGTCCGCTGATGTAACACCTTTGGTGTTTATTTCTTAGCCTTTTGCTGAGGCTTCATCGAAGCACCGCAATTAGCCATCACCATGCCACCCTTGGCATAACCAGGCTTCTTATTGACAGCACCGCCCTTACGCATGGCAGGGGGCTTAGGAGCATTTAACAAAGCCTGTCTAATGGCAGGATCTGTTACTTTTTGTGGTGTAAAAGGAGCACTATTTGAATTTGTAGGTGTTGGAGAAAGACGAGCAAGGTTGTTAGGAGCTTGTGCAAGCTGTGCCATAGCAGCAGGATTACCAAGATAGCTTTGATTTTGTTGCTCTCTCAACACCTTTTCTTGTTGAAGCTGTTGAAGCTGTGCAGAATTAAATGCAGGCGGCTGCTGAGGGCTTCCTTGAGGAACAACAGCAGGTGCTCGCGCCCTACTAAGAACACTTCTTTTCTTTGGTGCTGGTGCTGGAGGTGCCACAGGCATTTGCTGTTTAACACCGCCCATACCACTCATACTTTTTGTCATACGTCCTAATGCCATTTCAGTTACCCCTATATTTAGCCGTCTTCTCAGCCACCTTCTTAGGCTGAGCAACAAACTGATCGCCTCTTCGGCTCCCGGCTGCTTTAGCCTTATTAGTTGCTGCCTTCTCTGAAGCAGACAACGAAGACCAAGCAGCCTTAGGCAGATAACGACGCTTTCCTTCAGAAGGCTTCCCAGAAGATGTTGTCCATTCTTCCTTCGTCCATTTCGACATAGCCTTTTGAGCCTCTGTCTTTGGTCCTGTGTAGCTGCCACCTTTGTCTCTATAAATCTTACCGGCAAGCTGAATAGCTCTTGCCGAGTGTTTACCACCCATCTTGGCTTTGGCTTCTACCTTAGCCTTCTCCCATAGAGCTTCGTTGGTGCGTGCCATCTTATTTAATATTGGAATGAGAAGCAACAGAACTACACAGTTCTTTGAATTCATCTACGCTTAGAGTTCCGCGCATCATATTGATTCTTTTATGAACAAGCTGTACGTTATCTTCGGTGTAGGCTAAGTCATTATCAATACGGTCTAATGACGCTGTGTGGTCCCAACCAACCTCAGACCAATAAATAGGTAATCCAGATAAAGCGCAGCAGGAATTTTGTTGTTGATACAACACATCAACAAACTCTGGTGTTAACTCCCAGTTGTATCCTCGAGAAATAGCACTTTTATAAAAAGAGTTATACCACGCAAGACGAACACTGCCAATCATCCCTGCCGGGTTGTTAGAGATATTGCTGCATCTTTTACAAATTTGTCTTATGTTATGAGCACCAATACAATAGTTTCTTCTTGCGTGTGATATTTCTTCTCCACACCCAGGACAAAAACGAACCCAACGGCCTGTGTCGTTCTTAAAAACACCGTTGGGAATTTCTAATGCATCCATATCAACAGTTCCAAGCTCTTAAGCTCTTGTTGATGCGGCTGTTAGGGTCTTTAGCGGCTTCAGCGCCTGTGTTCTTCTCTTTCATGCCTTGCATACGAGCACAGAAGCTAGCTCTTCTAGCAGCATCCTTCTTCGTCTTCGGTTTAGGAGCAGGAGGCTTTAGGCTACCACCAGTGGCTTTGTTGTACGAAGCCCTGCCTTTAGCATTCAACCCACCTTCAGGATCTTTACCTTCTTTTCTGGTCCATGCTGGTGACTTAGCCATTATTTCATAGCCCCATTCTTATCTCTCTTAAAACTCCTGTTCTTAGCCTTAGCCTGAACAGACAAGTTCTTTATTTCATTGCTTCCGCCCTTAGACAACGCCACCTTGTGAGCAACATCCTTACCAGCAACATCAACACCAGAAGCCTTCAGCTTAGCTCTAGCAGCGTTACGTTGGGCTCTGTCAGCAACAACAGAAGGCTTGCCGTCATAACGCTGTTGCTTGGCATAGTCTCTCTTACCATTCGTCATGTACGGCATATCAACACATCCCTTCTTGCTTCATTGCCTTCTGCACCACCCATAAAGGCAACACAACACCTTCTCTCTTCTCTATCAGAGCCCTGATGTAATAAACATCGGAATGAAAACCAACACTACCAACTCTTTCTTCCTTCTTAAACAACTCATCCATCACAACACTAAAAACAGAATAAGGGAATTGATGAACTCTGTTTCCAAGCTCTGTTCTTGTTTTATATCTGCTCTTAAGGAATGTTGATGGTGTCATTGTTTTTGTTGAAGGCTCTTAAGAGCCCTGAAGGGACAACACAGCTTCGCTGAGGCAACACAAGCTATCGCTGTTCGTTAGGGGTTATATAGACTATATAGCTACGTGTCGGTGTTGTTACTATATAGACTATATAGATGTTGTTATCTCTGTTAGCGCTAATGTTGTTCTGAAGAAACAACAATGAATATTTTGTTAACGTTAATGTTGTTTCTTAAGAAAAACAATGAATGTTTATTGTTATTCTGTTAGCGCTATCAGTGCTTCTATATAACACTGTAAGGAGAAGACATCAATGAAAGAGATAGAAGGGATTCAATGTTATGCTTACTATCTATATAACTGATGTTGTTTCTTCTTAACAGACGTTATCACATTATGAAACATCACTATATTTAGACAATAGCGCCCCTAACCCATAGACACCTATGAGTTAGGAGCAGAGAGACTTTCGTCTCGCCTAAGAAGACAACTATCTTCTTGGTTGCACATCGCTGTCTTACTAGCGCCCTCGACTGTGCCCATCGTAGGATTGTTCGGGGATTGCACCCTAAGCCATCTCTGGCATACCTATACCGTTTACGTCACGGGTGGACTCATCTCCAATCTGTCGTATCCCAGTTTCCTTTACCATGATTACATTCATGACAAAGTATCTGTAGGTTGTCTATCTCTAACGCAAGCTCTGGAAATAACTTTCTAGGCTTGATGTGATCTACGTTGATTGTAGCGCCTGTTGCCGGTGTTGCACCACAACATTGACATCGTGGTCCATACTTCTTCAGCGCTACCATCCTTAACTTTCTCCACTCATAACTCTGAAGAAAGGTGTCAATCTTTTTCTTTGGTATAGAAAGAACAATGTCTTTGTTCTTCTCTATAAAACTTCTTTTGTTGTATTCTTTATCAGGCAGTGTTGCCCCGTCTTCAACTAAACACGCTATACAAACGTCAATAAGAGACTCGTCTTTTAGTAAAGGTCTCTTTAGTTTGTGTAATACATATTTGCGAATGACGCTCGTCTTAAGAGTTCTACGTTTGTTCATGATGGCTCCTGTTAGAAGTGTGTTACGCGACACGTTCTAAACCTCAGCCCCTCGTTGATGCCTTTGTCGCTCACCCCTGGTAGGCATCTTTAATAACACAGCCACAGCCAGGTGTAGACGTCCCTGTGGCATAGGGTAGGTTGTAACATAGAAAAGATGGTGATGTCAAGCGGGGGTGATGTTTTTGTTAATGATGGTGGTGAAGGCTGTGTAGCTACGTGTCGGTGTTGGTGTTGAAGGCTGTGTAGGTGGGATAGCTACGTGTCGGTGTTGGCGTGTAAGGGGTGGTGAAGGCAACGTTATTTTTCCTGATCTGTGGGCGATGTTGTATACGTAATACGCCTGGCACCCCCATGGCCCACGCCGCCCCCGCCTGCGACGGCTGGAATCGATCGGTTTTGCCTACGGCAAGATGGCAGATACAAGATCAGAATCAGCGATTGGCAACATCAAATACCAATGAAATCAACGACTTAGCCTGATCATACAGGACATTTCGAAATAGGCGGTTTTTGGTCTGTTTTTTAGACCAGTTAGTGAGTTATCCACAGGTTATCCACAGGTTAATGAGGCTGTGTACGAAGCTGTGGATAACCTGTGGATAACTATACAGATAAGAATCATTCTCATTAAATTTCCATGCCTGTATCCACATGACAATGCATTGCAACAAATACATCAGCACATTGACGATATGGCACCACGTTACGCCATGCGTCATGCTCTCACATACGCGCGCGAGTCTTCAAAGCTAGAGCCAGGCCACATAGTCTCCACCTAACGCTAGCCTGGCCAGCATAGAAAATTTCAATTGGGAAGATATCGCACGGTCTGCGTTTTCATGTTGAAATCAATCCCGTCGAAACACCAAACCCCCACCGGAGTCTCAGCATGAAATTGTCCAAAACATCCAAGCTTGACGGTATCCTCTCATGGTCCCTGCAAGCCATTGACACTTGTCCCGGCAGCGTCGGCGCCGATGGTGCACTGGTTCCTGCGTGCTCAGGCTGTTACGCCACCACAGGATTCTATTTGTTTGAACCCGCCAAGAATGCTCGGTCCTTTAACCGCGACGATTGGACCCGTGACGAGTGGGTCAATGACATGGTGCAGGCGCTTGAGTCTCAGCGTTACTTTAGATGGTTTGATAGTGGCGACATGTACGCCATTGGCCTCGCCGAGAAAATGTTGGACGTTATGACGCGTACACCATGGGTCAAACATTGGTTGCCCACGAGAATGGCAAAGTTTCCTAAGTTCGCTAGCGTCATTGCGCAAATGCAGGCTTTGCCTAATGTGATGGTGAGGTTTAGTGCTGATAGCATCGATGGCACCTACACTGCCGGTGTACACGGTAGCGTTATCGTCCCCGATGCAGATTCTGCGCCTGATGGCACTACTCTCTGCCGTGCCTACGAACATGACGGGAAATGCAATGGCTGCAGGGCATGCTATTCCAAGGATGTCGCCGTCATTGCATACCCCGCCCACGGCAAGAAAATGGCTAAGGTGATCAAGATCAATAGACGCGGGTAAACACCTATGGGGCAGCGTCAATGCTGCCCCTACACTAAACACCATTGTTCGTGACAGACCCTAAGCAAGGAAACACCATCATGAAAAAGTACACGGTCACAATCCAACATGTAGCATATGCTTTCATCCGGGAAAGTTTCCCAGTGTATGCGCCGTCAATTGACGCAGCATACGGAATAGCGCAAAGACAAAAAGGAGAATGGTTTACCATTGTTAGTGTCAGATGAGGGTTTATACCAATGGCATCAAATGGTGCCATTTAATAAACTTTCGTTGTCACGAACCTGGAGCTATCATGCTAAACGACATTTCCCTATTCGACGGCGACACCCTGATCGATCGTTGGGTCACCGACGAAGATCCCGAAACCATTGCAGAGTCCAATGGTTACACCATCGTAGGTGTTGAGGAAATGGGTGTCTTTGTTTTTGTCACCATGTCTGTATAAAGGAAACACCATCATGAAACTAGTTATCCGCGCCATCGATCTTCCAAAAGACACTTTCCGTCGTAAGACAGTCGAAGTGTCCGACATTAACGAAGCATACGACGTTGCATTGGAGTATGTCAGTCAATGGGAGGATGGTGCAGCATCATTGTCTTCATTCAACCTAGACGAAGACGACGACAATGTCGCTGTTGCTGTTGTCGTCATTCACGGCTAAAGGAAAACACCGTGCGCATCCTAATCGCCTGTGAATATAGTGGCACTGTCCGACGCATTCATCGCTGCCGGACATGACGCCATATCCTGTGACCTATTACCATCGGAGTCACCCGGTCCCCATTATCAGGGTGACGTCACGGACATTCTGAACGATGGTTTCGATATGATGGTGGCGCACCCGCCATGTACCCATCTTGCCGTCAGTGGTGCAAGATGGTTCAAGGATAAGGTGCAGCAGCAGCAGGAAGCACTTGATTTTGTCCGTCTGCTGATGGATGCTCCGATACCCCGTATCTGTATCGAGAATCCTGTCAGCATTATCAGCAGTCGCATACGCAAACCCGACCAGGTGATTCAACCGTGGCAATTCGGACATGGTGAAACAAAGGCCACATGCCTGTGGCTGAAGGGTTTGCCTAAGCTAACCCCGACAAACGTTGTCGAAGGGCGCGAACAGCGTATCCACAAGATGCCACCGTCCCCCGATCGTTGGAAGGAGCGCAGTCGCACCTATGCTGGCATCGCTGCTGCTATGGCTCAACAATGGTCTATCTGAAGGAAACACAATGTCCACCATCATCCTCACCCATGTCTGCGGAATCCCGTGCCAAGCCAAGATGACCTACTATAGCCCTGCAAGGTCTGCCCGAGTCTATGGACCCCCTGAAGACTGCTATGAAGCTGAAGACGCTGAAGTAGACTTCACCATCTTAGACAGGCGTGGACGCCCTGCGGCGTGGCTTGAAAAGAAGATGACGGATGACGATGTTTTCCGCATCGAAGGTGAACTCATCGAAGCCGCTGAAGAGGAGAAATATTGTGATGCATCCTGATGACCTTGGCATCGCCATCTTCGCCGTCGCCATCATCGTTCTCATGGTGATAGGCATCATCTGATGCTGATAGGCATCATCTGATGCTGATAGGCATCATCTGATGCTGATAGGCATCATCTAAAGGTGGCCAGGATGCGATAGCAACAATCAACTAGACCAATAAAATTCAATCGTCAGATAATCTCAACATCGACAACGCAACAGGAGCAACAGAGATGATCAAGATCAACGTCAACGGCGGCATCACCTTCTGGTCCATCCCTAGCCTGGCCATCGGTGGAAGCTTCCATTCCCGTGCAGTGGTGCCAGTGGCGACAGAACGTCGACGCATGCTGACATCCTTCATCGTCGGTGTTGTCATCGGTGTTGTGTTGTTCTTCTGAGGAGATGGTTGTATGCTGAAACTCTTCTGGACCTACTTCGATGGAAGACAGGAAATGAGGCTGTTCAACGACACAGAATCAGTAACATCCTTCATCATCCTGTCTAACATCATCAACGATTCCAACGTAGCGTCCGTTCGTCTCAATCGAGACACTGTTGTCAACATCATCTACAAATAATCTTCCGAAAGAAAGCAAAGCATCATGCGTCAATCCCTCATCTACTCCCGTGCCAGAAACAACACCATCCTGTCTGCTGAAGACATCATGCAACGTGCCCCTGCTGTCTTCGCTGAAGACAAGGCCGCTAGGCTGACCAGCCGCTATCACGCGCTGAAAACTTCTGATTTGTTGCCTGTCCTGGCAGACTACGGATACATGCCTGTGCAGGCTGCTCAGAAGCGTGCCCGTAAGGGCAAGCCAGAACACACGGCACACTTGCTGGCGTTTGCCCGCGCTGCTGACGTCAACACCACTGGGGACGTGCGCAGTGAGTTGTTGGTTTACAACTCGCATGACGGCACCAGTGGTGTCAAGCTGATGGCTGGTGCATATCGATTCGTATGCTCCAATGGCATCGTCAACGGCAATGGCAACACCGTCAGTGTTCGTCATACGCACAAGGCTATGGAGGACTTCGAAGCCATGCTGCGTAGCATCATCGAGGGTGTTCCCGATATGATGAACACAATTGAATCCATGCGTCAGCGCCGGGTCGATGAAGAGCAGGCTAGGAAGTTTGCAAAGCGTGCTGTCATGCTGCGTTGGGACTATCTCAATGGTGCCTACGTTCCTGAGGAGACACCGACAGGCAGCTATGCTGACAGCACCACTGTGACACAGGCCCTGACGGCACAACGTCTTGAAGACGGTATGATGGATGCATGGACAGTGTTCAACAGAGTGCAGGAGAATGTCCTTCGTGGTAATGTCTTCATCAAGTCCATCACGGATAAGAATGGACTCAGGGAACGCAAAGCACGACCCATTGCTTCCATCAGCGAGCATGTTGCTGTCAATCAATCTATCTTCGACCTTGCAGGAGTGTTGTGATGCATTTCAATAACATGAATATTCATGGTGTTGCTCATGTCAGTGTTGAGAAGCGACGTCTTGAATCTGCTGACATTCAACTTGTTGATGTCAAAGTGTTATCAGATGACGGCAATGAGTTTGTGTTGACGCTGTTCTGCAGCACCAACAGAGATGACATTGACGTTGTTGTGAAGGGGTTGTGATGCACATCAGACACTTAGCCATGAAAGCCAGCCCCGCCATTGTCCTAGCCTGTGACAACGGCTACATTAGCTGGAGTCATTTGCAGCGTCTCATTTCTCTTGTTGCTGAAGAGGAAAGAGAAGCCTGCGCCAGGACATGTGAATGGCAATGGGCTATATCAGGCTCTGTTGTTGCACAAGAGTTTGCAAACGCTGTCAGAGAAAGGAATGGATGATATGGGCACCAACTACTACACCGCAGAAAATTATTGTGACCATTGCCAACAATACAAAGTAGACCTTCACATTGGCAAGAGTAGCGGAGGATGGTGTTTTTCTTTCCAAGGATATCGATGGATGTCGTTGACGTCCTGGTCGGCATGGAAGTCCTACCTCAAGGACAAGCTCATCATGGATGAGTATGGTGAGAAAATCACCTATGAATCCTTTGTTGACCTTATTGAGAAACACAAATCACCATCATCACCCTATGTCAAATTCCATCACAATGAGGAAGGAAGGAAAAAGGGATGGTTCAATCCCGAATATGATTGGGATGATGCTGAAGGGTTTCCGTTTTGTTCTAGGGAGTTTTCATGAGTACGTTGAGAGAGGCAGCCCAGCAGGCGCTGGAGGCGTTGGAACAATGCGGGCTAGACGACACGCATCGCAGCTATGAGTTTGAGCACGTGGCACGCATCGCCCTGCGCGCCGCGCTGGCGCAGGAGGAGCAGGCCGAGCCGGTGTTGGTCGTAGAAAAAGAGCCAGACTACATGAGCCGTGGGCATTTCTATGAGGGAAGCAAGCCGTTTATCGACCCGACATTAGTCTGGAAGCTACCAAT
>Ga0209492_1000716_pt1 | contig 10203 bp, 13 predicted proteins | sample PPLLak12cMay2015_FD_187253 | JGI IMG/M metagenome (GOLD analysis project Ga0209492, IMG submission 187253) | Freshwater sediment microbial communities from Prairie Pothole Lake near Jamestown, North Dakota, USA - PPLs Lake P7 Core (1) Depth... | ecosystem: Environmental > Aquatic > Freshwater >... | reverse complement strand
TGCTCACCCTGGGCAACCATGAGAACCGGATAGTTAGGGCTGTTAATAATAGTCCTCAGCTTGAAGGCCTTATTCAGGTAGAGGATTTAGAGTATGCTAAAGATTGGGAAGTTCATGAGTTTCTTAAACCTGTTTTTATCGCTGGTGTGGGCTTTAGTCATTATTGGCCCGTTGGTGCTATGGGCCGTCCTGCTGCAAGTCCTGCTGCTATTATATCTAAGCTACACATGTCTTGTGTCGCTGGTCATCAACAATCAAAGCAAGTAGCTTATGGGAAAAGAGCAGATGGTCGTTCAATATGTTCTATAATTGCAGGAAGTTATTATCTACACGCTGAAGACTACATGGATCAGCTAAGCAATCGACACTGGCGCGGCCTTGTAGTATTGAATGATGTTAAAGATGGCAGTTTCGATGAAATGTTCTTATCAATACAATATTTGGAGAAAAAATATGGAGACGGAAAACTTCTTACAGCGAATCTCTGATACTTTTTATTATGCAGATGGGAAACTTTGTAATAAAGGAACTAAATATAGGCCCATAGATAAAGAAAGTGGCTGGATTAATCATTCCGGCTATAAAATGATTAGTTTTGAAGGAAAACAATACAAAACACATCGTATTATTTTTGCTATGCATTATGGATATTTTCCTTATTTGATAGATCATATAGATAGGAATAAAATTAATAATGTTATTTCAAATTTAAGAGAAAGCACTAAATCTGAAAACGCTAGAAATACTGGAATAAAAGCAACCAATACATCTGGTTTCACTGGTGTTTCTTTTGATAGCTTTCGAAATAAGTGGAAAGCATACTATCGAACGGAATCTGGAGAAAGGATTCTTTTAGGTAGGTATAATAGAAAAGAAGATGCAGTTGAATCGAGACGTATAATGGATGTTTTAATCGCCCACGATAATGATAAACAGTTACTAAAACAAAATATAGAATGTTTTAAAGAGGAGCGTAAATATGGAAGCAATAGCTAAACATTGTGGGACTTGCTTCTACAAAGAACTGAGCACTTCAACGGCTTGTACTAATTGTATGTTCTTCAATAAGTGGGTTCCTCGTAACTTATACATTGAGGAGCCTAAAGAGAATGAGGTAATTAAAAATATGACAGAACAGCTTAAAACAGGAATTAAGTTTGATAGTGAGAAGCCCCGCTGGAGCCTTCTACCCTTCGAATCCCTCTTTGAAGTAGTGGAAGTTCTTACATCAGGGGCTAAGAAGTATGCTCCTGACAATTGGAAGCACGTTCCTAATGCAGAAGAGCGTTATGTTGATGCTGCTATGCGTCACTTTACAGCTTGGATTGCTGGGGAGAAGAAAGACCCAGAGACAGGAAAGAGCCACCTAGCCCATGTTATGTGCTGCTTGCTGTTCCTGATGTGGTTTGAAAAGAAGAAATGATTTATCAGAGAATCATTAAAAGCAGCTACTACGGAGTGCATGAGCGGATTCAAACCGTGGCCTCCTTCTTAGCTGCTGTAGCATTTGTAAATAAAATTAAAACTTGGCCTGCTTTAACGAAAGACCCTGAATGACCCCATACCAAACATATATTGCCAAAAGCCGTTACGCTCGCTTCATTGACTCCAAAGGACGCCGGGAACACTGGAGTGAAACAGTGGCTCGTTATGTAGACTTTATGGACAACCATTTATTTGATAAACATACGTTTAGGATGGATGATGAGTTGTATATAGAAATTACAGAAGCTCTTAACAACTCCGAAGTTATGCCTTCAATGCGTAGCATTATGACCGCTGGAGAGGCTCTAGAGCGCCAGAACGTGGCAGGTTACAACTGCAGCTACCTACCTATTGATGACCCTAAAGCCTTTGATGAGGCTATGTACATTCTTCTTTGTGGAACAGGAGTAGGCTTTAGTGTTGAACAACAATATATTAACAAGCTTCCAGAAATTCCTGAGAATTTGTATGATAGCGCCACTACTGTTGTTGTATCTGATAACAAAGAAGGTTGGGCTAAGAGCCTTCGCCAAGTTCTTGCTCTTCTTTATAGTGGAGAAATTCCTCGTTGGGACGTATCAAAAGTCCGTCCTGCAGGAACTCGGCTTAAGACCTTCGGAGGTAGGGCTAGTGGCCCGGCTCCATTGGAAGAGTTGTTCAAGTATGCCATTGCTAAGTTTAAAGGAGCAGCGGGACGAAAGCTTACCAGTCTTGAGGCGCATGACCTCCTATGTAAGATTGGGGAAGTGGTTGTCGTGGGCGGTGTCCGTAGGAGTGCAATGATTTCTCTAAGTGACCTTGGAGATAACCGAATGGCTCATGCAAAGGCAGGTAACTGGTGGGACACTAATGGACAACGAGCTTTGGCAAACAACAGTGCAACATACACAACTAAACCAGATGTGGGACAGTTTATGCACGAATGGACTAGCATTTATGAGAGTCACTCTGGTGAACGAGGAATCTTTAACCGAGATGCTTCAGAGCGACAGGTTGCTAAGAACGGACGGAGAGAAACAGGATATGAATGGGGCACAAACCCTTGTAGTGAAATCATTCTACGTCCCTATCAGTTCTGTAATTTGTCTAGTGTAATTGTGCGTCCAGAGGATACCAAGGAAACGTTGCTTAATAAGGTACGCCTAGCAACCATCCTAGGCACCTTCCAGAGCACTTTAACCAACTTCCCATACCTACGTAAGGTTTGGCAGAAGAACACCGAGGAAGAGCGTTTGTTGGGCGTAAGCATGACAGGCATTCTGGATAATGTTTTATTGAATAACCCGGATGATGAAAATCTTCCTGCTTTGTTAGAGGAATTAAAAGCTCATGCTGTACATACAAATGCTCACTTTGCTCGTTTGCTTGGCATCAATGCTAGTGTTGCTATCACCGCTATCAAGCCCGAAGGCACGGTATCGCAGCTTACAGGCACTGCAAGCGGTATTCATCCTCAGCATAGCCAGTATTATATTCGACGTGTCCGAAGCGATAACAAAGACCCTCTAACGGACTTCCTGAAAGCTCAGGGGTTTGCTTCAGAGCCCTGCGTTATGAAGCCTGATAGCACAACAGTGTTTAGCTTCCCTGTAAAGGTTGCTGATGGTGCTATATTGCGAGAAGAGTTGAATGCTTTGAAGCACCTGAAGCTATGGCTTATTTATCAGCGTCACTATTGTGAGCATAAGCCTTCTGTTACAATTAGTGTTCAGGAGCATGAGTGGCCTGAAGTTGGTGCTTGGGTATGGAAGAACTTTGATGAAATTACAGGTGTTAGCTTCCTACCAATGGACGGAGGAACCTATCGACAAGCTCCGTATACAGAATGTACGAAGGAAGAGTATGAGCAGGCTTTGAAGGACACTCCTGCTACCATTGACTGGAACCTCTTTATTGAGAATACAGACAATGTGGAAGGTGCTCAGACCTTAGCCTGTGTTGCTGGTGTATGTGAAATTTAAAGGAACTATATGATTACAGCCGACGAGTTTAAAGAGAAGTTTATTGACGAAGATGGTGAAGTTTCTTTACCTCGTAGTTGTTACCTCCAAGAAGAAGGGACGATTGACCATGACCTTTTCGTCTGTGTTGAAATCTGGAAGTATAATGAGCAATTCTTTGCAGTAACATATACACAAGATGATACCTACGATAATAGTTATGGGGAAGTGTACCCACTCACGGTAGTTGAAGTTGTCCCAAAAGAGAAAACTATTATTGTTTATATTGCTAAGGACAAGAAATGATTATTGACTATGAATGGAATGCAGGGATTGTAGTGGGCATCACTTCAGATATTATCTATGTAATGGAAGAAGAAGGAAAGGAAACCGAAGGAGATTGTGAATGCCCTGTTATTTACCTTCACCTTGGTTTTATTAGCTTCTGCTTCATTATGAGCTCATAAACACAAAAGCCCCTTTAGATTGCTCTAAAGGGGCTTTTTCATTTCTGTTTCATTGCCATGATTTTCTCTAAACTTCGAGAACCAAAGTAGGCCCCCATCACAAGCATCCCCCAATTTCCTAGGAGAATTACGTAGCTCTCATTGGCATTGTAGCCAAAGGCAGACATAGAAGCAAAGAGGAAGTAGCCTATAAAGATAGCTACTAAGGACATTGGCCTAATATTCTTAGCAAGCCAGCTATCGGTTGCTGCATCTGCTTTCCACCTATCTGTTACATTACTTTGCTCTGTTGTATAAAGCTCAGTGTCATTAGCCATCTTAGCCAGTTCCCCGTCCTGTGCCATCTTAGCAAGCTCTAGTTGAGCAGCAGCCTTAGCAGCAGGGTCTGGAATTAGTTTATCAATAAGCTTAGTACCTATGCCCAAGAGGGCTTCTAAACCAAACATAAAAATCCTTTATTTAATTACTTCCATTGTTATTCCAATAGTGAGGTAGATTAATACAGCTAGAATAATTGCTCCGGCTGTTAAAGAAACAGCATTACGTATTTCTTGCATCTTCTTCTCCTTTGCTTTCTTCAGAGCAGCATCTTCTCTTTTTCTATCTGCAACAATTTTATTCCTTTGTCCAAGAATTTGTAGCCACAAGTGGCTCTGGCCCCTACTCATAAATTCCCACTTGAGTTTCTCTTCTGCTACCTGTAGCTGATGAGCCTGCCAAACAATATCTGTGGCCTCTGAAGTGGCGCTCTTCCTTTTCTTCGAAGGATTTGCAGCTTCTTTAAGCACAGCATCTTTGGCATCAAAGAACTTAGACACATCTCCCATGATGCCATCTAAGTCCTTGCCCATCTTTATAGCAGCCTGCACACCCTTTATAGCTGCTTGGGCTACTGCGAAGGCTGTGAGGGGGTCTATCATGAGGTTCCTTTCTTAATTGTCCATCTACATATTTGCTTATCATAGACAAACTCATTAGCTCCGTACAGAATCTTGCCGTTCTTATCAGGAGCGCGTACCTCACAAACCATAACTAGTTCTACAACAGTATTAGGCCAAGGCTGTGCAGCGCTTGAAAGCATGTCACTTATAAACATTTCTATCAAGCTCAAAGTGAGGGCCGTCTTTAAAGCTCTCCCATGAGCCGCCCCACACAACAGGAATACCAAGCTCCTTAGCTTTCTTCAGGATGTGTACAGAGAGGGCTGAATAATGCTCAAAGTTCCAAGAAGCTTTTCCGTCAATAATTACACATACATCTACAGCATTACCTGTTAAATGCCTGCTCTTCATTGTTGTGCTCTTTCCTGCATCAAAGAGTTTCTTTTGCTCTTCTTTGGTACGAATCCCACAAGTGATGGAGAAGTCATAAGGGGCATCAGAAATGGCTTCTTTAAAGACCCTCTGAAGGTCAGGATGTACCGTAGAGAGCTTTAAAGCGCTGGCGGCTCCAAATATGTTCATCGTAACACCTCTTGTGAAATAGGAGCACCAAATAACCCACCAAGCATAGGAGCTTGTTGTTGAAGCTGTTTACCAAACATGCGAGCAAGTTCAGGACGTTGGCGCAATAACGCATCTGTAATCTTTAAACCCGGAGCACTATAAATACCCATTGAAGCTAGAGCCGCTGGCCCAGCAATCATTGGTTGAGAAAGAGCAGCCATGCCTCCTAGAGAACCCATAGCAAGACGTCCTTCTAGAGTAGCTTTGGAATCTTCCCCAAGGGTTTTTAGGGCAGCTTCTGAGACACTTTGTTCTCGTGCTTGTCCTCGTGCAAATTGACGCTTGTTACGACTAACATCTGATTGTTTTACAGCAGCGTTATATTGCTTTGGAGTAAATACACCATTCTCAGCACCTGTATTAGCAGCAGCTCGTTCCATTACGGATAAGTCACCATAAGCACTGTCTACCCTCCGAAGTTGTGGTGTTTGTTTTGGATTCTGATAATAAAGCTCTGTTTTAAAGACCTTTAGCGCATCCTTCAAAGCTTCACCCACTGCACGGTCATCAGGCACAGAACTATTGGAGTAATCGGATGCTGTTTTACGTAAACTAGCTTCAATACTTTTATATTCTTGTCCTGTAAGTTGTTTTCCTGAAAACTTACTTAAAGCAACATTGTTTAGGATGTCAATTGCTTTAGCTTTCATAGCAGAGGATGGAAGAGGAGCCTTGTCTAAGGCATCTAGAATACCTGATGTTGTTTTTGTATCTAAATCAAATTTAATATTTTTTAATACATCATCATATTTATTAGATACTTGCTCCGCAGCATAAGAAACAGCATCACGACCAATAACATTAGCAGGAAGTTGGTCATCAATTTTAGAAAGAGCTTTATTAATTACTCCTTTATTAAAATCAAATAAAACCTTTTCTCGCCCTGAACGAATCTGTTCACCAATTAGAGGAAGATTTTGTGCAAAGTCTTCTGCTTTCTTAAAAGCTCCTCCAAGAGTTTGGCCGGGAGTGGGTGTAATTCCTAAAGAGCGCATTGTTGCTTCAGCTTTAGAGACAAGGGGAGACATAACACGTCCTACGCCTTTTGCAGCCAACTCTCCTGCTTTTCCGGCCAAAGCGCCGAGGCCTGCTTGCTGAGCTTTTTCATACCAGAACTCATCTTGATTAGTTACAGGTTGGAGAGCTGCCTGAGAGGCTCCAGCAATGGCTGCTTGTCCCCCAATGCCCAAAGCTTTAGCCCCTTGAGCTGCACGAGCACCTACAGCTAAGTTAGCAGGACTAATAACATTTCCAACCATCCGACCAACATCAAACCCTGTGCCTCCTTGAGCAGCTCGTTGTGCTTGGTAGGCCTGTTCTTCTGCTTTATTCATAGCAGCTACTCGTTCAGCTTCTGACTGAAAGAATTTACTTGCTACGTTAGGATAAGCACCTCCTAAAGATGTAAGAGCTGAGAGCCCCCGAGGAAGAAGTTCTGCTCCTCCGCTAATAGGTTCTTTCATTCCCATTACAACACTTGAAGGAGCAGAAGAAGGAGGTGAAGCAAGCGCGGCTGAAATATCAGCTTCAGACATATTATCAGGAAATTCGATAATATCTTTACCTACTTGAATATATTGTGCCATTATAGACTTTCAAGTTTCTTTGTTACAGGATTCCAGCGTTTTGTAGCAACTGGAGCGGCTGCTGATGTAGAAGGCTCAGTAGGTTTAGTTTTTCCTAAAACACGAGCTTTAGCTTTTTCTAAATCAGCTTTAATAATAGCAATTTGTGCATTGAATTCAGAAGGCTTCATTTTCTGGTCAAGAGCACCAATAGAAGCTGTCATTTTCTTACCCTCTGCATCTGACAAAGCGCCCATACCTTTAAGGGCCTGCACTTGAGGTAAGAATACCTGAGCTTTAAAGGTTTCAAGTTGAGAAGCAAAACCTGCTGCACTTGTACCGGGAATGAGAGACATTGTAGTTCCTCCAAAGCCTACAGCAGTTGCTTTACCGGGATGTGTTTCAATACGATTAAGAGTTTCTAAAGCACTATCAAAAGAAGCGACAACTCCTTGTTTCTGTGTTTCTTCTTTCTGAAGTTTTTCTGCTTTCTTATCTGCTGCTGCTTCTTGTCGTAAACCAGCGGTCATACTTGCAATAAGCTGACGCCCTTCGTTTTGCATGCGGGCAATTTCTAAGCGGGTTGCGCCTGCTTCTTCAGCGGCTGCAATCTGAGCATCAATACGGTCTTGAGCCATTTGCTTCTGAGCTTCAAGTTTATCTGCGGCTAATTGCTTCTGAGCTTCAAGCCGTTCCTTTTGCAAAGCTGCTTGTCCTTCACGAGTAGACGCACGATCAGCAGAAGCCTGCAAAGCTGATAACACTTTATCAGGACTACCATACTTAGTAACCACAGCAAGAACTGCTTCTTGTGTGGGAGAAGGCCCTAAAGCAGCAAGCTCATCACGAAGGGCTGTCTCTTGTTTCACATCAAGCACCCCTTTAGCAATCTTCTGTTCTTCTACGCCTGTCTTGGCCGTAGCAAGCTTCATCTCCTGCGCAGCCTGAGCCACCTTCATAGCCATATCAGGGTCTACAGTACGCAGCTCCTGAGCAAGCTGAAGCAGCCCCTCAGAAGTTGTTGTATCATACTTTGAAGCCAGCGAACGAAGCATTGAAGCCCGCTTAATGGTTGGGTCTGTTACATCCACACCCATAGCCTTAGCAAGGCCTCCACCCAAAGCAGAGCCAGCGGAATAGCCCATCTGAGCTAAGCGCTGGTTGGGAGCTAGTTGAGCAAACTCTGAAGCTCGTTGATTAATAAGTTGTCGTTGCATGGCTTGTTCGTCCATGCCTCCACCAAATAGAGAAGTTGCCATATTATCCTTATTTCTGATACAAGCTATTAATTAAAGCTGTAATTGGGTCTACAGCGCCTGCCACAGCACCCTGTAAAGCGGCTGCGTTGCCTGCTGCTTTATTCTGTAAAGCTAGATTAGCTTGTGATTGTCCTGTATTTAACAATTGTCCCTGCTGAGCCCCTGCAGCGGCTGTGGAGCTTCCAAGCGCTGTTCCAGTGGTGAGCGGTTGTTGACCAAGGCCTTCTAAGGTTGTAGCGCCTCCCAGATAAGATGTGTACGGAGACAAGGCAGCGGTTTGTGAACCATAGCCAGCATTCATCAAATTTATACCTGTACCAAACAAACCAGCGCCTGTGGACAAGTTGGAAAGCATTTGCTGACGGGCAAGCTCTTCAGCGCTCTGCTGTGCTTGTACGCCCTGTCCCATGAGGCCTGTGCCAAAGGTAATATCTTGTTGTTGCTGCTGACGTGCAATGGCATTAGCGTTAGCTCCTAAGGCTGCGTTCTGCTGAGCAAGGCTGTTGTAATAAGCAGCCATTTCAGGGTTGGTAGCACCAAGGCCTCCTGCCATAGTGGCTCCGGTTGCAAGGCCTCCTCGTCCTGTTTGCTGTAGCTGATTACGAATTCCTGCTAGTTGTTGCTCTTGTCCGGGAGCCAACAGAGCTTGTTGCTGTTGCATATATTGCTGAGCAGCAGCAGAGGTGTCATAGGAAGAAGGAGTAACCTGTCCACCAAGCTGTTGAAGCCGCTGAGCATACGCCATAGCCTCTGGAGAGGCCTGTGTAGCTGTGGAAGTAGGAAGAAACTGTCCACCTAAGCCAAAGAGGCTTTGAGCCGCTTGTTGAGCAGGCTGTGTAGCTTGCTGCGCCTGAGCTGCTTGAGACAAAGCACCACCAGACATTCCCAACAAAGCTTCTCGCTGAGCTGCAATGTCAGGAGCCACTTGGTAGCCTGCGCCTGTAAGCCTACCAGAAGGGTCGTATTGAAAACCACTGGTTCCAAACCGAGAAGTAATGCCTACAGGGCGAAACGCCGCAGCCTCTGCAGCTTGTTGAGCCGTTGCTGCTGTTTGGTTTGCAATGTTCTGCTGTGTATTAGACGCTTGGTTTGCTGCAAATAAAGTGCCTGCTCCTTGAATAGCTGGGCCAATTAAACTTTCCCAATTAAAAGCCATTAGTATGTACCTCCATTTAGTGTGGCCTCTAAAGTGCCAGATACAGTTAAATTAACTGCTGTTGTTGTTCCTGTTAAAGCCGCATTGTTCACATCTGCTTTAGAGGCTACTGCTGAAGCAATGCTATTAAATTCAGTATCAATTTCAGTTCCTTTTACGAGCTTTGCAGGGTTCCCTGAAGCAAGGCCGTCTTTAACAGCAAAGTCTGTGCTTTTAGTATAATTACTCACTTATCGAGTCCTTCCAGTTTTTACATAGCAGTCAAGCTTTTGTATAGATATTTCAACACCGTTAACTATAGTTTCTACACCCATTTGTAGAACATTACCGCTTCCAGAGGCTTGAATCTTTTGATTATCAAACACAACGCCTGCAGTGTATTCTCCTATATTATACTCCGATATTCCGTATTCTGCAATGTTTATATTGCCTAAAACAATGTTTCGTGATAAATATTGTGAAGAATAATCAAACCCATACTTAATAGTTGCCTCTGCTCCGTTACCTCCAATAAATGTCATATTGATTTTCTTCAATATTTTAATTGTTGTGGGGCTTTGGAAGTCAAAATAGTTGGTGTAGTAGCTCATGCGGAAAGCTGCAGAGTTATCTGAGTAGTCCATATAGCTTCCAATGAAGCCCGGCTTACCTAGCAACAGCCTTTTATCTCGTGTATACCAGAAAGCTGTAGGAGTGATGTTTGTCCATGTAGTTGCTCTGGAGGCGCCGTTCTGAAGCACCTGACGCATATCGAAGCAATAAACTAAGTTACTTGTCGGGAGAGACAAAAGATAGAAAGCATCCTTATCTGAATAAACTGCCTTAA
>Ga0209492_1000713_pt1 | contig 10213 bp, 8 predicted proteins | sample PPLLak12cMay2015_FD_187253 | JGI IMG/M metagenome (GOLD analysis project Ga0209492, IMG submission 187253) | Freshwater sediment microbial communities from Prairie Pothole Lake near Jamestown, North Dakota, USA - PPLs Lake P7 Core (1) Depth... | ecosystem: Environmental > Aquatic > Freshwater >... | reverse complement strand
GGCCCGGAACTCGGGCTCCGTCTCGTAGCGCCTGTTTTCGGGAACGTAGAGGAAGGCCGCCGGCGCCGGCTCGATGTTCCCGACAGGGTTTGCCTGCAGCAGCCGGTGGAGCCGGTCGCTGTGGGATGCGACCGTCACGAGGCCCGAGTCGGCAACCTCCCGGATCTGCTTCCAGCTCATGAACCGTTTCGTCTTGTAGCCCGACGTCTCGGGGTTGTCGATCCAGGAGGTGACAACGGACAGCACCGCCGGGATGTTGTAGAGCCGCAGGACCGGGTAGACAAACCGGTAGAAGCTCTCGTAGGCATCATCGAAGGTCAGCATGACGGCTTTTTCGGGAAGCGCCTTTGCGCCCCGCGAGGCCGCCAGGATGTCCGCCGCACTCACGAAGGTGAAACCGTGCGTGCGGAGGTACTCGATCTGGTTGATGAAGTCCTTCTGCGAGATGTCGTCCTTCTCGACGGGTGTTTCGGGGATGTCATGGTAGCACAGCGTGATAAAGCTCTCCGCCGCGTGTGCGGGCGATATCATCAGGAGAAGGATCGCCAGAACAATTCCCAGGATTCCCTGAACCCTGGACCCTGGACCCTGGACCCTTTTATTAGAAGTACCAGTTGAGTGTAAGATATGCGCCAACAACATTCGTGTAATCCCCATCGTATACTCTCAGATCATAGGAAACGTTTCCCGTGATGTTGAAGGTCTTCGAGTGGACGTAGATCTGCTCGAAGGTGACTCCCGCCACGGGGTAGGTGCTGAAGCTGTGCTCGCCGCTGAAGCCCGCGCGCAGATAGACAGCCGAGGTCCACTTCTTCTCGTAGCGGATGTGGTTGACCCACTGGATGGCCGACGTCAACAGGGCGCTCCACTCGTATTGCGGACTGTAATAGTCCACGTCCTGCTTGGAATAGGTGCCGAACCCCAGCGCGAACCCGCCCCGGACTTTCAGGTCGGGCGTGAGATAGACATTCTGATCGTACCGGGCCGTACCGGCAACATAGAGGTTGTCGTCCGAGAACCACTGGGTGCCCACCGCCGCGCCGTATTCGCGCAGGTCGCTCTCAAGGTAGAGGACATCCGCATAGGCGCTGTCCGCCGTGATTCCCCGGACCCTCGCCCGGATGGGCACGCTCAAGCTGAAGCTGTTGAACCCCGCCGTGATGCGCAGGGGGTCCGTGGGCCACCAGAAGAGGCGCGTGTCGAAGCCGAAATCATCGCCCCCGGTGTAATCGAGGCTCACCGACTGCCACCAGATGAGCTCCGGCATCACGATCCACCGGAACCCCAGGCCGAACCGATCCCAGTCTTCCCGGTTTGTAGTGCCGTTGTCGTCCCCCCAGGCCTCTTCGCGGAGGATCTGGGCATAGAGGCTGAAGATCGGGGTGATCGGTTTCTCCAGCAGCAGCGAGGCCCAATATTCTGTGGCGCCGTCGAACTCCTTGGTAATCCGGAACTCGGGCTGGAGCCGCCACATATCCTCCACCTTCAGGGTCTCCCACAGATCGTAGACGTTGAGATTGGTCGGGTGTCTCTGATGAAGGTCGTCGGCCAGCGCCCTCGCCTCGCGCTTGTAGTTCAGGGCATTGAGCGTCCAGCCGAGACCGGTAAGGCTGCCGACATCCTGAGGATCGAGGTTGCGGTTGATCTCGAACTGCTCCAGGGCCCGCCTGGGCCATTGACGCCAGAGGTACGCGTGGGCAAGGCCCGAGCGCAGGCCCGTCTCGGAGGCCGCCTCGCCCAGGTAGTAATCGAAGTATGCCTGGCCCTCCTTGAGCCTGTCCTGGTAGAGCAGAAACCAGCCCCTGGTGTTGATCAGGCTGTTGGAATCGGCAAGGTAGCGCTGCCTTGCCAGGACCGACTCGTTCCAGGCGAGGGCTTTCTTTTCCTTTTCTACGAGCTCCTCGAGGCGTCCCAGGGTCTGCGAGGCCTTTTCCCACTGCCTCAAATCCGAGCAGACCTGATAGAGCCCCATCGTCGCCCCGAAGTTGTCGGGGTCCTTCTCGAGGGTCATCCTGTAGTAGACCTCGGCCTCCTCGGGCTTGCGGAGATAGAGGTACGCATCGGCCACGGCCTGGCTGACCCAGGAGGGGATGAGCTGGCCCGCCTGCCGGTAGATCTCGAACTGCTGCAGGGCCTCCTGCATCCGGTCCTTCTGCCGCAGGGCGACGATGTAGTCCCCCCGGGCCCGGAGATTGGCGGGGTCTTTGGCCAGGATCGCCTCGATTTCCGCGATCGCCTCGTCAACGAGCCCCCATCGCAGCTTCGTCACGGCCCTGTCGAGCTCGAGAGACTGCAGATGCGCAGGCCCGCCCACCCTGCCCTCCTTTGCGACCACGAGGGCCTCGAGGCTTGCACCGTACTGCTCCAGCAGGGCCACCTTGACGGCATCGAGCGCCGGGGCCGATATCTGCCCGCCCTTTCTCGCCTCGAGCCACGACGCATAGGCCCCGGCGCCGTCGCCCATGCGCATCTGCGTGTATACGATGCCCTTGAAGGCCTCGTCATCCTTCGGGTCGTAGGAAAGGCCGAGGCGGTACATCTCGAGGGCCTTCGGGTACTCCCTCAGTTCGTAGTAGGCCTTTCCCATGTGGCGGGGAAGGTAGCGGATCTGCCGAAGGTCCTTTTCGCGGGCGCCGAAGAATACCACGGCCTTCTGGTAAGCCCCCGTCCAGACCAGGCACAGGGCATAGTCGCCCTGGAGGTGCCTGTCGTCCGGTAGGGCCTTCAGGGCCCGCTCCAGCAGCGGGATCGCCTCGTCGTTGCGTCCGGCCTGAATCAGCTTCAGGGCTTCCTGATAGTCCGCTTTCGCCTGGGCCGCGGGGTCCATGGGAGCAGGAGATTCCGGGGGAGCGGCAAAGACAGGAAATGACAGGAGCGCGAAGGCGAGGGCCAGGACAAGGGCTGTTATTCCAGCTCTTATGGGCATGGTATCCCTAATTTTGGAGGTTCTTTGATTCGGTTATGGGTTCTGTGTCTCACGCGTAATCCCGGCTCGATCTCGAGCGACGTCATTTCACATCTATACTTGCAATCATGGTGCCATTATGGCACAGAAGCAAAAAAAAGACTCCCCGTGGACAGCGGCAGCCTCTGCCCTGCCAACAGTTTGAAATCTCTTGTATTTTAATGCTCGAGATGGAAGGAGGCGACAGTCTCTCGCAGCGGCGGCGCTCACCCTTTCGGGAAATGCTCCTGCCAAGCACGGTGCCTGACCGTAGGGTGTCAAAATAACAAATAGGGGCGGGCCTTGCAACCATTTAATCGGCTGCAACCTTCAGGTTTCCTTACATGCCGAATTCCGCCTGTTCGCGCCCCGTGAATTATGGTAAAAAGTTAACCTGTCATTTGGATCCTGTCCCCGATCTACACAAGATTTCACTGAAAAAAGCACGAAAGGAGTTTCAGCAATGCAGGCTCTGTTCACCCTTACACCGGCGGAATCGAAACGGCTCATCGGGAAAGGCATCTCAGCCCTCCCCGAGGTGCAGAACGCAAAAAAGAACGGCTACCTCCTCGTGAGCCGAGGCTCCACGACGGCCTATTGCCTCGAAGAGCTCCTCGGGCAGAAGATCGAGAAAAACCGCTACGCCGTGGGGCAGACGATCCGGGGGATCCTCTGCGCGATCCAGGCCGAGGACCGTCTCAAGCCCTACACCTTCCACAAGGGGGAGGTTCTCCCCGTCGAGCCCGGCACGGTCATCGACAAGCTGGGGCCCGGGGACATCCTCCTGAAGGGCGCCAACGCCATCGACGCCTTCGGCAACCTGGGTGTGCTGATGGCCAGCGCCAACGGCGGCACCATGGGTCAGTTCTACATGCCCATGAAGGCTCGCGGCCTCGAGATCATCTACCCCGTGGGCCTCGAGAAGCTGATCCCCTCCGTGGAGGAGGCGGCGCGCTACGGCGGCACTCTCGCCATCGGGAAAGCGATCGGGATTCCTGTCGGGATGGCGTGCGTGGCTGACGGGCGACCCTTCACGGAAATCGACGCGCTGGAAACCCTCTTCGACGTGGCCGCGGTTCATTACGCCTCGGGCGGCTGGGGCGGCTGCGAGGGCTGCGTGACGATCATCGTCGAGGGGCCCGATGACGGCGTGACGAAATGCATGGAGTTCATCGACGGAAAGATCAAGGGCGAACCGGCCCTGCCCGGCGTCAAGGGCCCCTGCAAGACCTGCTTCATGACACACTGCAGTTTCCACGGCACGGATGAGAACATGCTCCCGGCCTGGCTGAAGTAACAACTGAAGGGGCCGGCGATCTCTGCCGGCCCCTTTTTGCTTTTCACGCTGAGTGATCATTGTTTCCATAAAACACATCCGGACTCGAGGGCGTTGACCATGGCCGATTACACGGAAAAGCCGAAAGACTGGAAAGACCTCCCCCCCGAGAAGCTGGCCGAGTTCATGAACAGCAGAAGTCAGGGCTACCTTCCCGAGCTTCTCGGTTTCACGCTGGTATCGGTGTCTAAGGAACGGGTCCTGGCGCGCATGGCCATCCAGAAGCACCATCTTGCCCCCAACGATTACCTGCACGCGGCCTCCGTCATCGCCCTGGCCGACACGGTCTGCGGGTTTGCGACCATCGTCAATCTCCCCGAAGGCGCTGGGGGCTTCACCACGATCGAACTGAAGACCAACTTTCTCGGCACGACCCGCGACGGCGCCATCTTCTGCGAAGGAACTCCCGCCCACATCGGAAGGCGCACCATGGTCTGGGACGCCCGCGTCTGGGATGAAAAGACGGGGAGGGACATCGCCCTTTTCCGCTGCACCCAGATGATCCTGCCCAAACAGGCATAAGCCATGGCAAAGTTCAAGCTCGAGGAAGCCACTCTCGCTGCCGTGCACAAGGCCTTCAAGTCAGGCGAGCTGACTGCGAAGAAACTCGTCGAGATGTATCTGCAACGGATCGAGGCCTACGACCAGAAAGGCCCCAAGCTCAAAGCCGTGATCACCATAAATCCCAAGGCCCTGGAAGAGGCCGCCGCGCTGGATACGAAGTTCAAGAAATCCGGCCCCGTGGGACTGCTCCACGGCATCCCTGTCCTTCTCAAGGACAACGTGAACACCAAGGACATGCCCACGACGGGCGGCTCCAGGAGCCTCGAGGGCTATGTCCCCCCGACAGACGCCTTTATCACCAGGAAACTGCGCGACGCGGGCGCCATCCTCATCGCCAAGGTGAACCTCCATGAGTTCGCCGTCTGGGGCGAGTCGGTGAGCTCCATGCTCGGTCAGACCCTGAATCCCTATGACCTCACGCGTACCCCCGGCGGCTCGAGCGGAGGCACCGGCGCGGCTCTCGCGGCCAACTACGGAATCCTCGGCATCGGCACCGACACGGTGAATTCCATCCGCTCCCCCGCCTCGGCCTGCAGCATCGTGGGCATCCGCCCGACGATCGGGCTCGTGAGCCGTGACGGCATTATCCCCTACTCCTTGACGCAGGACGCCGCAGGCCCCATGGCAAGGACTGTCGCCGACGCGGTGAAAATGCTCAACGTCCTTGCCGGCTATGACCCCGGCGATCCCGCCACGGCCTGGTGCATCGGGCACGTCGAGAAGGACTACGCGAGGTTTCTGAAGAAGGACGGCCTCAAGGGCAAGCGCATCGGCATCCTCCGGGGCTTCTTCGGCACGCAGCCCGTCCACGAGGAAGTCAACGCCGTGACGAACCAGGCCATCGAGGACTGCAGGAAGCTCGGCGCCACCCTGATCGAGCTGAACACGCCGGATCTCGACTCCGGGAAGATCGCAAACGACATCAGCGTCCACCTCTACGACCTCAGGCCGGATCTGGACTCATACCTGGGCGACCCGAAGGCGGGGACACCCGTGAAATCCCTCGAGCAGATCATCGCCTCGGGCAAGTTCCACCCCGGCATCGAGAAGAACATCAAGGAGGCCATGACCCTGAAGCACGACGCGGGCTACCATGAACGCCTGGCAAAGCGCACCAAACTCCAGGACCGCGTCATGGCGCTCATGGCCGAAAAGAAGCTCGACGCGCTCACCTTCCCGCACCAGAAGCGGCCCGTCGTTCCCGTGGGCGGCACCCAGGTCGAGCGCAACGGAAGCCTCGGCTCCGTGACAGGCTTCCCCTCCATCGTGGTGCCCGGCGGGTTCACGAAGCCCACCGATACGGCGGCAATCGGCGTGCCGGTGGGAGTGGAATTCTTCGGGAGGCCCTGGGCGGAAGGGCTGCTGATCGAGATCGGCTACGCCTACGAGCAGGGCACGAAGAATCGTTGCCTTCCCGTGACGACGCCGAAGCTCGCCGGCGAGATGTAACCCTGTCTCCGCAACAGTCCGGCCCCCTCGCATCCACGATGCGAGGGGGCTTTTTTCTATTTGGCAGAAGCGCGGCAACTTCTCTTGCGCTTCGACGCCGTTGGTTTTATAACAGACGACAGCAACAGAAAGGAACTAAGGCGAACAATGGACAAGAGCGGCTACACCCTCCTTCCCAACCGCCAGGACCACAAGTGCTTCGGCTGCGGGCCCGCCAACCCCGTGGGACTGCAGATGCAGTTCTACACCAACGGCGAGACGGTTGCCTCGTGGATCACCGTGCCGCCCCACCTCTGCGGCTGGAGCAACCTGGCCCACGGCGGCATCCTCTTCACGGCGCTCGACGAGGTCATGGGCCGTTCCATCGTGTACCTGCTCAAGCGATTCGTTCTCACCAAATCGATCACGATCGAGTACCGGAAGCCCGTGCCACTCGGGCGGGAATTCAAGGTGGAGGGAAGAATCCTGGAGGTCCGGAGTGAAAGGGAAGCCGCGGCCGAGGGCGTCATCACCAATGCCGAGGGGGAAGTCTGCACGCGCGCCACGGGTCTCTGGGCCACCTTCACCCCGGATTCCGCCCGCAAGCTTGGCGTCGCGGATGAAGCGACCTTTGACTGGTTCGATCGATATACGAAACCGACGTCCGCCTGATTCGGCCTTTCATGCCGTCCTGAGCCGCATCGAGGCTCACTCTCTCCCGGCAGGCCGGGCGATCGCGCGCCTGGCCGACCCGGAGACCAGCGGCGCGTCAGCGTTGTCCCTCCTCCGCAAAGCTGTCCCGGGTAAAGGAATAAAGTACGCCGGCGATTAACAGAAGCGAGGCGCACCCGAGAAATGCAGCGTTGAAGGCGGCATGACCGAGGGAGGCCGACGGATAGAGAAATTGCATCAGGCTTCCCAACCCCTGGATGAAGATGGCGGCGCCAAGCATGACAAAGAAATTCATCGCCGTCAATGCCGTGGCAACCATCGTCGACGGCATCAACTCCTTGACGTGGGTATAGAGGACACCGCCTGAGCTGCCGAAGAAACCGAAAAGCGTAAAAAGGGTCGCAAGGACGACAACGGTTGTCCCCACCGGAAGACAGGCAAGGGAAAAAAGGGATCCCGACAGTCCCCACAGGGCAATCACCATGATCCATTTACGCGTTTGAAGCACCTTGTCGGAGAGAAACCCGGAGACAGGCCCCCCGAGAATCAAGGCCAGGTTGAAAAGGAATAGGATGTTGCCTGCAATCAGCGGAGAACATCCCATCACGTTGATCAGGTACGGCCCCGCCCACAGGCTTTGAACAGCTCCATAAATACCGTAACGCAGGAACCCGGCCGCGGAAATGAGCCAGAAATCCTTTTTGCGCACGATCCGGTGAAGGACATCAGCGGTTTGACGCAGCCGGCTGCTTTCCAGTGGAGTCGGTGGGCCGTGTCCGTCACCCGCAGGCTTGCCCCGCATGACAAGATAGAGCAAACCGGTGAGCAGAAGGTGGGAAAAGGCAATCAGGGCGAAGGTGCTCCGCCAGCCAATGCTCTGCGTTGACAGGACGAGGGGGGACGTCGAGGCAAGGGTACCAAGGCTCCCGATGGAGATGACGGTTGCGGACAGGGTTGCAAAATGCGCCGGCCCGAACCAGGTCGTGAAGACCTTGAAGGTGCCGATGAGACTGCATGCCATGCCGACACCCATGAGAAGCCTGCCGAGGACGAGCAGGGGCACGGATTCCGCCCAGGCAAACATCAGGACCCCGACAAACGCCAGCAGATAGGACCAGGGCATGGCTTTTTCCGGTCCCGCATGGTCGAGGACAATCCCCATGGGAATCTGAATGAGCGCATACGCATAGAAGAAGGCTGCCGATATCAGGCTGAGACTTGAAACGTCGAGAGAAAGATCCGTCATCAGGTCAGGTGCAATGACGGTAACGGAGGACCGGTAGAACATCGAAAGCAGATAGAGAAGCGATGTGACCGAAAAAATGATCCAGCGGCTGGACAACACGCGGCGGAACGATTCAAGGATGAAAGCGGGCATGGGGGTGTTCCTGCAGAGCTGTGGCTAGCTGATCCGGTGCGGCTTGACCGATTTGATGCCCCGGTAGTGAATCTCGCAGGTCACGGGGACGGGCCCCGACAAGCTTCTGACTTCCTTGTCGATCGCCCTGTGCTCCCGGATGCTCCGGGCCACCCCGCGCAGGAGAATCCCCTCGCCTCGGGGCTCCACCTCCAGGGTCGGAATGAGAAACTCGGGGTTGGTTGCTACGGCGGCCTTGATCCTGGCGGCCAGAGCCCTCATTTCCAGTTGCCGCTGCGCCTCCGGCGATTTGAGATTACCCCTGGCGGCCAGGAGATTGCGGACGATCTCGAGGATTTCCTCCATCGGCCGGGCGCTGGTGTCGAATTTGATTTCATACGCCTCCGGGTCGTCCCACTTCTTTCCGTAGAGCTGGCGGATCACGGAGGCGATCTCCCAGTCGGCCTGGCGGACGAGCAGCTTCGCCGTGTCGTGGCTGATGTCCTCCTTCGACATCACCCGCTCGATCCTCTTTTCCACGGGGGCGACGACACGGATCCGGAGGGCATGGGGAATGCCCCGGAGCAGGTAGTTGGCGCCCCGGGTCATGATAACCACGTTGTCCCGCAAGGCATGGCTGAGGATGATACTCTGCACGAGGGCCATGAAGCCCATGAAGGACCAGTCATAGCGCTCCCAGATGTTTGGGGAGCTCTCCCCATAATCGATGCTGAAGCGCTCCCATTTCTTGCCGGTTTTCTTGGCCTCGTCGAGCACCCGGCCCAGGGCAACGTACTCATAGCCGAGCTGTCTCTCGACGACACTGCCGATTTCTTCCGCGCCGCTCCCGAACTCATAGGAGATTGCCAGGATCGCCATGGACTCCCTCCGACTGCCTCTCTCTGCGGGCCGGCCCATCAGCAGGGGCGGGCCGCAAACCAACTAGCCTATCCAAACTTCTTTTTCAAGTATTTTCGGTGGGCGGAAATGGACGGCCAGTGGGGGGGTGAGACCCCTAATCTTCCATCGACACGACCGGTCTGGGCTTGATCGTCTGGCAGCCCAGATCGAAGCGCAGAGGAACATCGCCCGCCAGGGGCCGGACCTCCTGCTCGATTTTTCTGAGCGCCGCGCGGCTGCGCACAATCCCCGAAAGTCCGATGCCCTCTTTTCCCGTCCGGATCTCCAGGCTCGGCAGGATCACCTCCGGGTGGGCCAGCACGGCTGCCTTGATCCGGGAAGCCACTAACTGCCTCCGGAGGGATTCCAGGGCTTCCGGCGTCTTCAGCGCATCCTTGGCCCTCAGCAGGTTGCGCACGATCTCAACGATTTCGCCGGGCGACTCGGCGCCCGTGTCGAAGCGGATCTCGTGGACGTCCGCATCGTCCCAGTCCGGACCGTAGGCCAGGTGCATCGAGCAGTCGATCTCCCGGTCGGCCTGCTTGACCAGAAGCCGCGCCGTCTCCCGGTTGACCCCATCCTTCCTTACAACCATTGCGATCCGCTCCTCCAGGGGCGCCGTGAAACGCACCCGCAGGGCATGGGGGACCCCCTTGAGCAAAAAGTTGCTGCCCCGCGCCAGGATCACCACGTTGTCCCGCATGGCATGCCCCAGGATCATGCTCTGCACCAGGGCCATGAAGGCTACGAAGTCGTTACCCTCCCAGATGTCGGAAGGGTCGACGGTGTACTTGGCGGCCAGCCGCTCCCACTTCTGGCCGGACTGCCCAGCCTCCTGAAGGAGCCTGCGCAGCGGGATGTACTCGTAGCCGAGCTGCTCCTCGATCGCGTGCCCGATCCGCAGTGCGCCCGTGCCGTATTCGCTCGATATGGACAGGATGGCCATGGCTCCTCCTTGTTGCTACCGGTGTTTCGATGACGGGCAGGGCCTCTCGACCCGGCCACTCTCGCC
>Ga0209492_1000711_pt1 | contig 10214 bp, 29 predicted proteins | sample PPLLak12cMay2015_FD_187253 | JGI IMG/M metagenome (GOLD analysis project Ga0209492, IMG submission 187253) | Freshwater sediment microbial communities from Prairie Pothole Lake near Jamestown, North Dakota, USA - PPLs Lake P7 Core (1) Depth... | ecosystem: Environmental > Aquatic > Freshwater >... | reverse complement strand
AGTGTCCGGGTGGAGATCGGCGTGGTGAGGTCCTGCGTCATCCACTTCTGGCGGGACTTGTTAGCGATCTCGATCATCATCTTGATCTTGTCCTTGTCGATCTCCGGGTACAGAGAGGTCAGGACCTTCGTCTCCTCACCCGCCGGGGGCCAGGCCCGCTCGATCGTGTAGCCAAGGCGCTCTCGAAGTGCGTGGTCCATGTTGTAGGTACCGGTGTACCGGCCACCGATGTTGGCGGTCGCGATGATCGCCGTCTGCGGGTGCATGTCGAGGTACTCGTGTGCCTCGGGGATCAGGATGCGGCGGCGGGCATCAAGCAGCGGGAACAGGATGTTGTGGAAGGTGGCGTGGAGCCGGGTGATCTCATCGAGCAGCACGACACCGGGCTCGTACTTCTTGGCCTGGAAATACTCCATGATCTCCGACAGCACGAACCGGGTGCCGGTGTGGTCGATCTCCTTATGACCGACCCACTTCTCGATCGTGGTGATCGAGGGGCAGTCCACGATGTAGAGGGGCACGTCGAGGCGCTCGGCCGCGTGCATGATGCCCTCGGTCTTGCCTGACCCCGAAGGCCCGACGATGATGAGGTTGCCCTCGACGGTTCCGGCCCGACGGCCGTTGATGAACCAGTCGAGCATGGCCGTGTCCTCCTCGGGCTCGTACCAATACTTGCCCGAAGTGGTGGCTCCGCGCCGCTTGCGCTTGGGGGCAACAACGCCGACGGCCTTGAGGCCCTCGCCCTCGTTGACGTTGACCTTCTTGGCTGCGGGGGTAGCCTCCTCGGCTTCGCCGGGCGTGAACTTGCCGACAGCCTCCGCGATCATGTCGCGGATCGCGACCTCGTCGTATGTCAGCCCAGCGTCGGCCATCGTCTGGATGGCGTTGGCCACCATCGAGTCGATGTCGGAGTCGGAGCCGGACGGGAAGTGAGCAAGGGCCATATAGGGAACCTCCAATGATGCGTGGGGGAACAGCAACTTGATGGGTGCGCTACTCGGCGCAGTCATCTTCGATTGGCAGGACTGCCTCGTTCACGAGGTAGCGGTATACCACTCTATCGCAGTCAGAGCACAGGATCTTGTCGTTGGCGTTCTCCATGTTGACAGCCAGTTCGCGTCCACACTTGTGACACGTAACGATTGCGTGTTGGATTGCAGCAGCCAACCTATCCATCAATCATCCTCCTCGACATCCATGTCGTCGTATTCCGCGAGGGCCAGTTCCAGCTCGACGATGCGCTTGCACTCCGGTACTAGATCAACCCGAACCGTAGGGAACCCCATTGCGGTAAGCAGGAGATCGAAGCGCTTCTGGGCTATCTCTACACTCAACTCCGGGATCAGGACGTTGTCGTGGTCATGTAGATAGAGGACGTAGTTCATTCGGATTGCCCGAATGCAATGGTGCGATCCCACTTGTAGTCAAGGAACTCTGCCAATGGCTCGCACCTATGGACGACCCAATCTCCTAGCGGAACACGGTAGCCCTTGGATCTAAGCCAAGCCCAGACGAGAACCTGACGATCTTCGACGAGTTCGTTGTGGATCAGGACGAGCTTGGTATCTTCGTCGGCGTAGATTCCTGGGACAAGATCCTTAGCCACCCATTCGCGCGGCATCACTCCCTCGGGGCGATGTCAATCCCGACGAGACGACCAACGCTGTCGTAGACGAGCCGCACGCCGTTCGCGAGTGTCGAGTAGTGGAGCGACAGGGCTGTGGTCTGGTTGACTAGCTCGATATGGAGCACATCTGCGTAGTCGATATATGTGCGTGGGTAGTCAGGGCGGGCCATTGGCTTTCGCGGTTCCTTGGGCTTGACGTTTGCGTACGTCTCCCTTCGAGGCCAGAGGTCATCATTGGCGTCAGGCATTCTTCCACTTCTCCACGATCTCGCTGATATCGTCTCTCGCGCTGCAGCTCTCTCCCGGCATGCATAAGGCGTGATCGTCGATCATCGCTTCGATCTCACCCAGAACGCCACGCAGCTGCTCGATCTCCTTCTGCTGCCAGAACAACGCGGAGGTGAGAGCCTGCTCGTTGAGTTGAGACTCCGCTAGGGTCTTTGCGGCCATTCCAGCGTTACCACGCTTTCGAGGAAGGCTTCCGATGCGCTCATCTTGGCCTTGGCATCGCTGGCAGCCTTGGAGAGCATCGGGTTGTCAAGCGCATGACGAATGTCATCGTTGATGTCGGGGTGGTGGAGCAGGTTGTAGAGCGCCATCGCCTCCTTCTCGTCTAGACGATCCGCGAGGTAATCCTTCTGCGATTGCCAGGAGATGTCGTTCGTCTCTGGTAGCACTTCCTCTGGGGGTGCGGGTCCCGTGTCGTCAATGCCGATCGCAAGCAGTTGCTCACGAACTGCGTCTGACAGGTTCATATCGCCTCTACCGTGAAATCCGCCCATTCGGTGCCGTTCTTGTGGACGACCCACATGGAGGTGATGTCGTTCCAGTAGAGCAGCGTCTTGTCGTTGTCGTCGCGTACAGTTGTGCTTGTCATCTGGACGGACTCAACATCGGCGACGATTTGGCTTCGCTCGCCACCCTCAATGTCCCAGACAGTTACGCGGATCACAGTTCCTCCCATTTGTCAGCTACTTTGTCGACGTAGAAGCAGACCACGATGAACCCCAGGACGAATAGCAGCGACTCGGGAAGTCGGGGGGGCCAATCAGCGTTCTCTGCCATCAACGCAGCGCCAACGAATACACCAGCTACGCACAGGACTAACTCGACGATCGTCTTCCAGCGTGGTTTAGGGCGCATCACTTGTGCGGGGATTGACTGCGACGCGTCCCACGAGTGACCACGTGTTCTCGCATTCAGGTGGGTAGTTCCAGTCGAGGTAGACATCGAGCGCATCCTGATCAATGTCGCTGAGTGGATAGGCTGAGACGTGGCGATAGCTGGGTGGGTAGTGGCTCGTGCCACGGTCCCCTTCCGCGAGGATGAGAACTCGCCGATGGCTTCGGCAGTGCTGGTAGATGCCGCCGACCTCGAACCTCCACCGTGTGCTCACGATGTGCTCATCCCAGCAAAGCACTTGGGACAGAGCGATCCGTCGTGGTCCTGGATGATGGAGGCAGTGAGTTGATCCCACCCGGTGTAGGCGGGCGTGTCCTCGGTGCAGAGGTAGCGAGCGACCTGCTCATGACGTTCGTGTTCGGGGTATCCGTGGCCCTCGATTGCTCCCGGCGCCATGACGGCGAGGTGGGCGATCTGCTCATCGCCCTCGTACTGGATGACGAGAGTGATCTCGCTCATCTTGTCGGCTTCCTTGGATCTTCGGGATCGTCGGGCGTCAGGAACCGGCCTGCGCAGTCAGGACAGAGACTGCCTGTGCATTCCCCCTCGATCGCGAGTGTGTCTGGATCTAGATGAGCGTCGTCCTCCTCTTGAAGGGTGTAGTAGACAGGCCCGTCGTACGTCTTGCGGCAGTCATCGCAAACCGGATCAGGTGCGAGCGCCGCCATCAGCCTCGCGTAGGCACCAACGGGTCCACGAACCACGGCATCGGCCTCCCCATACACGCGGTTGTCGGCGGGGTGAGGATGACCTCGGTGCCCGTCGTCATCTCCGGTGCGTCAGCGAAATGGACGGCCTCGACGACCTGCGCGCAGAAACTGGACGGGTCGATGATCGCGACCTCGTAGATGCGTTGCTCCACCTTCTTCTTGGTCAGCATCTCTGTGCTGACTAGGCGGACGATCGTGCCCTTCATTCCTCCCTCTCCTTCTCCTTGTCGTAGTCCCAGCCGAAGTGATCAGGGTGGGCGTCGTGGTACGCCTGGGTGTGACTGTGACTCTTGTGCGGGTTGACGATCTCGTTCATCCACGGGATCTCAGCGCACGCCTTATGCGCGCACTCGTGACAGAGCCACGCCTCGATGGGTTCCTCACCGTAGTCGTCTACGAACGCTCCGTAGCCACCCGTGAACACGACATGGAGAGCGTTGTCGTCGTCCTCGGGGAGTAGCAGCTCCTTCTTGCAGGAGGCGCACTCGCGGATGTACTTGGTGAACATGGGCCGGAACCCTTCCTGCCAGAGTTGGATAGTGAGTTTCTCAGCCTGCGACTTGCTCAGCGTGGGCAGATGCTTCCGCAACTTCGGAACGTAGGGTTCCAGGCTGGCTGCGACTTCCCGCTGCCAGCGTTTGGCTTCCTTCATCGCCAATCCCAGCTAAACGGGATAACGCTGCTATCCCAGTAGACGCGCAACTTCCAGATGCGCAGGACTGTCCAGCCGTCCTTACGCGTGATCACTTGCCGAGCCGCTTCACGATCTGCTTGCGCAGATTCTTGCGGTTGGGCTTGATGCCTGCGTCCGTGAGCGTTTTGACGACGTTCACGACCATGTTGTCGATGTCCCAGCGATCATCGGCTGGAGGAGCATCGTCGGTTTGCAGGTGGGGCGTCGACTCCCGCAACTTCTCGTCGAAGTCATCGGGATGGTCCAGTTCCCACTCCACGCGCCCAATGAGGGCTTCAAAACTGTCGTTCAGAAGGTGCTCTGGATAGGTCACAGGATCACCTCGTACTCCACATTGTTGGACCTGATCTCCTGCTCCATCCGCTTGGCATCGGTCGCATTGCGTGGTGCCCTGCCAACCCAGATGCCTTCCTCGGGATCGACAATCGAGCGCCAGGTGTGCCAGAGCGTCGGCTTCATCCCGTCGTTGAGGAACGAGAAGGTGAGCGCACCCCAGCGGGGCTTGAGGGTGTCCCGCACGCCCCCGTAGACGAGGCCGTGCCAGAAGGCATGGACGAGGCGGCCGACGACAGGGATGTCGAGCATCCAGTTGGTGAGGAACGAGGCGATCCGATCACGTCGTTCGAGGCGTGCCATCTCACGTCTGAACTCGGGATCCTCGAACTCGTAACAGCCAATGTGAGCACCGGACAACATAGACACACTCCCTGTGCTGAGTGCAGCACACACTCCACGCGCGGATTGGCTGCGATGCACGCGCGCGTACGCGTGAGATTACTCACGCTTGTACTGCCCCACGCATGAGGCAGTACGAGGGTGAGTACCCTCGTGGGCTAGATGCCTAGCCCGCTAGTGGTTAGCGGTGGTAGCGGGCAGCGAGGGCGAGGTGGCCCTGCGTGGTGCTGGTGCCGAACCATCCCGCCTTCGTGAAGCGATGGCCCTGCTTGTAGCAGCCCTCGGCCATGCACTTGTAGGGCTTGGCCTCGGCACGCTTGGCGTACCCGCCGACGATCACGTCCTCGTAGAACGTGTTGGCCTTGGCCTTGGGCGCACGCTTGATGGGCGTGGGCTCGGTGTTGATCGACGCCATCACCTCAGCCACGGCACGCGTGACGATGGCCTCGATGTCGAGGGTGGGCTTGGGCATGGGCTTGCTCTCCTTGATGGGCTTGAGAGGTGCCGCAACCTTGCGAGCGGCAGGGGCAGGTGCTTCGAGTTCGATGCCGTTGGCCTTGGCCCAGGCGTTGACACGCTGGGCGAGGGAGCGCTGCGCATCGGCGGGCAGCGCCCGGATGTTGATGCGATCGAGAGCGTGGCTGACTTGCGTTGCCTTCATGTGTGTGTGCCTCCTGCTACCTGTTGCCGATGTGGACGATGGCGAGGATGGGCTCGCGAACGCGAGTGCCATCACCCTCGATGCGATAGAGGCGTGACTCACGCCCGTGATCGTGCTCGCGCTTGACGCACGCGAGCGCAGCAAACTTGGTCTCGAAGGGCTGGGTGAACGACACCGTATCGGTCGAGCCTTGGCTCATGACCACGACGGTGTACGGGAACTCAACGGCCATTGCGACGCAGCTCCTTCTCCTGCCACAGCAGGGCGAACACGAAGATGACGAAGGCAAGGACGCAGATCGTGAGATCACTCATGGCCGAAACGGGACGTGTTCATGATCTCGTGGATGTTCTCGCTGACCTCAGCGATAGGGACGAGGCGATAGCCCTCGTTGCGCACGCGAACACGCGCAGCAGCGAGGTCATCCATGTTGATGTTGACGACGCGCACGCAGTTGCCCTCGAAGTCGAGAACCTTGCAGCGCCGTGCGCCAGTAGCGAACGCTCGCTTCACCAGTGTGCTCATGTCCACCAGTCTCCTACTGCGTGCGTAGATAGCGCGACTCTGGTGCTGCACGCTTGACACCAGACGCGCACCCATGAGGGTCAATGAGAGCGGGAGTCATCCCACCCGTTAGTGGCCACAGGGCTCTGCTCCTGGGCCTTGACGAAGCGCCGTGCGTAGACAGGCACGAACGCAGGAGGGTTCCATGTGAGTTCCTCATGGCGTCCCTCTGCCGTCGTGGGCACGAACGCCTTGACGCTCACCGCGGGAACGTCCTCGATGGGTAGTACCGCCTCATCCACACGCCTCATGCGTGCGACGAGGTACTCGCCGTAGTCCACCAGTTCTCTCCTGCTGCGGTGCTACTCGTGTAGCACTCGTGCCTGCTCGTGAGGGGCCACGAGCAGAACCGGTGCTAGACGGCCTTGACGAGAGCCCACGCCTTGACCTGCTCGCGCAGGAGATCGACGTCCTCGTTCTCGATCACCCTCGTGGGGTCGACGGGCCAGTAGACGGTCGCCGCGTGGTGGTGCTTCTGCCATGTGACGACAGGCTTGACGACCTCGCCGCTCGCCTGGGTCATATCCATGAGGTCCCATCCGAGATCACACGGGCAGGAGCAGTCGCCCGCGTAGACGAAGATGTAGTGCATGTGCGCACCTCCCGGTCCATGGCTGTGCTCTGCAACGCCGCTGCACACGCAGGGTCGTGAGCACACAAGAGCCCCGTCTGCACGGGGCTCTCCGAGTGCTAGCGAACCGCGACGCCTACGAGGCGAGGCTCTTGAGCACCTGCGCGACGATCGTGGCCACGAGGGCGGGATCGACCGCCTGAACAGGCTTGACCGGCTCCGCCGCCTTGGTGGCCGTGCGTGAAGCGGCCTTCTTGGCGTACTTGCACCAGCCCGAATGGAACGCCCAACCGGCGTCCGTGTACCGCCCGTGCCCGTATGCGGAGCAGGCGTGCGTCTTGCGCGTCATGGCGCGATCTCCCGTGCGTCGCGTGCGTGGACCGTGGTGGTCCCTGTCCCTGCGACACCATGACCATGCGCCTCTAGGCCCACCCTGTGGAGTTCCTGCGACGCTCAAGACCCTCGGAGCGGCGTCCCGAAAATTCCCCAGCACAAGTTGTACAAACCTCGCATCCAATCCCCACTTTGCACAAACCACTCTGTACAAACCAGCCCCCAAGAGCTACACTATGTACAAACCGGACAGGAGGTATGCACAAAGTGCGGACGATCACGGTGGCGGAGTTCAGGAACGAGTTCCGGACATTGGCAGAACCTGTGGAGGTCATGCGCTACGGCAAGGTCGTCGGGGTCTGGTACCCCGGGGAGGCCCCGTCGTTCGGGAAGATCGTGGTGGACGTCGCGGAGACGGAACCCGTCAAGATGAAGATGGCGGAGGCGCAGAAGATCATCGACATGCAGGAGGATGAGATCCGGCAGTTGAAGAGGATCGTTGCGGCGAATGCCAAGCCCGGGCCGAAGTTCGCGCTTTCGGGGGACCCGACGTTCACGACCGAGTTCCGACCCGTCCCCAAGCCGGGGAGCAAAAAGTGAAGAGTGCCGAAGCCTGGGAGCAAAGAGAGATGCTTGCTGATGCGCTGCGCCGCGTGCTCGCGGATACGTTCGTCATGTACGTCCATGCGCATGGCGCGCACTGGAACATCACCGGGGACGGGTTTCCCCAGTACCACTCCTTCCTGGGAGAGATGTACGGGGAGCTGTGGGGAGCGCTCGATGGCGTGGCCGAGGAGATGCGGGCCATCGGCGTGACGGCACCCGCGACCCTGCCCGCGATCTACGCTGCCTCCAAGATCCCCGACAAGGACCCGGGCTCGGCCTGGAACAACATCCGCGCCCAGCTCGCCAACGAGAACGCCGTCGTCATCGCCGGGCTCGGAGAAGCGTTCGCCGCAGCGACGGAAGTCAACAACCAGGGCGTCTGCAACTTCCTGGCCGATCGGCTTGACAAGCACGCCAAGCACGGCTGGATGCTGAACGCCTCCCGATGATCTACCAGGTTGAGCCACTTTCGGCGACGGAGGTGGCTCGGCATCTCGGTTGTCATGTAAATAGCGTCAAAAGGATTCCACCCAAGGACCTGCCGTATTTCCGGTTTGGATCGCGCGGCGATCGCAGGTACCGCATCCAGGACGTGAACAAGTACATCGAGGATAGGCTGGTGACCAAATGAGAGAGATCCCGGAGCCGCTGGCGAACGCCCTCATCGTCCTGGCCATCTTTGCCCTCGCGATCTTCGCGATCATCCTCACGGTGAACTCATGAACGCCCAGGATCTCCCGCAGCAGTGGCGCGAGGTCATCGCCAACACCTGCTTCTGGCTGGCCGACAACTACACCGTCTGGCAGCCCTTCGCCCTCCTCGCCGCCGTCGGCCTCCTCCTCTGCTCCATCAGCATCCTTGCCGTGTTTTGGGAGAGCTGGACGTGATCGATGAGCGACATATCGCGTTGACCGCGGCGCTTGTCGAGGTCGAGGAGGACAAGATCGACCCACGCTGGTTCTACGACGGCGAAGGACTGCCTGAGGATTACGAGCCCCCCGGCATTGGATGCGAAGATGCTGCGGCTCTTCTTGTCGCACTTACCAACCGAGGCTGGGACCTGGTGAAGAAACCGTGATCCCCGTAATCATCTACTTCCTGCCCACCCTGCTCGCGGCCTGGATCGGCTGGCGTTGGAAGGGCTGGAAGGGCGTGTTTATCGCCGTCATGGCCCTCTGGCTCGTGTTCATCGCCGCGGGCGTCCTGTTCTTCACGATGATGGGACCGTCCCTCCAGGACACCCTCGAAAGCTACCCACCCCCGGCTTCATGACCAGCCTTGAGCTGGTCGCCAGGGTTTTCATCGCGGCCCTGCTCACGTTCTGCGTGACCTTTACGGTCGTTGTGACTGCCATCTTCCTGTGGAGAAAGGGATTGACGCTAGACGGCGATGCGATCCTGTTCTTCTTGACCTGCATCATGCTCGGCGTCCTCATCGCCTACGTCGTCATCACCCACATGCCAGCCTATTGGTGCGGAGGTACTCAATGACTATCCCGCAATGGGAAGCCTGCAAGGTGTGCGGCGGCGATCACTGGACGCAAAATCACGGCAAGGACTCCATGACCCCCACCACGAAGGCCGGGCGCTGGCTCCTCGACCGCACCAACTGGAATGACGGGATGCGGGGCTTCTTCGTACGCATCAACGCCACGGCCGGAGCCGACGACATGTTCCGCCACATCATCGCCATCGAGAACGAGGCTCGCGCTCCGCTGGAAGAGCTGATTCGCGAGCAATGTGCGGCGCAGGACGCATGCGGTTGCTATCGCCGCGTAATCCTCGGGGAGAAATCATGACCGACAACGGCCTCGCCGCGCTGGCCGAAGCGCTGGAAGATCACAGCACTTATCACCCGGACCCTGACGACGACTATGGGTACGACCCATGCGGTACAAAGTGCGCCGCCGCCATCCTCGCTGCCCTGCCGCCCGACTGGTGCGGACACTCCGCGTCTGACGATCTGTTTGCGGCGAGCAACGCCCTGCTGTCCCGAACGACCGTGAGCAAGGCCGAGATCGCCCGCCTCCGCAAGATCGAGGAGGCAGCACGAGAAGTCGCGGAGGACTCGTCGGCAACATGGAGCGACGGCATCCCCATTGATGCCCGCCTCCTCGCCACCCTCCGCGCCGCACTCGCCGCGAAGGAGACGCCATGACCGACAACGGCCTCGCCGCGCTGGCTGCGGCGCTGGGCGACCTGTTCCCGCACTACCAGCGCGAGAAGTGGCCGTTCACCGCAGAACAAGCCGCCGCCGCCATCCTCGGTGAGCGCGGCGTGTTCCTGCCGGATGGGCTGCAAGACGATGAGATGGACATCGCCCTGACTGCGGCGGTCATTGCCAACGGCAAGGCTGCAACCCTCATCGCGGAACAAGCCGCCACCATCGCCACCCTCCGCGAACAGGCTGGCGCGCTCGCCGTCGAGGTCACGGAAAGAGGACGCGAGATCGCCACCCTCCGCGCCGAGAACGAGCGGCTGGCAGACGAGTTGAGTGGCTGCAACTCTGGCGCGTTTGATCTCATCGCCACCATCGCCACCCTCCGCGCCGCGCTGGATGGGCTGGAGGAAGCGGCACGAGAGATGGCTGCG
>Ga0209492_1000707_pt1 | contig 10250 bp, 8 predicted proteins | sample PPLLak12cMay2015_FD_187253 | JGI IMG/M metagenome (GOLD analysis project Ga0209492, IMG submission 187253) | Freshwater sediment microbial communities from Prairie Pothole Lake near Jamestown, North Dakota, USA - PPLs Lake P7 Core (1) Depth... | ecosystem: Environmental > Aquatic > Freshwater >... | reverse complement strand
TCGCCGAGAAGATTATCGAGCGGCAGGAGGGCAAATTCGACCCTTTGACCTTCAAGGATCGCTACGAAGATGCCGTGCGCGACCTGATCGCCCGCAAGAAGAAGGGTCAGAAGGTGACGACCGCGCCGGAGGTGGAAAAGGACACCGGCAAGGTGGTCGACTTGATGGATGCATTGCAGCGCAGCTTGGCCGGCCAGGACGGCGCCTCGAAGGAGCGCGCAGAGCGCTTTCTCCAGCGCAAGAAGGGCAAGGCCGTCGCCAAAGCCACGCTCAAAACAAAACAAAAAAAGAGAGCCGTATAGTGCGTTCGCCCCTGGCGTTGTGAGCCAGAGGGCTCGGTTGCCCCGCGACGACGGCACACGAAACAACCGACAGGCCCCGGCGTTACTAACCAAGGAGGTCAATCATGAGTAAAAATATGACAACGAGACATTCTGGAAAACGAAAGCAGGAAAAGGGCTCGGCTGCCAACGGGGACTCACAACGGGCTGCAGGCGGCGAGCTTCACCAGATCGCTGGAGGAAAGCACCCTGCGCTCACCACGAACCAGGGCGTCGCGATTTCCGACAATCAGAACTCGCTCCGGGCCACCCCGCGCGGCCCCACGCTTCTGGAGGACTTCATCCTTCGCGAAAAAATAACGTCTTTCGATCACGAGCGCATTCCCGAGCGGGTCGTTCACGCGCGGGGGACGGGCGTGCACGGATTCTTCGAGCTGACCGCCTCATTGAAGAAATACACCACCGCCAGGATCCTCACCGAGACCGGTGAGGAGACACCCGTGTTTGCCCGTCTTTCGACCGTCGCAGGCGGCGCGGGTTCGGTAGACACCCCGCGTGACGTACGAGGATTTGCCGTCAAGTTTTACACGAAGGAAGGCAACTGGGACCTGGTCGGCAACAACATCCCGGTATTCTTTATCCAGGATGCCATCAAATTTCCCGACATCATCCATGCCGTAAAAATGGAACCCGACCGCGGCTTTCCGCAATCGGCGAGCGCGCACGACACCTTCTGGGATTTCATTTCGCTCACACCGGAATCGATGCACATGGTCATGTGGATCATGTCCGATCGCACCGTGCCGCGTTCGCTGCGGATGATCGAAGGCTTTGGCGTGCACAGCTTCCGGCTGATCAATGAGGCCGGCGAATCGACCTTCGTGAAATTCCACTGGCGCCCCAAGCTCGGCTTGCAGTCCACCATATGGGACGAGGCCGTAAAAATTGCCGGTGCCGATCCGGACTTTCACCGCCGCGACATGTTCGAGGCGATCGAGGCGGGTAATTTCCCCGAGTGGGAATTTGCGGTTCAGCTTTTCACTCAGGAGGAAGCGGACCGATTCCCGTTCGATCACCTGGACCCGACCAAGCTGATTCCCGAGGAACTGGTACCCTTAAAAGTGATCGGCCGCATGGTGCTGGATCGCTGGCCGAACAATTTTTTCGCCGAAACCGAGCAGGTTGCCTACTGCCCCGGCAATATCGTGCCGGGCATCGATTTCTCGAATGATCCGCTGTTGCAGGGCCGTCTATTCTCCTATATCGACACGCAGCTTTTGCGCCTGGGTGGCCCCAATTTCCACCAGATCCCGATCAACGCGCCCAAGTGCCCGTTCGCCAACCTTCAACGAGATGGACACATGCAGATGGCCCAACCGGCGGGGCGCGTCGCCTATGAGCCGAATACCTTGTCCGAAACCTCGCCGCGCGAAACGCCGGACAGGGGCTTTCACAGCGCTGCGGTAACGGATACTGGCCAGAAGGGGCGCATCCGCGCCGAGAGCTTCGCCGACCACTACAGCCAGGCGCGGCAGTTCTATCTAAGCCAAACCACATATGAGCAGGCGCATATCGCTTCGGCGCTGGTGTTTGAGCTTTCGAAAGTCGTACATGCGCACGTGCGTGAGGCGATGGTCGGTCACCTGCGTCATATCGACGAAGACCTGGCCAAGAGGGTCGCCGCGGGTCTTGCGTTGGACAAGATGCCCGATGCTCCTGTGGCCGCAGCGCCCGTGCAGGAGATGAAGCCCTCACCCGCATTGCAGATCATCGGCAAGATGAAAGACACGCTCATGGGGCGCGCGATCGGCATCCTGATCGCGGATGGTTCAGACGGCGCGGTCATCAAGAGGATTAAAAAGGCCGCTGTCGATGCGGGCGCCACCGTCAAGATCGTCGCACCCAAAGTGGGCGGAGCCAAGCTTGCCGATGGCTCGATGCTCGCGGCAGACGCACAACTAGCGGGTACGCCTTCCGTGCTGTTCGACGCCGTCGCCGTCATCCTCTCCGACGAAGGCGCAAAGGAAATGTCGAAAGAAAGCGCCGCGATCGATTTCGTGCGCGACTCTTTCGGTCATCTCAAGGCAATTGCCGTCGACAAAGGGGGCCAGGCGCTTCTGAAAGCGGCCAATGTCGGCCAGGACGCGGGAGTCGTGGATGCCGGCGACAGAGATGCATTCATTGCCGCGGCAAAGACGCGCCAATGGGACCGGGAAAAGTCCGTTCGAACATTGGCGTAGAAGATCACTGCTGTCCAAAACCTGAGACAGGATCAGCTGTAAAAGCCTCGTGCAGCGCCGAGTAGGGGAAGCAGCCATGATTTGCATACAGCAGTGCAGACAAAGCAACGTAAGTTACATAAATCATTCAAATTATCGTATGACTTTTAATCCGTTGGTCACGAGTTCAAATCTCCTACGGCCCACCAAAATATTATGGGGTTACAGATTTTAATCTGTAGCCCCTTTTCTTTGCTGCTAACCTATTGCTAAAAAGAGTCAGATTTCTCTATTGCTCCTTGCCCCCCTTCCCTGCCGCACCTAATCACCTCGCTCTAGAATATACATCGTCCCGAACTGACCATTTAAGACCAACCACGGTATCACTATCCTGATAACCATTGACATACCAAATAAATTCAGCTACCTAGCCTCTGATACCTTAACGTTTCTAGTCCAAGGGAGATTCCATGGCCATGACCAAAATTGACATTATCCAAAACGTCACCGACAAACTGGGACTTGCAAAGAGAGACTCCTCTCGAATTGTCGAGTCCGTGTTAGAGATCATGAAGGAGCAGCTTTCCAAGGGGGAAATGGTCAAGATATCGGGGTTTGGCAATTTTGTCGTGAGAAACAAGAATGCCCGAAGGGGGCGAAATCCTCAGACAGGCAGTGAAATGGAGATATGCGCAAGGAAGGTTCTAACTTTCAAATGCAGCAACGTGCTTAAAAAGGATCTGAATGGAAATTAGGCACATATATTCACTATGGCAAAGATAAAGACATTACAGACTTGGGCTGGGAATTCCGAGTTCAATTACCATCGCGGCAGGAACAATCATCCCGATATACGGTTATCAAAGGCTGATCGTCTCCGCTTCAAACTATGAATCTCATCTGGATCACTTTCGGGGCTGCACGGTTGATCTTGGCATGTCGTTCAAACCTTTTGGAGGGAGCATTGGAGATTGGCTCAGGTCCAATGTGACGAAAACGAAAATAGCTCCCCAGGTTGGTGTAATCTTTATTGCCGAGGGTTACGGAGAAAGGGCAGGAAAAATGGGGATCAAGATTTTCTGATATTACATCGAAGAATTTATGATGATCTTTTCCGCCGATCAGTGACTTGCCGGTTCATTCGCCAAATCCCAGCAGACTCATGATGCCCAAGTCCTCCCGACACTCGGGACAGATGTCATCAATCCTGACAGTACCGGTGCTCTCCAGATAGATGTCTCCAATTTCCATAAACGGGTTGGAAAAGAAATGGTCATCCTCAAATTCTCGATCACATTTTACGCACACTTTCATGATCGATGATTCCTGGAATCGTTTTCCTAGCCCCAGAATATCCCGGTTCGATCCCTGTCGACTTCCTTCAGTAAATCTTCGAAATCAGCACTCGGTTTGAATATCCTGATAAAGTGCCACTTGCCGTTCCGATCACAACAATAGAGGGACCATTTCTTTGTCTGATCATTAAACCGGAACTGGGCAATGGGACTTTGGGTCCATGTCGAAGGATCCTTGAAATAGGGACGCTCCTCGATGAGGGTCACACTGTTTCCACGGATTTTGTATGTAAGTTTGACTTGGTGGCGAGAGTGTTCCGGGATTCTGCCTGAGCAGTACTTAGCTAATTTTTTTTCAACAAGTCTTTGTGTAAATTCCGAGAGGGGCATATCGATCCCCCTGCATTTATAGGGGTGCTATTCTTCGTGATTTCCTGACCTGATTGGGTGGATGCCGGGTTGATCTTTGGAAGCAGAAGCCACGCTGCTTTCCGTTTTCTCTATCATAGGCTTCAGTGTAGGAGCCATGATTTTCAGGATTTTAACCGGCAAAGAACTCGTAAAATCATAGCCTGCGGCCACCGGCCCAGGCACGTAGGTTGTGATGGTACCGAAAAAGCGATCTCCAATGAAGAAAACAAATACCGCGGCGCGGTTTATTACGCGGTATTCTTTGAGCTGCCCATTTCGACCATAGATGTCGTACCGGTTATCGCCTGTCCCCGTCTTGCCACCCACAGCGATGGGGGTTCCGTCGCTTCGGATAAACACTCCTCGGATCTGTTGCGCAGTACCTCTTTCAGCCACGTCGATTAACGCGCTGCGCACAACAGAAGCAATTTCACGCGATAATACCTTCTGCCCCTCAAACTCCTTCCGGCGCAACAAAGTTTCATAGGGGGTTCCGGCAGCAAACTGAAGCTCGTCGATCCGGGCGACGGGATACTTTACTCCACGGTTCAAAATGATCCCTACCAATTCTGCCAAAGACGATGGCCGATCGGCCGAGCTTCCTATGGCTGTAGCATAGGAAGGGACGAGAGAATCGAACGGGTAGCCATGCCTTTTCCACACGCTGTGAATCTCCCAAAACGCCTCCACCTCGAGAAGACTCCGAATTCTAATGTCCTGAGCGTTTTTCCGATGTGTCTTGAAAAGCCATCTATAGATCTCCTGGCGTTCGTTCGCGCTTACTCGAATGACCTCGGAGCGCCCGGCGGCGGGATGGGTTTGAAGATAGGCGACCAACCACAGTTCTAAAGGATGAAGGCGGGCAATATAACCCCGGTCCTGAAGATCCCACTTTTCAGGACCGTAGGTTTCGTACAGCATTTCAATCTCCTGCTTTGATAGAGAGAATGAAGGTATCCGGGACTTCAGAAAGGCGGAGAATTCCCCGATGCCCACTGCCTGTTTAACAAAGCGAAAGACCACCGCCAGACATTTGGGAGTCGGGCGCACGCTTTGCAGCAGAAGCTCCAGTTGCTCTTCGGGCTTCTTCTCCCGATACTTGTCATAGAAGCGATTGAGAAATACCTTGCCCTCCTGATCGGCGAACCTCGCCAGGTAAGCCTGCCGTGCCGGGTCCTGCACATCCGCAAAGATCTTGGCCGTCGAGTTGGGCACATGATACATGTAATAGTGGACGATGTCGCGCATGAGTCTTATGAAAACCAGGTTGACCGATTTCCGGAAACCCTCGCGAACGGACAAGATTCTCGAATTGTCCGATCTGTCATAGTTTTGGAATCTATGCTCTCCTCCACCCGTAAAAAAGGTTTCACCAGGGCTTGCCAAGTAGCGCCGCTCCATGGCCGCTTCCAGCATTGCGGTAAGAGACGGGTCTTTTCCGGCCGACAGGTAATCCAAAGCCCATTGGGTCAGCGGATCACTTCGGTCAACCTGGACCCTGCGCAGCTTTTCTTGCGGTAACCCCGAATAACTCTCATGCAGCCCGGCGATGATCTCCAGGTAGGTCACCAGCGTCCGAAGCTTCGCCGTTGAGCCCAACTCGATCTTCACCCCTTCATTGATATCAAACGGCTGGTCATAGTTGTCGGTCTGAATGCGCAACAGGTTCGCATTGCCGACGCGCTCGTAAAGCGTGAAACTGTAAGTGACGCGACTCGGATCGCCGCTGCCAAGAAGGTGATTCCCGCGGAGTCCGGCTGCCTCCACATATTTAGGATCCCTCAACTTGAGCAGGAGCTGGCTCACCTCGTCCTGTGTCGCGCCATTCAAGGTGCTCTTCACGGAGAGGTCCAGGCGGTCTAGTTCATACAGTCGCGGCACGCCTAAAACGACGCTTAGCTGGCGGCGAATAATATTGGCGGCCTTGCGGTCTACAAAAGAAACGGCGGGCAAATCCGGTGGCCTTTCGCGGAACCTGAGCCCGATGTGAAGCGCGCTGTCACGCAACTCGGGTGAGATGACGCCCGCCTTGCCGAGTATACGCAGATAACTGTTCGTGACCGACTCGAGGGCATCCCGATTTGTCACCAAGTAGTAAGTAGGACGGCGTTGCGCGATTAAGAGGCTCAAGATCTGCTTGTAGGCCCTGGCTCTCTCCGCATCATTTGATCCGTATCCCTCACCCAGAAGCTTGTTGACCGTGCTGAAATCGGCGCCGTATACAGCCCACAGACCATCACCAATCCCATTGACCTCGCCATATCCGGGAACAGCGGCTAGAGGAACAGTGTTAAGATAGTCGATGACGATCTGGTGGCGCACCTCCGTGGTGTCCTGGCCGTTGAGATAGGCTCTCAGAGACGCAGAAGCGATTTGCCTCAATTTCTCTCTGGCAGTAGCGGTCTGACCATCGGGAGAATGACGGAATTTTTCAAGCTGCGTGGCCAGGGTGCTTCCTCCCGCAAAACGATGGCCCGAGTTCAACATGTTGATTCCTCTGTCGATCACTGCTTTGGCGAGCCGGTCCCATTCCACTGCCGGATTACGATCAGGGTAGCTGGAATCCAGCAGTTCCCTGTTTTCGATAAAGAGCAGCGTATTTACGATCAAGGGCGATGTTGAATCGAAGCTGCTGTAAATCCGTTCCGGATATTGAGTCTTAAAAAGATTTCGACCGTTATGGTCAAAAATGGTGAGCCCCGCCTGGTTCCTCTCCCGATAACTCGGGTAAAGCCCCCGGTCGATAATCTCATTGAGTTCGGAGGAGAGACGGGCTTGCGCTTCAATCTGGTACCCTTCAGCGTCCAAGTTATTAATAAAGTCCGGCAGCTGGGTGTAACCCAAACGCTTGTCATAGGGGCCGTCTGAGGGAAAGCGAAGGGAGGTATTGGGTCCGGGACTTATCGAAAACGAGAGATTTTGCGCGAGCCGTGAGAGGTATCGGGCCTCGAAATAGAATGTTTTGAACTCTGCAGCTGCTAGCACGCCTAGGACCGCGGCTACGACTAAGATGATGCACAAGCACCAGCGAAGAATATGGTTCATTTTTTTGACGCGGTTTCCGACCGTCTAGACGCTATTCGTTCATACTTGTGAAGAGCCCGAAACCATTTTCGGCTGTGGGTGAACTCGCCCCCTCGGCATCGAACCCTTTCCCGTCGTCTCTGACCGTGATGCCGATAGTGTGCTCTCGCGCTCGACGGTCACGAGGACCTGACGGCCGCCGCTGTGCTTTACGCTGTTGGCCAGCAGCTCCCTCGTCATCTGATAGAGCATGATTGCCAGGTCCTGTTCGAGCTCCGAGAAATCTCCCGTTTTGACCATTTTGACGTCTATGCCGTGTTCCGATGACATTCTCTCGGCCATCCAGTCGATAGCGGCTTCGAGCTTGAGATCACGTAGAAAGGGCGGGCTGATTTCCGTCATGAGGGCCCGCGTCTGCTTGATGGCCAATGCGAGCATGTCATGGAGCTCTTGGACGATCTTCTCCGCAGCCTTGTTATTTGGAAGAGTCAACACAGTGGAACTCTTCATGTTAGCCACGGCAAGCGTCTGGCCCACCTCGTCGTGAAGAGTCTGGGCGATCGCCTTGCGGGTATGCTCCTCGGAAAGAGCCAATTCGGACGCCAGCAACCGAAGTCTGTCCCCGGTCTCGAGAGCCTGCCGCTCCATCAGTTTCAGCCTGCTCACGTCCACGAGGACCACACGATACCGGACCAGCTTGTCCGACTGAAAAGACTGATTACGATTACACCAATAGATGAGACCACTCCCGATCCCAGATTGTGAATATTTTCTTAGTCGTGCGGAGTTTAAACCGGTAATGTTCGGCCACACCAGTCTTGGCAGAGTGCAGCTTCGTAGGTGTATGAGGTGATCTGATTCTATTTGACTTGAGCTCCTACCCCTTCGCCCGTTCCGTACCATATATCCAGAACTGCGAAATATGGCACAATAAACGGAATGATTCCAGCCAGATAAAACGGTAAAAAGAAGGGAAAGAAAACCTGTTCATTAAGAAATTCACGAAATAAGACCGCCTAGTACCACTGTTATTTGACGGCAAGCCTCCGGCTTTGCCGGAGGTCATGACTCGAATCTTGTGGCACCGTGGCTACCTCATTCCGAAATAGCCTAATATGAAAAGCACCACAACAATAACACCAATGATGTAAAAAATATTATTCATGTCAGTTCCTCCTCTCTTTTGCGCGATCGTATCATCTCATCCATGTGTGCTGACTTTTCTCAGCTTTCCCCATCATCTCCCTAGCTTGGGTTACAATAGCCCTTACCTTTTGCGGGTTCATCCCCGCTATTCTCTCTAACCCTGTCACTTCTGCAGCAGCAACCTTGGCAATTGTGTCATAGCTAGATTCGACTAAACGTCGCGATAGGACTTCCCCTATCCCTCTAAGTTTTTGCAGCTCTTTCATTTGTTCCTTCATAGCATTCTCCCCTAATTTTTATTAGTCAGCTATCTCACATGAAAATTAGGATGCACAAGTGCAGAGACCTCTTCCCGGGACATCTTGTGCAAGCGCGATCTCCGCACCTAAGGCTTTACCTCTCAGATCGATCTGGCTGACTCCCAGAACATCCTCGCACACCCATCCGAGAGCTTTCACCGACTGAAGTCAACGGCTGGCATTAGCCGACGGGCCCGGCACTGACGGCAGGCATTCGACGAGATCTGTTGCCGCCTTCTCCATGATTGTCCCCAGAGTGACGGTTCTCTCCATCACTGTGTCCTCAGAATACTCAAGTTCTTCCATGGCCTCCCAGGCGATGCTTCCGTCGTGAGAATCCCATATCTGGAAAACCAGCCGCAGCCGGGCGGCCTGTGTCTTGACCAAGCGCAACCCGAAAACGCCGAGCCGGCCATCCGACCACTGGCTAAACCCGGAGAGCTTGAGCTGTGCCAGATAGCGCTTGTTCGTGGCCTTGCCGACGTCACGGAGGCTGTCCAACTTGAAGAGTCCAGTGTTCCGGTAGTCCTCGAACATGTCCTTGTAGTTCACTGCAATCTTGGCCCGGTTCACGGCACTCAACGTCTGGGGAAGGGTCATCAGAGGAATATCTGGGCGTTTTTTTGACAAGACCTCGGTGAACAGGCTGGCTACCGCCTGCTTTTCCTCTTCCTGTCCGGTGACGGTGGAAGGGGTAATGAAGGCAAGACCATTGCGTTCAAGGTCCTGTGGCACGAGCGTGTATGATCGGTGATGAAACGATTTATAGGTCTGGGGAACCGTAGCACAGCCGAGGCAGACCACCATAGCAGCAACGGTGGACCACAGTCGGACATGATAAATAGGGCTGCGCGGCATCGCGGTCTTCCTTTCCGGCATGGTGATGATACACAGTATCCTGCCAATTTCATCGCTCGAGGATCAATTCTGAATCAATGCTTCTTCGGTAACAATTCCCCAATTTTACTCTCTGTTAAAATTTAATATTTTCATGAGGGATATAACATGGGCGTTCCCCTGATAATGGGGGACGAAATACCTTACATCAGTTTAACGTCCCCTCGTTAGCCACCTCTTAGCCAAAACAAAAGGGGTTATCCCTTTTAGGATAACCCCTTGATTTTATGGGCGCGCCCTCTAGGGCTCGAGCCTAGACTTTTGGATTCGTGGCTCCGCAGGAACAGAAGCGATTTTGCCCTTCTGCACATTTCCACCAGTAATCGTTAATCTTAGATTTAGCCCATGCAGAACAGTAGTAGGTGCCATACGTAACAAACCGGTGATGGCGCTTCGGGCGTCTTGAGTTCATCATCTGCTTGTATTCCTGTTGATTTACGGGAAAGGAGGCCGCGATGGAACCGAGGATGACCCAATCATGCGATGTCGTTTCAACGAACCAATCCCTGAGCCGTGTCGGTCGTCGGCCGGGGGTTCAAACTTCCGCAGTTCTCCCCAAAAGCACTCCGGAAAGATCACAGAGGGCATATTGCCCTGACTTCGAGAAGAAAGCGCGAGCTCTTCAATGGGCCCTGGATCGCCTTGCGGGCCGGGCTCTGCCGGCCAGGAGTGCCTTGA
>Ga0209492_1000703_pt1 | contig 10278 bp, 6 predicted proteins | sample PPLLak12cMay2015_FD_187253 | JGI IMG/M metagenome (GOLD analysis project Ga0209492, IMG submission 187253) | Freshwater sediment microbial communities from Prairie Pothole Lake near Jamestown, North Dakota, USA - PPLs Lake P7 Core (1) Depth... | ecosystem: Environmental > Aquatic > Freshwater >... | reverse complement strand
CCTGAATTATGACGGTATAATCTATGAACTACATCTTGGGTCTGTCCACAATAATACTTCTTTGTCTTTTCACTTTGTAAGATATAAACATACATTGACAACAATTTAAATAAAAAAAACCTTGCCAGAAGCAAGGTTTTTGTCGGGGTGGCAGGATTCGAACCTGCGGCCTCCTGCTCCCAAAGCAGGCGCGATAGCCGGGCTACGCTACACCCCGTGATTCCATTTGATCAGATCAAAATAAACCGCTGCAAATATAAAACTAATCGTATACAATCCAAGCAATTTATTAATTATTCAGGGAGGCTTAGACTGTATAATCTATGGATGGCAACTGCGAGTTCCGAGATTCCAAAATTCCTGCTTTTCCTTATACTTTCTTTGCCGTAAAAGTAAACAAGCACTGTTGGTTCAACAAAAATATTACATGAAGCAGCCAGCGCTGCATTGAACTGCATGTCCACAAAATAAAAGGGCATGCGCGGAAAATCAGTTCTTATTAAATCCATGACTTTGGATTGAACTGTTTCTCCAACCGAGCAACTCAGGCTTGAAAAATAAAAAAGTACAGCCTCATGATCTTCTATTGCCTGTTCGAAAGCATTTTGAGAAGTAATAATTCGATAATCCATTTGTTATCAAGAAAATAAAAGCATAAAAAATTCACACAAATAAAGTGTATTTCGATCAATAAATTTGCGGCAGAGAGAAGAAAAATAATACAATATCATTCCTTATACTTCGGGAAATAGCTAAATTTACCAAACAAAAATAGCAGTCATTATGGGTAATGAAACAGAAAAAATAAAATGCCTGATCATTGGTTCAGGACCGGCAGGATATACAGCTGCCATATATGCCGCCCGTGCGGATATGAAACCTGTTATGTATACAGGAATGCAAATGGGTGGGCAACTGACCACCACAACTGAAGTAGATAATTTTCCCGGATATCCTGAAGGAGTAGATGGAAATGCATTGATGGAAGATCTGAAAAAGCAGGCAGAACGATTTGATACCGAAGTGAGGTTTGGTGTGGTTACAAAGGTAGAATTCAGCCATGAACCCGGAGGTATCCATAAAGTGACAGTTGATGAATCGAAGATCATAGAAGCCAAAACAGTAATCATTTCAACCGGCGCAACGGCAAAATACCTGAACATCCCTAGCGAACAAAGATTAATTGGCGGAGGAGTTTCGGCCTGTGCCACCTGCGATGGTTTCTTTTACAGGGGGCAGGAAGTTGTGGTTGTAGGAGCCGGAGATACGGCAGCCGAAGAAGCGACCTACCTGGCCAATATCTGTAAAAAGGTGACCATACTCGTTAGAAAAGATTATATGAGGGCCTCCAAAGCGATGCAGCGCAGGGTGGAGATCACAGAAAATATAGAGGTAATGTATAATACCGAAATTGATGAGGTCCTTGGGGATCAGGTTGTTGAAGGAGTTCGGGTATTCAACAACATAAGCAAGGAAAAAAAGGTACTTCCGGTAACGGGAGTTTTTATAGCCATCGGACATACACCCAATACGGACCTGTTCAAAGGCATGCTTGATATGGATGAAGTGGGTTATATCATCACCAAAGGTAAAACCACAAAGACAAATGTACCCGGTGTATTTGCCGCAGGTGATGTACAGGATAAAGAATACAGACAGGCGGTTACAGCTGCCGGTACAGGCTGCATGGCCGCCCTGGATGCTGAAAGATATCTTGGATCGCTGATCTGAAATACAGCAATAAAAAATGCCCTGACCGGGCATTTTTTATTTGTGGTAATGATCGATCGCAAGTCGCACGCTTCCGTGCTTCATCAATAAATCATAAGCGAGTTTTTCGTCGATTTGCAGTTCATTTTTGATCATCGCAGTGCCCCGTTTTACCAGTTTTTCATTGGTCAGCTGCATGTCGACCATTTTGTTTCCCCGCACCCGGCCCATTTTGACCATTACAGAAGTAGAGATCATATTGAGTACCAGTTTCTGGGCAGTTCCTGATTTCATCCGTGTGCTTCCGGTTACAAATTCAGGTCCTACAACGACTTCAACAGGATATTTGGAAACTGCAGCTACCGGCGAATTCGGATTACAGGTAACACAACCGGTTACAATACCGTGTTCATTCGCCTGTTGCAAACCACCAATTACATAAGGGGTCATTCCAGAGGCAGCGATGCCCACCAGTACATCATTTGAATTGATGTTGTACTTCATAAGATCTTTCCAGGCCTGTTCGGTATCATCCTCCGCTTTTTCAACGGCCTTTCTCAAAGCCCCGTCGCCACCTGCTATCAATCCGATTACCCAGTCCTGCGGTACCCCAAAAGTAGGCGGGCATTCGGATGCATCCAGAACACCCAATCTGCCACTTGTGCCCGCCCCTATATAAAACAACCGTCCGCCGGATTCAAACTTTTCTATAATTTTCCTGACCAGAGCTTCTATTTGCGGGATGGCAGCTTCCACAGTAAGCGGAACTTTTTTGTCTTCAGCGTTCATATTAACCAACAGATCATGAACGCTCATGTTTTCAAGGTCGTTGTAATAAGACGACTCCTCAGTAATACGCTTAATTGTCATATGACCAATAATTTACTTTTTAATAATCAATAAGCCTGTAATTGTAATCAGGGCATTTACAGCGATATTGATAAATCCAAAATCAAATTGATAAGCCGTGGCTAACCAATAATTAAGAATATATGTCAGTACCGGGGCCAATATACAGACCACAGGAACTAGTTTGTCCTTTATTTTTATATCGGTGAACATGCCAAACAGAAAGAGTCCCAGAAGTGGGCCATAGGTATATCCCGCCACTTTAAAAATGGTGCTGATCACATCTCCCCTGCTTGCAGAGAACGCCATAATAATTAGAAATACAATCAGAGAAAAACCAAAGAAAACCTTGTTTTTGATTTTCTTTTTCTCTTCACTCGACCTGCCGCCTATATTCAGAAAGTCATAGATAAAAGAAGTCGTAAGTGCAGTAAGTGCCGAATCTATGCTCGAAAAAGATGCTGCAATTATTCCTATCAAAAAACTAATTCCCGCCAAAACGCCCAGATAGTTGATTGCCAGGTTTGGGAACAGGGAATCTGTGTCTAAAAACTTTCCGTTCGGACCCAAAGGCAGATTTATTTGATTTGCTTCGGCATACATATAAAGCATGATACCCAAACCCAAAAACAGGAATTGTGTAAAAGCCAGAAACAGACTAAAGGTCAGCGTATTCTTTTGTGCGTCCCTCACATTTTTGCAGGTCAGCGTTTTTTGCATCATATTCTGATCAAGTCCCATCATGGCAATAGCGATCAGTACTCCTGATAAAAATTGCTTAAAAAAGTTGTTACCGGATTTCAGATCCCAGTCAAATACTTTAAAATATTTATGTTGTGTTACCTGAGAAATAGAGTCTGAAAGATTGATGTTCATCGAGTTCTTGATGGCCATAATAGATAGTAATACAGCGAGTATCAAAAAAAATGTCTGCATGGTATCCGTCCATACGATGGTCTTTATACCGGATTTATGAGTATAGAGCCAAACCAGCAGCAAGATGATGATGACCGTAATAAAAAAAGGTATGTTCAATCTGTCAAAAAAAGCAAACTGCAGAATTTTTGCTGCGAGAAGCAACCTAAGGGAAGCACCGAAAGATTGCGAAACAAGAAAATAAAGGGAGCCCGTTTTATATGTGACTTTTCCATACCGTTCTTTCAGATAAGCATAAATAGAAACAAGATTTAATTTGTAATACAGCGGTATTAAAACGAAGGTTATAAAAAAATACCCAACTACATTTCCAAGAATAAACTGAAAAAAATAAAATGAATTGTTTCCCACCATGCCCGGTAAGGAAACAAAGGTTACTCCTGACAAGGCAGCCCCCACCATGCCAAAGGCAACCAGAAACCAGGGAGATTTTCTGTCGCCTGTAAAGAAAGTTTCATCGCTGCGCTTTTTTGAAGTGAAGTGAGAAATCACCATAATTATGGCAAAGTAGGCTGTGATGATGGCAAAAATCAGTACAGTGCTCAAACCTTAAATCTTTATCAAATTAAATTTCAATCCATAAATTTCCTTTGCTCCCGGGCCAAAGATTGTATCTTAAAAACACGAACAACTTGGGCAAATCAAGACCATTGAATTTTTAGCAAGGTAAGTTATAATTATTAATTACGCAAATAAACGCATATAAACGCAAAAATAATTATATACAACTGCAGTCGATAAAATAAAACCCATAAAACCGATCAGGACAAAATGCTCATTGCACTAAAATAAAGTATTACATAATTTCTATCCCTTTTTTTATAAACGGATAGAATATGGGATCGCCAGGGGGCAATTCAGTGATGATCTTGTGGATTTCAGTAAGGTCACAAACGGGATAGCGCTGGGCTATATTCAATTTATCAGAAGTGAGCAGAGAGACCACGGTATTAGATGAAGCGATCATAACCCTTTTGACAAAGGAAACCTCATAACCAACCTCCGTAATTCCCTCTTCAGCATCCAATCCACTGGTACCCAAAAAACAAATATCTGCCTTTATATTCGACAAAACTTTGATTACATTCACACCTGTGGTCACCATTGCTTCTTTATTCAATTTGCCTCCGATGAGTATGACTTCAACACTTGGGTGTTCTGCCAGCTGCATGGCAATGGTCAAACTGTAGGTGTAGATCGTGGCATTGAGCTCGGGAGGAAGTAATCTTGCCAGTTCGAGATTGGTCGTTCCTCCGCTCATCAGTATTGTCTGTCCGTCCTTAAGTAGTGAGATAGCCTTTTCAGCGATAGCAATTTTGTTCTCTCTGTTAAATACGGAACTTTCATTATACGTATACAACTTCTGATAAGTGGACAAAGCGCCTCCATGTACCTTCAGGATCTTACCGTTATGAGCCATGTGGTTGAGGTCTCTTCTGATCGTGTCTTCAGAAACATTCAGTTCAATGGCCAGCTCATTGGATTTGACGGTATTTAATTCCCTTATCTTTTCCAGTATATAATTCTGCCTTTCTTCTTTTAACATACCTTAATTTTTATTCAAAAATAATCAATTTAAGCTGCCTGCAAACCCTCTGAATGGTTATCAGCAATAAAATTATTGCGGATTTTTCTTCTTTTTCTTCTCTTCACTTTCTTTTTTCTTTAAAAGTTTTTGTGCAGATTTAATGCTATCTCTTTGTTCTTTGGTCATGAGCTTTTCTTCTTCAGTTTTTCTCAAACCTACTTTTTCTGAAAACTCCCTGGCATTGGCAAACTCAAAACGATAGGAAATACCGGCACCTTGTGTGTAACCCTCACTGTCAATGATATCGAACTGAATTTCATTTTGCCGGTTATACACCTTCCCCATGAAGGTCTCGGCCTCATTTAAAGGCAACATCACTTCAACCTCTCCAACCACACTTGACTGGGTATTCGGGCCAACCGGAACCCCTACCTTACCGTTCACGATAACCTTATTTCCTATCCTACCCGAAACCATGATGCCCAACTGATCATCGGTATCCACATTCTCTACCTTGTTCTGTGCAGCTACCTCATAATCGAGACCTATTTCAAAATTATCAGACTGAGTACCCAACACATTGGTTAAGATAGCCGATGCCTGTTCTGCCATAGTCCCGGCAACAACCGAACCACCACTAAATTCTCCTTTACGAGAATCTGTATTTAAAAAAGACCCCGTGGCAAGCAACGAAAAGAACTGGGTAAGTTTGTCATCCGGATTTGCAAGTTTAAATTCCAGTTCTGAAGCCACAAGGGAACTGGCTTTTGGAATTTCTATATCAAAATCCAACTGAGCTTCTGAAAGTGTACCGCTTATCTGGGTAATTAAATTGACATCAATTTTTCTTGAACTGCTCAGCTCGTCCAGAATAACGGCAGGATTTGCCTTGGTTTTATGTATTGCGGTAATATTGATTGATGCGTCCATCGGGTCTCCGTTCCAGATAATGGTACCACCTTGCTGAACTAAAAAGTTTTTACTGACAATGCTCTTAAAAAGATATTCGCCGCTGTCGATCAACAATTCCCCGTACATTTCGAATTTGCCGTTCATATCGATACCCAGCCTCAGGTTTCCGTCACCCCTGCCTCTTAAAATACTTCCTGTTTCTTTATCTATAACCACCTCAGCCACAGCCTCCTTTGTAACATTCAAGTTGAAGTTCAGGTTAAGCCCTTTCATTTGCTGCATCATTACCAGTTTTCTGTATTCGTCCTCCAGTTCTTCCTCAAAGGGATCAACAAAATGGATCAGGTTTGACTCTCCAACCGTACTCACATCGCTCAGAGGAATAATAAACTGGGTTCCCTTATTTGTTGTGGCTTGTACATCGATAAATAAATTGTCTACAGGACCGTAAATAGTGGTTTCCCCTTCGATCAGTCCGGTTCCATAATACAGTGCATCTTCATGTTCTTCTGTGTCTAAAACAAGTAAATTGTCACTTGAGATAAAGATATCCATAAACCACTTATCAAAATTTTCATGTTTGATCTTCCCTCCAATAAGGCCCTTGGTACCCATTTTCGTATCCGTAATGCCAATAGTCTGAAAATCAAATGTTTGATCGTATAACAATATTTTGGAATATTCAGCAAAATCATAATCTACATTCAGATAGGGAACTTTAAGACCGGCATCATCAAGCAGGATCTCTCCATCGAAAACCGGGTTGTACAAATTTCCAAAAACATTGACACTACCTGACGCAATCCCTCTCAAATCTGAAAGCACAATACCGCCCAATGGGCTAAAGGCATTCAACCTGAATTTATTCAATTGCACGGAAGCCAGGATCGTGGGTGTCTTTTGTTCAAAATCCACGTTACCTTTGATTTCTGCTGCTATGAGGTCACTGTTTACAAGGGCAGCATCGAATGTGTAATTGCTGAGATTTTCATTACCTTCTGCCACCATGGTAAAATCTCCGTAGTAATCACTATTGATACTGAAATAATTGATGCTCAGGTCGGCAAGCGGTATGTATTTTTCATTTTTTTTCTGAAGACTCACCCTTCCATTGAGCTTGCCGTCGAGTCTCAGGCTGTCAATAGGTGGGCTTATTGCATTGAGATTTACATTCTTGAAGTCCAGATCAATATTTTGGGTAATTCCGCTCATTGCTCCGGATATACCAATATTCTGACCTTGTGAATCTACACTAATTTTATCTATGGCAAAATTCTTAAAATCCTTGTCAAATACAAGTTTGTTCAAAGAGTCGTCCAATTCATTGATGAACCAGACATTATCCTTATAGACAATCTCCGATTTTTTGAATCCAACCACAGAGTGGCCCGATTTGTTTATCGTATGGTAAATACTCAAATCGTACTTTTCTGACTTTTCTTTCCCGCCGATAAAATCTGTACGCATGAACAGGGTATCGTTCAAAGTAACATTAACCAGGTTAAAATTTGAGGCTTCATAATATTTCGTCCTGATGTTGTCTATGCTCAATATGGCATTATACAAGGGGCTCTTGCTGTTGATCTGTAGTTTAACATTATCAAATTCATTGGTGTAAACGCGCGCGCGCGATGACTTCACAAGCAGATTGATGTCATCATCATCGGAATTGATCTTGCCGCGGATAAAGGTATTTGAACCCAACTCCAATTCCGGATTATAGATCTCCAGGATTTTATTGTAAATATTAAAATATACATCCAGGTTCTGTCCCGGTGCAACTTTGACCCGTTTGTAATTGGCATAAAGGCTGCCAAGAGAATTTTTTGTAATGTTGAGTAAGTCCCCGTATTTAAAATTCCCAATAATTCTTCCCTCTATAATGTCCGGAGAATTGACCGAAATTGTTCTCACCGAGTCCCCGATTTCTGCAAGAACATGGAAATCTTTAAAAATATACTCGTCATTCTCATTGGTGAAAATTGCGTCCTGAAAACTAATTTCTCCATCGAGCGTTTCAATCGTATTTCCGGTCAGGTTAATATTGACCTTCCCTTTGACAACTGATCTCTCATATTTTTCAAACAAATGCAAGGGTTTCAGGTCAAGGTATTCCACATCTGCCTGAAAGTCAAATCGGTATATTTTTTTAGACAGATCCGCGAGGCCAGAAAAATTCATTTGTACATTGGGGTCTTTAACCACCAGCTCGCCTTGAAAATTCCTGTTCCTTAAAACACCGTTTACATCAATATTCTGATAAGTATATCCCCTGTATTCATGTTTTGAGATACTGCCAATGATAGAGGTATTGACGGAATTCAATGAAAATCCCTGCCCATCAAATTTTCCCTGGAGCGAAGTTCTACCTACCATAGGATCTTTTAAATAACCGCCCAGCCTAAAATCCTGCATGACCACGGTTCCTTTGTATTTTGTTTTATCCAGGACCTGATAATCGGTCAGATACAGATCAGTACTCAATTTACCCAGGCTAGAATTGGAATCCATATTCAGGTTAAGCGTATTTTTCGTGAGCGCAAAATTTCCATAAGCCTCAAATATTCCAACATCGCTGAATGATTCCGGCAGATTTTTACCGATGAGTCTGGGAAGTAAAATACTTAAATTTGAATAACTTGAAGAAAGCTTTTCGATATTCCCGTCAATAAAAAATTCATCCGTATCCAATATATTCTTAAAAACAAAATCGCCTTTCAGAACAGATTTTCTCTCTGTTCTCAAATCGAGATCATTGACCAAAAAATCGTTTATTGTGCCAACAAATTGAGAAGTAAAATATATGATGTCTTTGGTTCCAAACTCGCCGTAAATTTGGTTCAAATCCACCAGGGCAATGGATGATTTTTTGAAAATAGCATTGATCTTAACTCGTTCATTGAAATCACCCAGGTCATCTTCACCATAACTCATGACAATATCCGCATCAAGAAAGGAATTTTCTGAGGTCAGATTCGTATGCCAAAATTCCATTTGATTTTCTGTATACTTGAAATCTGAATTAAAATCGAGGATCTTGAGCAGGTGGTTTTTGTCTATGGAAACACTTCTTATTTGCGTTTGTACTTCCGACCCTTTGATCGCAAAATCATTTAAATCACCGCTGATGCCGTAATAATAGACTATGGCTGCTTCCCCTTTGTTCTGATCAAAAAGTTCATAGCTTATATTCTCGAGTTTAATCTTCGGACTTGTCATAACAAATTCAGGCCCATCTGATACCTCACCATCATCAAATAATTGCACGAACAGGGTCAGGTTATTGGTCTCCTCATCCTTATAGGTCTTCATATTCAGAAAGCCGTTTTCGAGGCTGGTCAAACCTAGTACAAATTTGTTTTTAAATAGGGAAGGAATATGGGATACAGAAGTCTTCGCCTTCTCGACATAGATGAGTGAATCACCGTGATGGTCTCTGATGAGTACATCCACCAGTTTTACTTTACTCAGTGATGAAATATCGACTTTTTCAATATGTATATCACTGCCATAAGTAGTGTTTACGTAATCCGTCAGCCTTTTTGCAAGGGAAGTCTGCACAGAAGAAAGAGACAATAAAAAGACCAGCACTACCAGCAGCAGTACTAAAAAGACCAGAACTCCGGATCCTATTTTTTTAAATTTATTGATAAATAATTGTCTAAATTTGCTCGGTTAAAAATACAATATTTTTTTTGCCCAAATTCCAAATAAATGGCTAAAAAACAAATAAATATATTGGCTATTGAGTCCTCATGCGACGATACCTCAGCGGCCGTACTGCAAGATGACAGGGTATTGTCAAATATCATCGCAAATCAGAAAATACATGCTGAATTTGGTGGGGTGGTGCCCGAGCTCGCCTCCAGGGCGCATCAGCAGAATATAGTACCCGTGGTCGAAATGGCTCTAAGAAAAGCATGCATCAGTAAAAATGAACTCCATGCCATTGCCTTTACCAGGGGACCCGGTTTATTAGGGTCACTGCTTGTTGGAACATCATTTGCCAAATCCATGTCCCTGGCACTTCAAATACCTCTAATTGGTGTCAACCACATGCAAGCGCACGTGCTGGCTCATTTTATTGATGATGAGGAACAAAAAAAACCTCCCTTTCCATTCATTTGCCTTACGATAAGCGGTGGTCATACCCAGATCTTAAGGGTAACTGATTTTTTTCAGTTCGAAATTTTGGGAGAGACCATTGATGATGCGGTGGGAGAAGCCTTTGATAAATCGGCAAAACTACTTGGACTTCCTTATCCCGGGGGCCCACATGTAGATAAATTGGCAAAAACAGGGAATGGAGAACGCTTTTCATTCGCCAAACCTAAAACTGAAAA
>Ga0209492_1000702_pt1 | contig 10280 bp, 10 predicted proteins | sample PPLLak12cMay2015_FD_187253 | JGI IMG/M metagenome (GOLD analysis project Ga0209492, IMG submission 187253) | Freshwater sediment microbial communities from Prairie Pothole Lake near Jamestown, North Dakota, USA - PPLs Lake P7 Core (1) Depth... | ecosystem: Environmental > Aquatic > Freshwater >... | reverse complement strand
CCGCGCGCACTTCACCCGCGACGTCTCGGCGGGCCTGACCGTCGGCGTCGTGGCGCTGCCGCTCGCCATGGCCTTCGGCATCGCCAGCGGCGTCAAGCCCGAGCAGGGCATCTTCACCGCGATCATCGCCGGCTTCCTCATTTCCGCGCTCGGCGGCTCGCGCGTGCAGATCGGCGGGCCGGCCGGCGCCTTCATCGTCGTGATCTACGCGATCGTCGAGAAGTACGGCCTCCCCAACCTGCTGATCGCCACGACGTGCGCGGGGGTCCTGCTGTTCGCGATGGGACTCGCGCGCCTCGGCAACCTGGTGCGCTTCATCCCGGTCTCGATCGTCATCGGATTCACCAACGGCATCGCAGTGCTGATCGGGCTGTCCCAGGTGAAGGACTTCCTCGGCCTCGGCATCGAGCGCATGCCCGCGGACTTCTTTCACCAGGTGCAGGTGATCGCGGCGTCGCTTCACACCGTCAATCCGTACGCCGTCGCGATCGCCGTGACCTCGCTCGCGCTGATCGTGCTGTGGCCGAAGTCCTACCAGATGAGCACGACGGTGCGCTGGCGCCGATGGGTCGCGCACCTGCCGGGCACGATCGTCGCGCTGGCGCTGGCGACCATCGCGGTCGCCGCGTTCGAGCTTCCGGTCGAGACCGTCGGCAGCAGGTTCGGCGGCATTCCGCAGGGGCTGCCTTCGTTCGAACTGCCCGCGTTCTCGTGGGAGCTCGCCAAGCAGCTGGTGGCGCCTACGATCACCATCGCGCTGCTCGGCGCCATCGAGTCGCTGCTGTGCGCGCGCGTCGCGGACAACATCATCGAGGACCGCCACGACCCCAACCAGGAACTGATGGCGCAGGGCATCGCGAACTTCGTGGCGCCGTTCTTCGGCGGCATCCCGGCGACGGGCACCGTCGCTCGCACGGTCACCAACGTCAAGAGCGGGGCCACCAGCCCGATCGCCGGCATCGTGCACGCGTTGACACTGCTGGTCATCGTGCTGGTCGCCGCCCCGCTCGCCGCCGGCATCCCGCTCGCCGCGCTCGCGGCGATCCTGGTGTTCGTCGCCTGGAACATGGGCGAGTGGCGGGAGTTCGCGCGGCTGCGCCACTTCGCGGTCACCTACCGCATCATCCTGCTCGCGACTTTCTTCCTGACCGTCGTGTTCGACCTGACCGTCGCGGTCGAGGTCGGCCTCGTGCTGTCGAGCCTGTTCTTCATCTACCGGATCTCGCAGTTGACCCGCGTCGAGCCCGTGGCGCCGGCGGCGCTCGCGCAGGCGCTGCCCGACGGCGTCGAGGCCTACCGCATCTTCGGCTCGCTGTTCTTCGCCGCCGTGTCGAAGCTGGAAGCGCTGATGGAGCCCGGCCACTTCGGGCAGCCCGCAGCTCCGCGCGTGCTGGTCCTCGACCTCGTGCAGCTGATTTCGCTCGACACCACGGGCCTGGAGACCCTCGACTCGTTGCGCCGGCAACTCGCGCGCACCGGCGGAGCGCTCGTCCTCGCGGGGCCCAACGAACAGCCCCTGTCGCTGATGACGCGCTCGGGATTCCTCGATCGCGTCGGCCGCGACAATGTCGTCGCCAACCTGCCGCAAGCCGTCGCGCGCGCGCGCGCGGTCGCGGCCGCGGCGAGCCGCGCGCCGGCCTGATCAGGCGCCCGGGCGGCGCGGGTCGTCCTCGACGCTCGGGTCGCACGCCGCGACCGGCAGCAGCGCGGCCATCATTGCCACTGCCCGCCCGAACCATCCCATCTCCGGCCCCGCCCCGGCCGTCACGTAAAATCGCCTCCAAGCTCACCGACGCACCGCATCCGATGGCCGCCGCTTACGAATCCGAGATCACGAAGTTCCTGCGCCAACTGAAGGAAGAGAATCCCGCCCTCGACCGCGAGCAGCGCGAAGGCCGCGCGATCTGGTGGGACAAGGACGTGGATCGCGACCTGTACCGGCGCTTCGACGCGTCGACGCTGCCCCAGCCCGCGTACGTCTACCAGCCCAAGGCGAAGTAGTGGTACCGGCCGGGATCGCTCCGCTGCCGGGCGTGGTGCCCGTCCTCGATCCGGCCGCCGCCGCCGCGCTGGAGGCGCCCGCCGCCGACAGCACGCCGGACGTGATCGACGGCATCGCGCTGGCCAGGCTGTACGGCGAGCCGCTGTTCAAGCTGCCCGAGGACCTCTACATCCCGCCCGACGCGCTCGAGGTCTTCCTCGAGGCGTTCGAAGGACCGCTGGACCTGCTGCTCTACCTGATCCGCAAGCAGCACTTCAACGTCCTCGACATCCCGATGGCGCCGCTGACGGTCCAGTACCTGGCGTACATCGACCAGATCCGCGCCAAGAACCTGGAGCTCGCCGGCGAATACCTGCTGATGGCGGCGCTGCTCATCGAGATCAAGTCGCGCATGCTTCTGCCGGTGCGCAAGGCCGACACCGGCGAGGAGGTCGAGGACCCGCGTGCCGAGCTCGTGCGCCGCCTGCTCGAGTACGAGCAGATGAAGCTCGCCGCCATGCGCATCGACGAGCTGCCGCGCGCGGGCCGCGACTTCGTGCGCGCCATCGTCGTCATCGAGCAGTCGATCGAGAAGCGCTTCCCGGATGTCGACGTGGTCGACCTGCGCGACGCGTGGGTCGACGTGCTGAAGCGCGCGAAGCTGCACGCGCATCACCACATCTCGCGCGAGGAGCTCTCGGTGCGAGAGCACATGAGCTTCATCCTGAAGCGGCTGCAGGGCAGCAAGTTCGTCGAGTTCTCGGATCTCTTCGACCACGCGCGCGGCACGGCCGTGGCGGTGGTGCACTTCCTGGCGCTGCTGGAACTGGCGCGCGAGTCGCTGATCGACATCACTCAAGCGGCGCCGTACGCGCCGATCTACGTCCGGCTGGCCTACACGCCGGCCTGAGGAGCATCCATGAAACGGTTCCAGGCGCTGGCCTTCGCTGGCCTGCTTTGCACGCTCGGCGCGGCCCAGGCCCAGTTGAAGATGCCCGGGCCCGGCACGACACCGCTGCCTCCAGCTCCCGCCGAGGCGAAGAAGGCGGAGGAACAGGCGTCCAAGGAACTGGCCGCCCGTGGCGCCGCCGAGAAGTGGCTCGCCCTCCTCGATGCCGGCGACTACGGCAAGGCGTGGGACCAGGCCGCGAAGATGTTTCGCGAGAAGGTGAAGCGCGAGCAGTGGGTCGAGAGCCTGCCAAAGACGCGCGGCGCGCTCGGCGTCGCGAAGTCGAGAACCGTCGAGGTGTCGTCGTTCAAGCCGTCGCTGCCGGGCATGCCCGCGGGCGACTACGTGACGGTGCGCTTCTCGACCAACTTCGAGAAGAAGAGCGACGCGCAGGAAATCGTCACGCTCGTCCACGAAGACGGCGCCTGGCGGCCGCTGGGGTACGGGCTCTAGGACCGTGGCATGGTCTCGCTCGACGAAGCGCTGCTCCTCGCGGGCCTGTTCTTCGCGGCGGCCATCCTCTACTCGTCGGTAGGACACGGCGGGGCGTCCGGCTACCTGGCTTCGATGGGCCTCGTCGGCGTCGCGCCGGCGATCATGCGGCCGACGGCGCTGGTGATGAACATCGCCGTCGCGTCGATCTCGCTCTACAAGTTCACGCGCGCCAACGGGTTCCGCTGGCGCCTGTTCCTGCCATTCGCGGCCACGTCCGTGCCGATGGCGTTCATCGGGGGTCGCATCCACCTGCCGGTGGCGTGGTTCGGCGCGCTCGTCGGCGCCGTGCTGCTCTACTCGGCCGTGCGGCTGTTCACCGAGACGATGACCTCGAGGGTCCAGGCGCGCGAGGTCACCGGTCCGCCGCCGGTTCCGCTCGCGCTCGTGGTCGGCGCGGGCATCGGACTTCTGTCAGGCCTCACCGGTGTCGGCGGCGGGATCTTCCTGAGCCCGCTGCTCGTGCTCGCAGGATGGGCGACCGTGCGCGACAGCGCCGCGCCGACCGCCGCGTTCATCCTCATCAACTCGATCGCCGGCCTGGCGGGCCTGCTCACGCGCCAGCCGACGCTGCCCGACCCGCTGCCGTACTGGGTGCTGGCCGTGATCGCCGGCGGCCTGATCGGCGCCAGCTTCGGCGCGCGTCGCCTCGACAACCGCGCGATGCGCCGCGCGCTCGCAGCCGTGCTCTTGATCGCCGGCGCCAAGATGGTCGTCTGACCAGCGGTCGCGTACACGAGCGACGCTATTCCGCGGTGAAGAACCCCTTCATCTTGTCCATGAATCCCTTGGTCTGCGGCGAGTGCTTGTTGCCGCCTTCCTTGACGCTGGATTCGAACTCGCGCAGCAGCTTCTTCTGCTTCTCGTTCAGGCGGACCGGCGTCTCGACGACGATGTGGCAGTACAGGTCGCCCGGGTAGGACGCGCGCACGCCCTTGATGCCCTTGCCGCGCAGGCGGAACGTCTTGCCCGCCTGCGTGCCCTCGGGAACCGCGATGCTCGCCTTGCCGTTGAGCGTCGGCACCTCGATCTCGCCGCCGAGGGCGGCGGTCGCGAATCCGATCGGCACTTCGCAGTGCAGGTCGTCGCCCTCGCGCTGGAAGACGTCGTGCCGGGCCAGGTGGATCTCGACGTACAGGTCGCCCGGCGGACCGCCGTTCATGCCCGGCTCGCCCTTGCCGGACAGGCGGATGCGCTGGCCTTCGTCGATGCCGGCGGGGATGTTCACCTCGAGCACCTTGTTCTTCTTCACGCGCCCCGCGCCGCGGCAGGTGTCGCACGGATCCGCGATCACCTGCCCCGAGCCGTGGCACGTCGGGCAGGTCTGCTGGATCGAGAAGAAGCCTTGCGACATCCGCACGTTGCCGGAGCCCGCGCAGGTGCCGCAGCGGTTCGCGCTCGTGCCCGGCTTGGCGCCGGAACCGCCGCAGGCATCGCACGTGTCCCAGCTCGGCACGCGGATCTCGGTGGCGAAGCCGTTCGCCGCCTGCTCGAGCGTGATCTCCATGCTGTAGCGCAGGTCGGCGCCGCGATACACGCCGCCGCGTCCGCCGCGGGCCGCGCCGAAGATGTCGCCGAAGATGTCGCCGAACGCGTCCGCGAAACCGCCGAAGCCCTCGGGCCCGGCGCCGCCGCGGCCCATGCTGTTCGGATCGACGCCCGCGTGACCGAAGCGGTCGTAGGCCGCGCGCTTGCTCGCGTCCGAGAGGACCTCGTAGGCCTCCTTGGCTTCCTTGAACTTGTCTTCGGAGTCCTTCGACTTGTCACCCTGGTTGCGGTCAGGGTGGTGCTTCATGGCGAGCTTGCGGTACGCCTTCTTGACGTCTTCCTCGGACGCGTTCTTCGCCACGCCCAGCACTTCGTAGTAGTCCCGTTTCGCCATGTTCCTGCCATCCCCCTGACACGCAAACGCCGAGGCGGGCGACGCGTGCCGCGTCGTCCCGGTCTCGGCGTGTCAAACGCGCGCTGCCAACCGCGCGAGATTATCCGCGTTTGACTTCCTTGTAGTCGGCGTCGACCACGTCGTCGTTCTTCGTGTCCGCGCCGCCACCGCCCGCCGCCGCGCCCGGACCGGGCTGCGCGCCGCCGCCCTGCTCGGCCGCCGCGTCCGCCTGCGCGTACATCTTCTCGCCGAGCTTCTGCGAGACGGTCATCAGCGCGGCGGTCTTCGCCTCGAGCGCGTCCTTGTCGTCGCCCTTCAGCGCTTCCTCGACGTCCTTGACCGCGGCCTCGATCTTCTCCTTCTCGCCGGCGTCGATCTTGTCGCCGTGCTCGGCCAGGGCCTTGCGGATCTGGTGCACCGAGGCGTCGGCCGAGTTGCGGGCCTGCGCCAGCTCGAAGCGCTTGTGGTCCTCGGCCTTGTTGGCCTCGGCGTCCTTGACCATGCGCTGGATCTCGTCCTCGGTGAGGCCCGAGTTCGCCTTGATCGTGATCTTGTTTTCCTTGCCGGTGGCCTTGTCCTTCGCGCTCACGTGCAGGATGCCGTTGGCGTCGATGTCGAACGTGACCTCGATCTGCGGCATGCCGCGCGGCGACGGCGGGATCCCCTCGAGGTTGAACTCGCCGAGCAGCTTGTTGCCGCTGGCCATCTCGCGCTCGCCCTGGTAGGCCTTGATCGTCACCGCCGGCTGGTTGTCGTCGGCGGTCGAGAAGGTCTGCGAGAACTTCGTCGGGATGGTCGTGTTCTTCTGGATCATCTTGGTCATCACGCCGCCGAGCGTCTCGATGCCGAGCGACAGCGGAGTGACGTCGAGCAGCAGCACGTCCTTGCGCTCGCCCGTGAGGACCGAGCCCTGGATCGCGGCGCCGACGGCGACCGCCTCGTCCGGGTTGACGTCCTTGCGCGGCTCGCGGCCGAAGAACTCCTTCACCTTCTCCTGGACCTTCGGCATGCGCGTCATGCCGCCGACCAGGATCACGTCGTTGATGTCGCTCGCCTTGACGCCCGCATCCTTGATGGCGATGCGGCACGGCTCGATCGTGCGCTCGATCAGGTCCTCGACCAGCGACTCGAGCTTCGAGCGCGTGAGCTTCATGTTCAGGTGCTTCGGCCCCGATGCGTCGGCCGTGATGTACGGCAGGTTGAAGTCGGTCTGCGCGCTCGACGACAGCTCGATCTTCGCCTTCTCGGCCGCTTCCTTCAGGCGCTGCAGCGCGAGCACGTCCTTCGACAGGTCGACGCCCTGCTCCTTCTTGAACTCGCCGATCACGTAGTCGATGATGCGCTGGTCGAAGTCCTCGCCGCCGAGGAACGTGTCGCCGTTGGTCGACAGCACCTCGAACTGCTTCTCGCCGTCGACGTCCGCGATCTCGATGATCGAGATGTCGAAGGTGCCGCCGCCGAGGTCATAGACCGCGATCTTGCGGTCGCCCGTGTGCGTCTTGTCCATGCCGAACGCGAGCGCCGCCGCGGTCGGCTCGTTGATGATGCGCTTGACGTCGAGGCCCGCGACTCGGCCGGCGTCCTTGGTGGCCTGGCGCTGCGAGTCGTTGAAGTAGGCGGGCACCGTGATCACCGCCTCGGTGACGGCCTCGCCGAGGTAGTCCTCGGCGGTCTTCTTCATCTTGCGCAGGACCTCCGCGCTGACCTGCGGGGGCGCGATCTGCTTGCCGCGGACTTCGACCCAGGCGTCGCCATTGGGCGCCTTGACGATCTTGTACGGCATCAGGTTGATGTCCTTCTGCACTTCCTTCTCTTCGAAGCGCCGGCCGATCAGCCGCTTGACCGCATACAGCGTGTTGCGCGGGTTCGTCACCGCCTGCCGCTTCGCTGACGCGCCGACGAGGATCTCGCCGTCTTCCTGGTACGCGACGATCGACGGCGTGGTGCGCCCGCCCTCGCTGTTCTCGATGACCTTGATCTGGCCGCCCTCCATGACGGCGACGCAAGAGTTGGTCGTTCCCAGGTCAATGCCGATGATCTTTGCCATGTTGGTTCCCTCTGTTTTCCGCTGTTCTGTGCGTTGTGCTGTCCAGCTGCCTGCCGCTAATGTGCGGCGCCGCCGGGCAAGTTCAAGATTGCGCGACCGTCACCAACGCCGGCCGCAGCACGCGGTCGGCGATGGTCCAGCCCTTCTGCAGGACCGCGACCACCTGGCCCGGCGCGACGCCCTGCGGTGCGGGCACCATCGAGATCGCCTGGTGCCAGTGCGGGTCGAACTTCTCGCCGACCGGGTTGACTTCCTTCAGGTTGCCCTTCTCGAACGCCGCCTTCAGTTGCCTGAGCGTCAGCTCGACGCCCTCGCGCATGGCTTCGGGCGTGGCGTTGGTCGCTTCCAGGGCCTTCTCGAGCGAGTCGATGACCGGCACGAGGCTCTCGGCAAACGACTCCACCGCGAACTTGTGCGCCTTGGCAACGTCGTCCTGCGCGCGGCGCCTGACGTTGTCGGCCTCGGCCTTGGCCCGCAGGAACAGGTCGTAGTTCTCGTTCGCCTTTTCGAGCGCGGTCTGCAGTTCCTTCTCGACGTCGACGACGGTCGCGGCGCCGAGCGCCTGCGGCTGTTCTCCCTCGGGAGCGTCGTTGCGGTCGGTCGTGTCGGCCGCCTCGCCCTCTCGTCCCTGCATCGATTCCTCCGGTTTTCGCTTGTCGTTCAATGGTTTAGGGGGATGTTGGGTCGCCACCGCGGTTTTTCAAGGGAAACGGCTCGAACATCGCCGCCAGGACAGACAAGGCGCCCGCCGGCGCGTTTCGACACTTGCGAACGCGTCCGGGCGGCAATCCGCCGTCCGCCTTCGCCGTTACACGGGATCGGATGACCTATCGCCGCGCCAGCGCTCCCCGTACAAAGTGGGCCAGAAGGTGGAACGTCCAGTGACCAAGGCATCGAACATGAGCCCGCGGGCAGCCGCGGGGATGATGGAAGGGCAGGCCCCGATCGCACTGGTCGGGCTGCTCGCCATCGGCATCATCGTCGCCGTCAACTACTTCGCACGGCCCCAGCCTGGCGCCACGACTCGCGCGCCGAACGCGACCGAGTGCAAGGACTGCGGCACGGTGGTGGCGGTGCGGCGCTCCGCGCACTCGATCCCGGTGACCTTCGTCGAGATCCAGATGACCGACGGCTCCGTCCGCACGCTGCGGGCGCCGGCCCTGCAGTTCAGCGTCGGCGACTCCGTCCAGGTGAAGGACGAAGCGCTGACCCTGCGCGACCCGTCCTAGTCGGGCGCTCCGCCGAGCAGCGCCTGCGCGCGACTACGCGCCGCCTCCGCCGCGCGTTCCTCCGCGCGGCCGCGCGCGACATCCCAGCCCTGCATGTGCCGCTGCGCCAGCCGCGCCAGCGCGTGGATGAACGCCGGCGACCCGTTGAGGCACGGGATGTACCGGTATTCCTGCCCGCCCGCCGACATGAACTCCTGCTTGCCCTCCAGTGCGATCTCCTCGAGCGTTTCGAGGCAGTCGGCAGGGAAGCCGGGGCACATCACGTCGACCCGCCGGACGCCGTTGCGGGCCAGTTCGTGCAGGGTCGGCGCGGTATAGGGCTGCAGCCACTCGGCCTTGCCGAAGCGCGACTGGAACGTGACGAGGTAGTCGTCCTTGCCCAGCCCGAGCGCTTCGGCCAGCAACCGCCCCGTCTTCTGGCACTCGCAGTGGTACGGGTCGCCGAGCATCAGCGTGCGCTTCGGCACGCCGTGGAAGCTCATCACCAGCTTGCCTCCGGCGTCCTGCGCGCGGCCGTGCGCCTTCCAGTACGCGAGCACCGACTGCTTCAGCGCGTCGATGTAGCCGGGATCGTCGTGGAAGTGCTTCACCCAGCGCACCTCCGGCACGTTGCGCGTGCGCTTCCATTGGTCGAACAGCGCGTCGAGCACCGAGGCCGTGGTCGTGCCCGAGTACTGCGGGTACATCGGAACGACGAGCACGCGGTCCGTGTGCTGCCGTTGCAGTTCGGCCAGCACCGAGGCGATCGACGGCTCGCCGTAGCGCATCGCCAGGACCACGTCCGCCTCGACGCCTTGTTCTCCGAGGTAGCCCCGCAGCAGCGTGGCCTGCTCGCGCGAGTGCACCATCAGCGGCGAGCCGCGCTCGGTCCAGATCGTCGCGTACTTGGCTGCCGACTTGCGCGGCCGCAACGTGAGGATGATCCCGTTGAGGATCGGCCACCAGACGAGGCGCGGGATCTCGACGACGCGCGGATCGGACAGGAACTCCTTCAGGTAGCGCCGCACGGCGCCGGGCTGCGGCGCCTCGGGCGTTCCGAGGTTGACCAGCAGGACGGCGGTCCTGGCCCTGGTCCCGTGGACGTACGGCGCTTCTTTCAGGAATGACATCGTGGCGGGGTGCTCGAAGGGGAGCGGCGAGGTGCCGGGCGCGCCATTGTAAGGAGCGCGGTGTTCGCACTGCCGCGAGCGTCAGGCTGTGTCGTCTCCTGCGCCTGGGCGGACGGCGGCGGGCAGAAGTAAACCGTGGGTCTTGCTTGGGTGAGTGCATGGTGCATCCACACCGCGTGGCGCGCCGACCGTGGTGCGGGGTATCGCGCGGAGCGCGGCTCAGGCGGCGGGCGTGGCCAGTCAACCGGGCGGCGGGCCGAACAAACCGTCCGCCGGCAGGCACGCTGCCCGAACAAGCGCAGACCTAGCTCCGAAAGCTGCGCGCCCGCAAAGAGCGCTCTAAGAAGTGCCGCCCGCCGCCGAGTCGCGCGGAGTCGCGGTGCCCCGCAGCGCGGTCGGCGCGCATGTGACCCAGCCGCGGGCGTGCATGTGGTCCAGCCTCGGGCGCGCATGCGGACCAGCCACAGGTACGAACGTGAACGATGCACGGATTCAGGCGAAACCACCCTGCCCCGCAGCTCGGTCGTCGCGCAGGTAGCTACGGCGAACGGAAGAACTCCTTGGACCCACCCACCAAGCGGCCAGCAAACC
>Ga0209492_1000700_pt1 | contig 10308 bp, 11 predicted proteins | sample PPLLak12cMay2015_FD_187253 | JGI IMG/M metagenome (GOLD analysis project Ga0209492, IMG submission 187253) | Freshwater sediment microbial communities from Prairie Pothole Lake near Jamestown, North Dakota, USA - PPLs Lake P7 Core (1) Depth... | ecosystem: Environmental > Aquatic > Freshwater >... | reverse complement strand
TATTGCCTTGGAGGCGGACAAACCCCGTGCTGTCAGGAACATCAACGCCATTCTTGCGAAGCCAAAGCCAGACCAGACCTGTACCGCCTGACGTTTTATCCAACTGCGCGGAGAACTGAATATTGTAGATGTTTGGGCGGTCGACGTAGATGCGCGACGTCGGGCTGCCACGGGTAACGCCGAACGACAGATCAGTCGTGTTAAACGTCATGGCGTACGCGGTATTGATGGCCGCTGCCGTCTGCGTTGTGGTGTCGTAGAACGAACCGTAGCGCGGTGTGCGGTACTCCCTGTGCGGCGGTGAGAGCGCCAGCGCCTGCAACTGCGTCTGCACGGCCGCCAGATCGTCGGCTGTCACCGACGGGATGGCGCTGTCGGTAGCCTGCGCAAGTGCGTTGACCTTAGCATCCACTTCCGCGGCGGCTGTGTTGCTGTCAGGGGTGCTTTCCAGCGCCTGCGCAGTCTCACCAAATACCGCGTCATAGGACGCCAGCAGCGACGCTGCGTCTGGCGCTAGTTCGACTTCGGCTTGGTTGTTCTGCGTCGCAGTCAGCAGCGACAGAAAGAAGCGATACCATTCACGGCTAATCGCGCCGGTCCGCGGGTCGAGAAAATCAACCCGTGGCGGCGTAAGATTGGTCGGATTGGTAATCGCCGACATCAGGCCCGCGTCCCGCTAAGGATCAGTTCAGCGCCCATGATGTAGATGCGCACCGGATCAGTACCAGACACCTCGTAGACGCGGTCGCGTATCTTCATCGTCGCGCCGAGGCGGCGCCAAATGGTACGCGTGGCCGTGCGGCCGATCTGGCCCATCGACTTCCAATGTTCGTTCGACCATGTGTGGCCGCCGTCATCTGACCAGCGCAGCATGACCTGCGGGTCGCTGCCTTGGCCAGTGTTCAACCCCACGCCGCTTTCGCAGTCTAGCTGCATCGAGTGCTGGACGGTACGTGCTAGGTTGTTAGCGCCGGTTGGCAGCGCACGCCACGACCGCAGCCACTTCTGCGGCTCACCGTCATCGGCGTACACGTTAAGGTCGAAGGCGTAAATTTTGCCGTTTTGGAAGTCGCCGATGACAGTCGTCGCATTAAAGAACATCTGGCTGTTGCCGCGATGACGGTTAAACTGACCGTTGGCGAACGACGCCCGTTCGTGCCATGCGCCGGTCGCCACGTCGAACACCCATGTCGTGTTGGCGGTCGGGAAGTTCAGCACGTAGAAGCTGTGGCCGTCCTGCTGGTAGGTGTAGCCGACGGCGTCCGACAGGTCAGGATACTCCTGCAACTGCCATTCAATCGCGTGCGTCGAGATGCGCTGGCCCATATAGCCAGACGCCCGAAAGACCATACCCTGACCGCGTGCGTCCTTGCCGAGCCAGTAAATCTGGTTGTCCATCTTAGCGACGGAGTAAGGGGCGGCGCAGCCGAGTTCGTTAAACGCGCCTTGGATACGCGCCAGCGGGAAGTCGATCAGGCCAGCGTTGTACCAGACTTCGGTTGAGTTGGTGCCATACACCCACACCTCGCGGTGATCGACAAAGATCGCCACGACGTTGTCGGGGTTGCCTTCGGCGCTGGTAAATTCCAGCGGGTCGACCTGCGTGCCGTCCAGCAGCGACGTCACCCAGATTTTCTGGCTGTTCGGCTCGTTGAACACGAAGTAGCCGTCGATGTAGCCGACCGTCACCGCGCCGGGGAAGTCTGGGTCGGTGATCTGCTGGAACACGTCCGTGCTGGCGTTGTAGATGTAGCCCTGCGGGTTGACCGCGACGAATAGCTGCGTGCCGTTGTCGGCCATGCTGACCGGGCCTGTGCCGGCCACGGTGCCCTTGGCTGTCGCGTTCCAGTTGCTGTCGATCTGGAACAGCGTCGGGCCGGACACGACGTAGCCGTAATTGCCGAACTGCCACATGCCACGGATCGGGCCGATGCCGACAGTGGCCAGACGGGTAAGCCCCGGCGCGCGCTGAAGGAAGGCAGGCTCCTTGCCTCCTTCCGGCACAACTTCCGGGAACAGATTTATCATCTGGTTGTCTGCGGCGTTGACGCTTCGAGCGACATACGCCGACCCTAGGATCGGCGTCTTCATCAGTAGTTGCCCGCGAAGATGTTAAAGCGCTGACGCGTGGCGACAATGCTGTACGGCATGGACATGATGTCGTCGGGGTTGTTGATGCGCTTGATGTTGCGCTTGGCCGACATGGCGATGCGGCGCACCTGCGCGGACGGCTCGACGCCAAACTCCGGTGCCATCTCGCAGGCCAGATTGTAGCGGAACGCACGCAGGTAGCCGGGCGGGAAGGTGAGGTCGGTCGCCAGCGTCGCGGGGCGCGTCAACTCTTCGACCGAAATAAAATGCCATTCCAGATCGCGCGTCGGGCGCGGGTAGACATACATCTCGACGTCGGGAAAGGTGTTGTTGACGAAGATAACCTGCGGGTATGTCGACGTCACGGTCTTGACCGCGATGCCGTTATACTGCTGCTGGTTGATGAATTTGATGCCGTAGCTGACGCCCGTGCCGGGGTCGCGGAAATAGGTGCTGTCGTCCAGCAGCACGGGGCGCAGACCAGCGAAGTCGCCGGTAGGGCCAAGCGTGCGCGACAACTGACCGGCCGGCCAAGTGAACACCTGATCCTGCGTCGCAAAGACCGACAGCCGCTCGGTGTTCCAGCTTTCGATCATCTGGTTCATGGCGTTGAGGGCGTCTTGCGACGTCTCGGCCGAAGGCACTTCGCCTTCAGCCAACATCCCTAAGAGCCGCAGTGAACCGTTGATGATGTCGCCGGCCGTAGTCATGGTTTATTCTTCCTGCGCTGCGCGGGTGCGGCTGCGTCGACGCGGAGCCGGTTCTTCTTCGACTTCTTCAGCCAACATAGCAGGATCGTCGATACGCGACCAGCCGTACATGCTGTCGTTAATCGCTTCTTCTTCCGAGATAGCGACCTTTGCGCCGTGAAGCGGGTGCGTCATGTAAATAACAGCCATAAGTACCTCATAAAACGGACGGGCCGAAGCCCGCCCATTATCTTAGCTGATTGCCATAAACTGCCACTTGGTGCCGTCCGCGTAGAACAGCTTGCCACGGCCGGTAGCATTCGTCGTAATGCCGAGCGAACCTACAGGTGCCGAAGTAGTGGTTGAGTTAGCGGTGATCGCCGTGCTAAGGATGTAAACACCTGCGCTTGCGTTGCCGGCAACCGCGCCGCTGCTGTCCGTGGATACGACCGAAGCTGCGCTCATCGTGCCGGTAACGGTGACGCTTTCAAATTCAGGATCGGCGTAAGCAACACCGACGGCTTTTGTGTTAGGCATGTTGACCTCCAAAAAAGTTGCCCCCGCCGTTAAGCGGGGGCTGTTTCATTACGAAACGCGGTAGATCGTGTACGCGCCTTCGCCAGTTTTGCGGAACCGGAACACGGCCGAAGTGTTGGCCGTAGCGGTTGCGCCGTCCTGAACGACTGCGTTGCCGACAATCGTGTTGCCCGAACCAGCGCTGAACGTAACGTCGTTGGCAGCATTGTCGCCAATGTTGATGAAGCTGACATCGAACGCCGAGTTAACGCTCAAGCTGGGGAAGGCTGCGTCGATCAGCGTAGCTGCCGGAAAGGTGTACGTGCCAGCGTCGGTGCCGCCGCTGTCCATCGTAACAATACCCTTCGACAAGTTAGCTGCCGTTACAGTGACCGTTGCGCCCGAAAGTGCATCGGGAGCGGTCTGGGGCGAAAAGCTGATTTCGTCGCGGTTGCCGTCGCCAATCTGATAACCGCCAGCGCCATTAGGAAGTGCCATAATTAATTCCTTTCAAAATTGCGGCCTTCGGCGAACCGAGGGCCGTTATCAGGTTAGCCCCAGAGACGGCAAGCCATCTGCGGACGGATCGTGCTGTAGCCGTACAGAACGTCAATACGGCAAGGCATACGGTCGTTGTTGATGTCGTACTGACGAACAACGCGCAGGCTGATACCGTTGTGGACGGCACGCGAAGCCATGTCGACGCCCTGCGGCATGAGCAGGTCGGCGGTGGCAAAGGTGATGGCGTCCTTGTGGTAAACGAGGTTTTGTGCGTACTGACCGCCCGAAGCGCCGACGAACACAACAGCCTTGCTGTTGCCCGGCAGTGCGTTGACGGTAGCAAGCGCGTGGCCGGCCGAGTAGATCGGGGCAACAGTGACGTTGCCTTCGCCCGACGAACCCAGCGTGACGTTAGCAAGAGCAACGAACTGGAACAGCGAACCAGTGCTTTCACGGGTCTGCGGGTTGACAGCAAAGCAGTCAGCCACGGTGAACACGTCGCCAGCCTTGATGGTGTCGCCGTTACCAGCGCCGGTGATGGCGATGGTGGTTGCACCTTCGGTGGTGACAGCAGCCGAGGTCGAACCGCCGGTAGCGTCGCGGGTGCCGCAGGTGAACTGTTTGATCGACTGCGACATGTTAATTTCTTCGAAACCAAGCACGCCCGTGCCCATCATGCCGTTCTTGAACTGCTTGCTGACGGTGTCGGTCGGATTGAACAGACCCTTCATGCCTTCGACGAGGCCAGCGTTGGCAGCCGGGTTAACGGTTGCGTAGCGCGGCGACATCACGGCAGCGTTTTCGTTCAGCTTCTGCTGGGCAGCCAGCAGGACAGCCGAAGTCGACGGCGTGGTGCCGGGCGTGCCGACAGTGTTACCGATGGTCAAGAACGCATTGGCGACGTCAGCGTCGATGCTGGCAGCAAGCTGCGAGATACGAGGCTTGAGTACGCGGTCTGCGAAGTCATCCAACTGCATGGTAAGTTCAGCGGTCGTGAAGTTCACGCCGATGTGCTTCTGGTTGGCGACGGTGAGCGTGGTGAACTGCTCGTTGTCATCCTGAACCTGAAGGGCAGCACCGTCGGTGACGAGTGCGCGGTCAGGCAGACGGATGCGCAGGGTGGAGCCAATCTTGGCGCCTTCGACGGCAAAGCTGTCGTCGTACTGGCGGTTGACGTTACGTGTGAGTACGAGGTTGTTCTCCAGAATTTCCAGAGCCTTCCGCGTAATCATGTCAATAGTAAGAATTGAATTCGACATGGTTATGTTCCCAAATTAGCGGTTTCGTTGTGCCTCGTACCGCTTGATCTGCCGTAGCCTTTCCGCTTCGATCCATTCCGACGTTGACATGGTCTTGGTAGACCGCGGGTCGGTAGTATCATACGCGGGCGTGCCGGATGCACGCGGCGTAACAGGAGCAATCGGCGCCGGGGCGGTCGATGTTCTGCGGACCGGAGGATTAGAAGACAGTGATGCCTCAATCTTACCGATTTCCTTGGCTTGCAAGATCGGGTTTAAGCGGGCGATACGGTCAGCTTCTTTGGGGTTGGAGCCGAGCCAATAAAGAAGGTCGGGGCCAACATCTGAAGCCTGTATGCTTTGAGCCATATATTCGGTGACGGGAAGGTTCGGGTTGTACGCGACTTGATCGAAGTCATCATACTTATCCCGCGCCGTCTCTTCACGGTCGAAATACTGCTCTTGCAGAGCCTGCGTCTCGCGCTGCGCGTCCCGTTGTGCGAGTAGCTGTTCGGCTTTGCGTTCGGCCAGAACCTCGGCGTAATCCTCATAGCTATCGAACTGTTCGGGAGAAAGGTCGTTGGGCGACACAGTCGTCCGTCTAGCTTCCTGTTCCGCAGCCCGTTGGGCTTGCTCTCGTTCCCACTTGCGCTGTTCTCTCGCAAGTCGCTTACCGACAATCGCGTCAAGTTCTTCTTGAGTGAAGGTTTTAGACGCATCCTGCTCGGCAGGCGTTTCCGGCGTTTCGGTTTCTACGGTTTCTGGAGCCGCCGTAGGTTCCAGTTCCGGCGCGGGTACTTCCGCTTCAATGGGGACGTTATCGTCCATGTGTATTGACCCTTTCAAGTCACCTGATGTGCCGCATCAGTACGGTTGTCGGCCAGACTACATCATTTGATGCAGTCTGGCAATCTGTGTTAATAATAGTAGCTGACGTTCAGCTTAGCACTGGCGGTCTGCTCAATAAATTTTATATTTGTAAGGTCACCATCATATTGAAGGGGAACGCCGACTGCTAAAGGCATACCAACAGATGCAGTTGGTGCCGTGTTATCGTCGCGCCAACGAACACCTTGCGTTTCTGCAACAATAAGCGCAAAAGTGGGCTGTTTAAGATTTCCCTGTTTGTCCTGTGTAGGTACGGTAAGATTAGTCGCAGAAGACAGCGATGTAATCTGCTGGTATCCCATGCACGCGGTGACTGCTTTAAGGTTCATAGCCATTAAAAATGTTTCCTTTCTGTAAACGACCGCAACGCGGGTGAAAATTCAATATCATAGTTAAACGGTATACCAAAATTCCACCCGGGGTTATTACCCGCGTCAATATTTCCGTTAGTGGTTGGTGCGTCCCATATAGCGCCGCCGGTTGCTTTTATATCCTGAATGGATGTATATGACACAGTATTGACCCCACTAGAGTCGCTCAATGTGGCCGCACTTCCTGCGCTACTACTTTTCAATGTAATCAAATTGCCAAGTGTTCCAGACAAGCTAAAATTTGAAACAGTTTGCGTTGTTCCAGATGTCAAAGATATTGTGGCAGGCTGCGTCGTGTTGGTGATATTCGAGAATGTGTTAGAACCAGTTATGGTCAATGCACCCGCTCCGCCCTGATTGAGCGTAGGCCACGCTTTACCTCCACCTTCAAATAACTTAGCACTAGCGCTTGTCATATTGATGGTAGCAGTGCCGGGAACAACGGTTAAACCAGCAACATTACCACTAGCGTTCCACGGAGAACTAGAAGCCGTCCAAACACCGCTGCCCATATTCAAGGTTTTAGTCCCCGCCGACAAGGAGAGAGTTGTAAAGCTGACATTATAGACATCTGCGTTAAAAGTTCCGCTGCTGATGACAAAAGACTTTTGCGTGCTGAAATTAGAGAGCAACGTCCATTCACCGCTACCAGCGGTCGCTCCCACCAGTATAACGCTATTTAGGAGAACGCCCTGTGTATCTATTGTATGCCCGGCTGTTGTTGCGTCCAGATAAATATCGCCGCTGAAAGCCCATGTTACTGTACTAGCCAATTTCATAGAGCCATAAACGCGGAGAATTGTAGTTCCCGTAAACGTGCCTGTGAAGCCTGTAAAATTAATATTACGGCATGGCCTTGTGAACAGCGCAGTTACAGTTACCGCTCCAGATGCGGCATCAAAATATACATCATCAGCACTCGTCGGTTCAGCTTGACCGCCAGCACCACCAGATGTCAACGCCCATTTTGTTCCCGCAGTGCCGTTCCAGTTATTTGTTCCACCCACCCAATAGCGATCAGCCATTAGTAAACACTCCTGTAAACCAGTGCTTTAAGCTGTGCGCCAGCTATGTCTATGGGAGCGCCAGTCCAGTTATGGAATGCAATCTGAACGGAATCAGCGGCGGAAGCTCTTGCCCACGCTATTGCGATACCATCTGGCAAAGCACTGTTAATCATTGGCACTACATAGTCGCCAACACTTGCTCCTGTAACTGTCAGTGTAGCAATGGCTCGACCATTAGCCGGAACACTAGTGGTTCCCAATGTAGTAAATCCAACCGAACGGAAACCGCTTGGGACTTGAGCCAAAGTACCGTTATTTAAAGCTTCATAAAACAAAACGCCGTTTTCACTTGTAATTCTTCCGCTTTCGGTGGCGGTTCCTGGCGTTTGAAACATAATCCCTTGATCTGAAATCCCAGTTGTCCAAAGCGTTGGTTGAGTAACAGGATCAACCGTAATAGGATACGTTGCAAAAGAAGTTCGTGTGGCAGCACTAGAGGATGTATTACTGGCACGGAAAGAAGGCGCGTCAGAAGGGTTAAATGCCCTGACAGTTCTCAGATTTACGTTCTGCTCCCCATTGTTAAGGGCTTGCCCAACATTAACAAAATCAAGCAATATAGAAGGAGGTGCAAAAATATCGTTGAAAACATTATTATATGTTACTGCGCCCGCGCTTCCGTCAAAATAGCACGATGCTTGCCAGTAATATTGAACACTTGTTCCAGAACTGCTGAATGTAACCGCTGTTCCGCCCTTATTGCGCGATACCTTGAACGTGTCTGCCGTTGGAACATCAACGACATAATATGGCGTTAGTTCAAACATTCCGGTTGGCACTACGGCAGCTATAAATGTCAGCATAGCCCCAACAGGAAGTCCGTGACCCACTGAAGTAAGCGTGTCGCCTGACACAGTGACAGATTTTAGAGCAGGCTGCGTTTCATTGTATAAGCCATTGAAAGTATTGCCGTAGGCATTCTTAGCGTAGACAACATAAATTGCGCCATTACCCTCAAGGGAAGTGCCAATAAAATTATTTCCCACAATCGCGGTAGCGGGAGCAGAGCCATCCATTAAAATATGATACTGCCCAGTTACGCGAGCTCCGCCTAATCGGAAGTTTCCGCCGTAAAAATTATTGGCGTTACACCAGCCGCCAGATCCGGGGGTAATGTAAATTATAACATCTGCGTAAGATGTTTGGCCAAGAAAGAAATCACAGTAAACACTTCCCTGCCCAATGCCGCCAAAGTGCATTGCACGCGCAAAATAATCAATGCGGCCAAAACGAACAACAGAAGCGTTAAGGTTTGCAATGCGAACGCCAGTAGAACCAGCCACAATAGTTGACAGGGTAGGTTTATAAACATCCGGTAACGTAATATCAGCCGTCGAAAGAAGGTCGCCAGAATTTGTCAATCCTACTGTGAGGACAGTTCCCGCGTATGCTGCTGGGACAAGAATACCTGCGCCATCAGATTGGACATTGCACTGCACCAAAAATGAAGTGGAAATCGACGGGACGTTATAAGTTCCGCCGGGGAACACAACAGTGCAACCGGGGTGTTGGATAGTTGCTACAAGGCCAGTGCGCTTAAGGCTATTTGCATATGTAAACGCAGCCGTAATTGCTGCCGTATCATCTGCAACGCCATCGCCTACAGCACCGAAGTCCTTGACCGATACAATCTCAGATAGCTTATCAGCTACCGTATACCCGCTTGTAAGCCCGCCGGTAAATGGTGGATAATATTCAATGCTGGTGGCGTTAATATTAGACCCAATTATGCCAGATACGTTATCGTAAGTACCAAGCAGAATGCCTGTTGAAGTTTCAATGACAAATTTATAACCCAAATTATCAGTCAGCCAAATTTCGCCGCCCGGTACGCGCCCTGCACTATCCAGAATAATGGGGTTTGCGTGTGGTGTAGCACCGGAAGAACTAGTGTAAGTTGCTTGTGGCGTAGTAGTGCCGGCAGCGTAAGTGTAAATCTTACCGCCTGTCAGAATGACGCCGTTGTTATCAAAAAACTGGCTTGCGGCGCCGCCTAAAGGTGAAAGGTTTACTGGCATTTGTTTTCCTTATGCGAGAAATTTCAGTTTATACAGCGTGCTGTAATACAGGCCGAAAATCTCGTCGATAATGTTCTGGATCGGCGTGCAATCCTTGTCGACCACCTTATACCGCATTTCCATCAGTTCGTCTACTTGGCCTTCGAGAAACTCAACGACGTTGTTCGTCTTCTTCGCTGACATGAGCGAAATCGGACCAATTAGGCCATATTTACCCTGATAGGCTTCGGCAAACTTGTCTGCCAAGTCGATAATGCCGTCATAAAACTCGTTCAGGGCGATGTGCTTGGAATAGCTGCGCGTGTTCAGGTGCGTCGAGTGAGCAACATCACGCGCCAAAAACAACATGCCGACAAAGTCTGCGCAACTCATTACATCATTCCTTCAGGGGGTTGTTCGGGCATTTCAGGTTCCATCATGGGCTGTTCCATTTCAGGCTGCTCCATCATGGGCTGCTGGGGCTGTTCTTGCTGCGCCTGCGCCATGATGTCTTCCATCTGGGGCACTTCGCGCATCTCTGGCGAACCGCCGATCAGGTCGCCTGTGTCCATCGCGGCAGCGATAGTACCCATGACGATGTCCTGAATTTGTTCTGGCGACATGCTGTTCTGCACCGCAGCGATACGCTTCGTCTCGGCGTTGTAGGCGTCAATCTCGGCCTTATACTCGTCGATGGCGATTTTCTGCTGCTCGGCACTGTCTTGGATATTCTCCATGATGTCCGTGACGCGGTTCAGTTCCATCGTCATGGCTTCAAGCTGCTGCTGTGCGGCCATCAGTTCGGGCGACTGGTCTCCATCCGACAAGACCTTCGGATCGAGGATTTTCTTGAAGCGTGCAGCCATTTCCTGCGCGCCCGGCCAGTCCATATTCTTGATGAACAGATCGCCCGCGACAGCCCAAAGCTGCGGGTTAGTCTGCAAAATCTG
>Ga0209492_1000699_pt1 | contig 10330 bp, 14 predicted proteins | sample PPLLak12cMay2015_FD_187253 | JGI IMG/M metagenome (GOLD analysis project Ga0209492, IMG submission 187253) | Freshwater sediment microbial communities from Prairie Pothole Lake near Jamestown, North Dakota, USA - PPLs Lake P7 Core (1) Depth... | ecosystem: Environmental > Aquatic > Freshwater >... | reverse complement strand
TAAGTCGAATAGATGTAGTACAATTAAACATCGATTTTATGTTAATAACAAAATTGTATTTAGATATGATAATGAAGAAACGCAAAATATAACAAATGATGAAGAGCAAAATATCATCAATACTTTTAAAAATATTTGTCAGGATTGTAAAATTTTAATTTTATCAGATTATAACAAAGGTTTATTAACTCCGAATTTAACCATATCACTAATTCGAATAGCTAATGAAAGAAATATAAAAGTTTTTGTTGATCCAAAAATTAAAAACATAGAAAAATATATTGGAACATTTTTAATTAAACCAAATAAAACTGAAGGAGAACAAATTTGTAATCATTTTATAACAAAAGAAAATTTAGAATTAAGTATGGAAGAAATATGTCAAAAAACTGGAAGTCAAAACTGTTTATTAACATTGGGGGAAAATGGGATGGCTCTATTAAATGATAAAAATATATATCACGTGGATGCAGAACACAACAATGTAATAGATATAACGGGAGCAGGTGATGTAGTTTTAGCCAGTTTGATTTACTATTATTTAAAAACCAATAGTTTAGTTGAAGCAATGCAATTTTCAAATTATTGTGGACAAATTAAAGTTAAAAACTTTGGAACATATAAAATAACAAAATATGATATTTTACTTTATGAATGTCAGAGAAATAAATTTATTTCAAGAGAATCATTAAATGAATATATTCAGACTATAAAACAAACAAATAAAAAAATTGTTTTTACTAATGGTTGTTATGATATTTTACATTATGGACATTTAACATTTTTAGAAGAAGCGAAGAAAATGGGCGATATATTAATCGTTGCATTAAATTCTGATAGTTCTGTGAAAATGAATAAGGGAGAAAATAGACCAATCAATAATATCGAATATCGTATTAAACAAATGAGTGCAATTAATTATGTAGATTTTGTAGTTGTTTTCGAAGAGAAAACACCAGAAGATATTATTAAAGAAATTCGACCGAATGTCTTAGTGAAAGGAGGAGATTATCAAATTGAAAGTATTCTTGGAAGGGAATATGCTGATGAAACACATATTATTATGTATCAATCTGGATTTAGTACAACTAGAATAATTGAAAAAATGAAAACTACTATTTGATAAAAAAAAATGAAATTTAAACAATATAAAAAATATATCTTACTTATTATATATAAATAATATAAATAACATGTTTCTATTCAATTGGTTCGGATATTCTACACCCAAGAAAGAGGAAACACCTGTAATATGCGAAACATATACAATCAAGAAAGATACATTTGATACACTATTACAGCGTATTCACGATTTAACTGAAAAAGTTGAGGAGTTAAAGAAACAGACGGAACAACCACAAGTACTATCAATCCCAATTTGTCCACCTCTATTAACAGATCAAATTTTATGTTTACCGCATAAAAAAGTACAACCAATTATCCCATTTCAAGACGAGTTAGAAAAGAAACTTTTGAAATTACGGGAGAGGATGGGACAAAGTCATGGATGGGGAGATTTTCCTCTTAATAATTTAGATGATTTGGAGAAACTTGAACAATCGGTAATGGAACAATCTAAAATATTTTCAACAGGAACTCAAATTGAAAGAACTCATTTTCCAATCAACGATAATACAAACTATGGTTTTACACCAACAACAACACCTACACCAAAACAGAAATGATAATTTCTAAGTTTTTTTTATTACAAATAATATATATATTTTATTGAAAAAAATATATATAGATAAAAAATTTTAATTAATTAATGGAGTTTTTACTAAATAATATTTTAGAACATATGAAATATCCGAAATTATTACATCTTTTATTTCTATCTAAAAGAATAAATGAAATATCAAGAAATAAATTGATTGAAAGAAGTATTCATTTAAAGAAAGATACAGATACAAATGCGTTAAAAAATATAATGAATTATTTTAACTTACAAAGAGTTGATTTAAGTCATTCGTATATCACTGACGATGCAATTGAATGTTTACAAAATTGCCGAAATGTTAATTTAAATTGGTGTTCAAAAATAACAGATAAATGTCTTCCATATTTGGGAAGATGTCATACAGTTAATTTAAATCTAACTAAAATAACCAAATTAGATGAATTAAAAAAATGTAAAAATTTATCATTATTTTCATGTCAGAGTATAAAAAAAGATGAAATAAAAAATTTACAAAATTGTCATATCACTGATGTAAATCAAACATCAATCGCATATAATTTTCCATCATATCAAACCTTAAACAGATTACATAAAATAGATATATCGAGTTACGATATAAGTGATATTCTTCCAAGTCTTTTTTCTCAAAGAGAATACTATTTTAGCAATCTTACTAAACTTAAAAATTGTTATAAAATTAATATTGATCCTAGTTTCAAAAAGCATCAAATTCTTAATGAAAAAAAATATAATAATTTAACATTTTTAGAACTAGGATTTGAATTTAACTAAAAATCTGTTAAACAATTACCTTGTAGCAATTTATCACCAACTTTAATTGCTAAAGAATATTCATTTGGAAGATAATATCTCATCATGGAACCAAAACGAATCATTCCATAATGTTCTCCTTTTGTAATTTTATCTCCAATTTTTTTTAAAACAATCACACGTTTATCAACTAAAATTTTAAACATGTATCCCCAATGTCCAATTTTTTTAACAATTTGATCAAAATAAAGTAAATGATTGTTTTTATCTTTAACAGTCATCCGAATATTTTCCAGATCATTTTTACGTTTATAATTTTCGATATTCACAATGACACCATCAATTGGTGAAACAAGATAATGACGGTCGAATGGACTTAAATATGTTTTAATACAAGTATAATTTCCAGAGTTTTTTGAATGTGGATCAATATTATGAATAATTTTGGTAATTTTAGAATTGCTTGGAGAGACAACATGACATGATGATATTTCCTGAGAACAATTTCTAAAGAAAAATAAGAAAAATATTAGTAAAAAACTTCCAAATAATATTATCCATTTTTGATGAAATATAAAACCAAATATTACCAATAACAATACAACAATAATTTGTATTTGAGCGTAATTTACATAATTATACAAAATATGATGCTGGTTTATATTCATCGTATAATATTAAATAATATTTTTAATGAAATTCTATATAAAAATAATAGAATATAATGATAATATAAAATGAGTAAATTAAGTGAAATAATATGTCAAACATTATATGAATCAATTTACGGTAGTGCTATGCAATCATATGATGATATACTAAAACAATATCCAACACTAGTAACTGATATACCTAATAATGCTGTAATACAGAAATTAAAACTAGAAAATCCGGAATTAACAGAGAAAGAATTGGTATTACATGCATACACTAATATTGTCATGACCTATTTAATCTTCGGTGGAATGTTAAAAATTTAATTCAATAATAAAATTCATATATATAAATATATGAATTCTGTGGCAACAAGTATTTTTGTAGATTACAACAAATTATCTGGAAATGAAACATTGAAAATTTATGCTCTTAATAATTTATTAATTGATGAATTTAATATCAAAAACTTTATTTTGAGCGAAAATCGTTTTCAATATTTTCCAACTTCTATTTTTGATATTTGTCCTAAATACTTGAGAGAATTAGAATTAAATATAGCAAAAGAAATAGAATTCCATGGACACAATCTTAAAAATAAAGATGATTTATTAGTTTCACGAGTTTATTATGAAGAAATTGAACCAAGAAAGATATTCAAACAAATTATGTTCGAATTAAAGACATATTTTATGATGAAACAATTGGATAAAAAAATTGAAGATTAAACTGTTCCAATTTATAGTTAAAACCATCTAATATAATAAGAATATAATGACAACAACTAATATTACATTAATATCATCAGATAATGTATCTTTTGTTGTATCACGAAATGTTATAACAACTTTTTCAGCAGTCATAAGAGATATGTTATCAGATGTAAGTGATGAAATTACAACAATTCCATTATCAAATATTGATTCAACAGAATTATCTACAATTATTCTTTTTTGCGAATATCATCTACAACATCCGGAAATCAATATTAAAGATTATCGGAAGAATTCAGATTTAAAAATTACAAATTCATTTGATAATGAAATCAGTGGAAATATTGATGGTTCAGAAATTGATTCTCAATGTAAATTAATGAGAGATGCGAATTTTTTGAATATCAAACCATTGGTAAGACTAATGTCAATCAAAATAGCAAGTATGATTAAGGGAAAGAATGCAGAAGAAATTAAAACACTTCTCAAAATTCCAGATGTTCCTAATGAACAAGTGATTCCGATGATTATTTCATAATTTTTATTTATCGTTAATTATAATATAAATGATTCAACTTCTTAAACATCCATCTTTCATTGCTCACGTTGCAAATGGACTCTTGATTTTAGTTGCTGTAATTTTAACCATAAAAAATTTTACTTCAATAAAAAATCTTGAATTATTTCACTTAATTATGTTAGTTCTGCTATTTGCAGCAGTATTTGGCATTCATGGAATTTCTCATTTAGGACTAGAAAAAGAATACAAATTTGATCCATTAAATAAATATCTTCAATAAATCATATTTCGAAAATTAAAGAAATTTCAAAATATGTTGTGTTAATGCTTCAATGGCAAATGAATCAATTTCGAATGGTGTTGGATGAGTTTGAAACCATATCAAATACTCGTCTGGAAAATTGGATAATAAATATTGTTCTTCTAAATATTGTAAAAATGATTTTTTTTTAAAGTTGATAATATATTGTTCAACAATATATTTCCACCACGGCATTTCATGTGTAAAATTTTTTGTTAGAATTGGATGAACTCCCCAATCCAATGCTTGTTCGTCAGTAATTAATAAAGATGAAATTATTTTGCGATGATCAATTGAAGAATCATAATATTTCATAGCTAATTTATCATTGTGAAAATGATAAATATTTTTGGCAATTGTTGTTGCATGAGTTATATTATCCATTATTATAATTTAATTATAATAATATTATTTAAATCATTCGTATTGAAATTTCATTTTTTCTAAAATGAAACAAGAAAATCGTGGATAAATTCAGGTGAAACATTAGTTTTATTTCGTTTCACAATCATCTGTGAAATAAGTGGATCGATTAAGTCGACATTTTGTGAAGGATTTTCGAGATATTTGGAAATATTTTGCTTGAATTCGTCATGAATAATAGATGGTTCTGACAAGGGTTTATCAACGCTATATTTTAAATTTTTTTTAACTTTTTTATTTAATAATTCTTCATATACTTTAAGTTTTTTCTTTAAAGCAAAGTTTTCTGCCTCGAGAGTAATAATTTTATCAATATATTTTTTTTTACTTACTGGAATATAATCAGATGTCGACATATCAAATTTATAAAATAATATGATATTTTATAAATTAAAAAATAACATATTTAATGAAAGTTATTTTATTGTCTAAAACAAATGTTCAAGTTTATGTTTCAAGTCATCGACTTCTGTTTTGAACTGTTTATTATATAGGTCTTCAACTAATTTATCTTTATTTTCACTAAACCATTCGTCGAATTTTTTGGCTTTATTTAGTTCTTCAAGAATTCTTTTAGAACCTTCACCATTACGTGATTGTTGTACGTTCTTCACGAGTTTGAGCCGTTGTATAGCACTTTCATATAATTTGATTTTTTCATCTTGTGCTTTAAGTTGACTTTCGAGATGAGCCATTTGTTTGACATACTTTTCTTTACTTTCTTGACTTTGAGCAATTAGAATCTGGAGTTTATTTGCAGATACTTCAACGTGTTCCGATACTTCATTAACGTCTGCCATACTTATATAAATAATTAGATATAAAAAAATTATTTATCAAACACTATAATCAAATAAAACTCGATAAATCAACTACTTTTTTTCCAGAAGAAGAAACACGCGATGCAGCATTAAGTTTATCTTTAATTGTACTCGGTATATTTGCATTCTGTTTCGGTTGTGATATTTGAGGTTTCTGAATAATAACTGGAATTGGTTGTGGAGCAATAGGTTGTTGCATTCCACCTCCAGATAAATTGGATGGAACTATTTCAATATCATAGTTTTGTTGTCTCAATTTAGATTTTTTTTCATATTGAACTTCCGGAAGATACGATGCATCTTTCTGTTTGTTTTTACTGAAACCATTTAAATAATAGTATGAAAAAACCTTATATGGAATATTGTATTTAGCTGCTGCTTCCTTTTGTGTTAGACCACTTGTCTTGTATTCTTGAATAGATTTTGCAATTAATGGTAATTCTTGATAATGATTTTTCCGTGGCGGCATCTATAATATAGAACGAGATTTTTTCCATTTAGAAAAGTTTAGAAAAATCTCGTTTTCCATAAGAAACTCTTCATACTCTGGGATTCTTGATGAAAAATCTAAAGAAACTCGAGGATAAAACTAAAGAAAGGAAAAGATAAATATAAAGATTCTTAAGCACGAAAAAAATAAATGACAATATTATAGATGGAAAAGTTGTACGAAATATATAAATGTAAAAATTGTTCGAGAAATCCAACGATTATTTTTACATTTCCAACATCTAATGGTAAAAAAAAAGATATATTAAATCTAGATATAGTTGCACCAATTTTAAATGAAGATATTCTATTTGTTTTAATACAAACTGATGACGATAATTGTTTTTATAATTCAAGTTTATCTGATAATGATAAGATAAATAATTTAAATAGTTTCTGTAAAAGTATAGATAAATTATTTGAGTATATATTTGAGAAATATCCAACTTCAAAAACTCCGATTTTAATGGGCTGTTCTATGGGAGGGTATTATGCTCAACTTTTCTATATGAGACATCCTAATAAATTTAATTGTATTTCTCTTGGTGGAATGTGTAATATGGAAATATTAGATATAAATGCAGATCATTTATGGAATGGAGATAAAATCATCAATTATTACGAAAATAAAAAAGATTGGGATAAATTCAATCCGTACGAACTCGATAGTACGCGAAATACTACAACAAAATTAATATCATGCTTTGGGGGAAAGGAAGATGGTTTTTTAATAAAAGATGTTTATAACTTTCACCAAAAACTAAAAACGTGGAACTACATTAAAATTTACGATTTATACCATAATCATGGTTCATGGTATGTAATGATCAATGATATATTTAAAGGTTCTTCAACAGAATTCCATGATTTTAGAATGGATTTTTACAAGAAATAATTTTTATAATTTGAAAATAAATTATAAAAATATTTATTTTTGTCTCAAAATTTTGTTAAGTTCTTCTTCACGACGACGCATACGTTCTTGTCTTTCAAGAATTTCCGGATTTATTATTTGTCTTTCCATTTGTAATGGTTGTCGTAATTGTTGAATTTTATTTATTGATGCCATCTTTTGTGTATCAATTTGTTTAACTTTTTGTGTTTCTTGTTTTGGTTTAACATTGATAACTCGTGGTTGGATTTTAATTGGAGATGGTGGAATTTGTATTTGTTGTTTTGGAATTTGTATTTGTTGTTCTTGTTGTTTGCGTTGAACTTCTTCCTGTTGTTTACGTTGAATTTCTAATTGTTGTTTTTGAAGTTGTTCTTTTTGTACTTGTTGTTGTTCCAGTTTTTCTAATTCACGTTTACGTTGTAGTTCTTCCTGTTGTTTACGTTGTTGTTCTAATTTTTCTAATTGTTGTTTTTGAAGTTGTTCTTTTTGTACTTGTTGTTGTTCCAGTTTTTCTAATTCACGTTTACGTTGTAGTTCTTCCTGTTGTTTACGTTGTTGTTCTAATTTTTCCAATTGTTGCTTACGAAGTAATTCTTCTTGTTGTTTGCGTTGTTGTTCTAATTGTTGGCGAACTTGTTCTTCTTGTTTCTGTTTTTGGTCTATTTGTGGTTTAACAAGAGGAGTAATTTTTGGAATAATGTTAAATATTTTTTTAATATTTGTCAAATCTTGTCTAATAAGTAAAAATAGAACATCTTCATAGGTAGTTTGATCCGGAATATTAATAGAAATCCGATTTCCATCGATGTCATGAATAATGGAATTAGAATATTTCGGTAAAATATTTGACATAGGTTGTCTGAGTTTTGATTCGAATAAAAGATTTAATATATCGTAGAATGTCCAGAAATATTGCGACTTTGCCAATTGTTTCGATATTAAATTATGATGTAAATCTCTAATTTTTTGTTGTTCTTCCACAGTTTTTCCATATTCATTAATAACAACATTATTTAAAGATGAAAATTCAGATGGAAGATTGAAAAATTCAAATGCAACTGTATTTCTAACTCTAGCAGGACGAGCAACTTGAAAAATAGTTAAAATCATTAAATATAAACAAAACCAATCATAGTAGAATGAACGATATTTTTGAAAAGTTGTCAATTGAAAATACGGAGGAGTTCCACCAGAAGCTAAAATATAATTTTGTTTGGGTGTAAATTTAACGGATAATCCGAAATCAATAATTTGAAATTGATCGAGTTTTTTATCATAAACTAAATTATCTAATTTAAGATCTTGATGAATATAATTAGATTTCATATGTAGTTCGTGTAATTTAAATATCATTGATACAATAAAATCGGCAACAGGAAAAACATCGGTATTATTTTTGAAAAAATCAGCAGCACTCATTGTTGCTTTGTGTTGAAAAACAAAAAGGAGTTTATTATCAATTGGAAAATCTACCAAAGGAGTATCAAATGTAATTAAAGCATCTTTTGCTGGTATAGATACATGAAATGAACCATATTTTCTATTAGAACCACTTTGAACATATTGTGGAAAATCTTTATTGGTAGAAACGTAACCATAATAATTTGGCATAATATTATTTTTTTGTGTTTGGATTGACATGATGTCGTGTAAAACAGATATTTCTGTCGCATTTAGTTTTAAATTACTAGTAATAGTTGCTTGAGAATCATTTGGTTCATACAGTTTGATAATTTTAATTAATAAATCATGTGCATAAATTGTGACTCCAAAAGTTCCAGCACCCATAACTTGTAAATCAGTTTCTACATTACCAATAGATTTTCCATTGTATTTAACATATGGGAGGAAATTTTTAATGAAACTTTGAATAGTTTGTTCTTGTAATGGTGAAAATTGTGTTGAAGCACTTTCTAATGAAACCAATTTATTTTCCTTAGTTGATTTTAATAGAATGCGTGGAGAAATACATCTGGTTGAATATTTTTTACAATCGGAGAATGTTAGTTTCCCTGCTTCTTGTAAATATTTATTTTTATATTTTTCATATTTTTCTTTCCACGATGTTTCCATAACTATATAGTATTTTTGGAGAAAATAAATAATAAAAAAAGAAAGAAAATATAACGATAACTTATAATGTTGGTTTATTTAGTATGTTTAATATGCCGACGCTCAAATAGTCCATTATTTAGAATTGATAATTCAAAAAAATATACTCCAACCATATGGCTTTGCCCTGATTGTATGCCAAATGGAGATAATCCAATCGATTTTCAATTTGTATTGAATAATAAAAATAGTGAAAAAGAATGTATTTATGATTGGTGTAACAACTATTGTTTATCAAATAGTGAATATTGTGCTGTTCACGTAAATATAAAAGAAATATTTCAAAAACAAATTACAGCATTTATATCTGCCACCAATCCAAATTTAGGCAAAGATAGTCCAGTCCAAATAATTGATCAGAATACAATAGAAAAAATAATTGAATTCTTGATAGAAGCAGTACCATATCAACAGCAAATTTTTAGTGGCATGTCAGCATATCAAATTTTTCTTCTAACAAGATCACAAGTTCTTCTTCCAGGTTTAGACTTTTGATAAAAATGACATTAGTTTTTTAGTATTCGATAAACGATATGCTAATTTTTGTTTGATTTCCTCAAAATCATACCATTTAACTTTTCGTAATATTTGATCATGTTGTTCTTTGATACCAAAAACATATGTATTTGGAAAGAAATAATCATCCACACGAATTAAAACGAAGAAATATTTAGATAGTTTATTGTAGAAATATTTATTATCGTTGTTTTCCAAAAGTTGTTTCATTAATTTTTCATCAATAATATTATTAGTTTCTTCAGCAGTTTCTCTAATAATTGTATCATATATTGTTTCATCATTTTCATCAACAACTCCACCAAAATCATCTAATCGTGTCCAATTAGGATCAGCATATTCAATCAATAAAAGTTTATTATCATCTTTATAGAACAAACATCCTGCTGCGGAAATTGTATTGAAATAGATATTTTGATAGTCATTTAATTGTG